>ERZ773185.1684-NODE-1684-length-15834-cov-22.088916_pt1 | contig 15834 bp, 9 predicted proteins | sample MGYA00580531_ERZ773185 | MGnify/ENA primary metagenome ERZ773185 (study PRJEB29015, sample SAMEA2737799) | human gut metagenome | biome: human gut; feature: human-associated habitat; material: faeces | place: China | collected 2012 ...
TTGCCTTAGTTGTGCTATCCTTGTATGAAGTACCGCAAACAGAACACTTGTGGAGAGTGTAGCCGTCAGCAGTGCAAGTAGGTGAAACAACTGTGTTGGCATATTTGTGTGAAGTCTTTGCTATAGTTTCTGTAACTGTCGCATTGCACTTTGTGCAAGTCTTTGTTTTTGTACCCTCTGATGTGCAGGTCGGTTGTTTTGTTACAACAGAATTTCCGTAGCTGTGACCTGTTGCCTTAGTTGTGCTATCCTTGTATGAAGTACCGCAAACAGAACACTTGTGGAGTGTATAGCCGTCAGCAGTGCAAGTAGGTGCAACAACTGTGGTTGTGTAGCTGTGGGAAAGCTTTGCAATTGTTTCTGTAACTGTCGCATTGCACTTTGTGCAAGTCTTTGTTTTTGTGCCCTCTGATGTGCAGGTCGGCTGTTTTGTGATAACAGCACTGCCATATGTGTGGCTCGTGCATCCGCAGGTGAGTTTGTATGTCTTTGCTACAGACGGATTGTATGTAGGATAAATTTTTACAGTGAGTGAACCACCGTTTTTGAATGTGATACGTCTGATATCATTAGCATAGTTTTCAAGCTTATTTACACTTACCATACTGCGATCAGAAAATTCAACTGTGTAGTCTGTATCGTCATAAAGCCAGAAATCAATGCTGTCGCCAACACTGAACTGAGTTTTGCTCAATACGCTTGAAAAGGACGTATTTGAAAGGTCTGTGCGCCAATAAACAGTGGTAGAGGTCGGAACTGTGAACTTATTCACATAACCGCAAGACTTGCAGGTCTGTGTTACAGTGCCGTCAGTTTTTGATGCGTACTTTGTTTCGTAGTCATGACCTGTTTTGACGTCAACCGTTTTGATATCGTCAAGATTTGAAAGGTTCAGGGAGTTGAAGGTCACGTTATTTTTATCGTAAACATACCAAACTGCTCTGCCGTTTTTGATAACAGGCTGGCAATCTGAAAGGCTTCCCTCAAAGGTGTGTATACTGCCGTTTACTGTGCCGTCAGCGTTTAGCTTCACACAGCTTACCTTTGTATCTCTGCTCCACAATAGCAAAAAGCTGTTATTATTTATCTTCACAAGCTGTGGAGCAGAAGCTGAAGCTGTACCCTCTGCATAAGAAGTTATCTTATTGAGCTTGTTTGTGGAAAGGTCCTTTGAAACAGCGGAAACGTAGACGTTTCGTGTTTCTGACGTATTGATATAATCAAGGTCAACTGTACTCTGTGCCACGATATAGCTTGATGATGACACATCAAAGCCGCCTATAGCCGCACCTGTATAGTTATAGTGACCGGCGGTATATTCAGGGTATGTTACAACGTCGATATTGCTGACCTGTTCAAAATAGCTTGGGAAAAATTTGCCTGTAGTAAAATCAGAATTATACTTCACCAGAACGGCAGAACGTGGATGAGCGTCACCATGGTCGAGGGCGACTATATGGTTGCCGTCGGTTTTTATAAACTGATTGAAGGAGTGGCTCACATAGCCATAATCAACGTTCATGACGCCGGTATATGAATCAGTGATAGTCATTGAAGGCATATCCACTTCAATGGTAACATTAGCCTGATGATTATTGCCGTCGCTTGATTTATACATTTCGTGGCAGGTTCTCACAAGCAGGTGGTCACCGCTATGGGTCATTCTTGCCGAGCCTGCATCGAATGGAACTGTAGTGTTAGCTCCATACAGACCGCAGGACTTTATTTTGTTCCAATTCTTATCATACTTCGTTATACGGAAAACCTCGAGGGAGTCGTTTTGTTTCGGATTTTCCTGACCGCTAAGGACATAATAATTATTGCCGGAGTCATAGAAAGCGCCAAAGATCGGCAGTTCATTGTCGATAAGCTTAGTGCTGAGCGGTTCAAAATCAGAGCTGTAATATTCCACAAGGAGCTTGCCCTCGATAGCGCCTGACTGGACACGCATATAATTGCCGTTGTCGCACACTGTCAGGTAAGATTTCACTGTGTCAGACCATTGCACATAGTCCTGATCATTCACATTAGAGCCTGAATACGCAACACATTGCGCCACGGCAAAGGCACTGAACGATCCAGCAGACACAGCAGTAGAAACAGCCATTGCGCCAGACAGGACAATGCTCAACATTCTTTTCTTCATATTCATCAATTTCATCACCTCATACAAAAACTTTTAAACGAGAACACCTTTATATATATAATATCACAACGCAAGGCGTATGTCAATGAAAATAAGTTACAATGAGAATGATTTCAATAAATTCGTCAAACACCAAAGGTCAACGCAGTAAAAAAGAGCAAAGAGGATACAAAACAGAAAAAAACGCCTTGACAAGGTTTGATGGGTGTGATATAATATTACAGTGGTATTTCGAGGTGTGGCTCAGTTTGGTAGAGCGCTGCGTTCGGGACGCAGAGGCCGTGGGTTCAAGTCCCGTCACCTCGACCAGTCACTCGCCGTGACGGGCGTCGTCCGTCATGGCTTTTTTTATTATCAGAACTTAACGCCGCAGGGGGAGTTTTTGTATTACCTAAAAAAGTAGAGTTATGCTTTGAGGAACCGAAAAGCGTAACTCTATTTTTGTATGCTCCACATAGCAAAAGTGCCTTATGACTAGCATTAAGGCACTTTATCGATTCAATCTTTCCCCAACCTCTCCGAAATCTCCAACACAAGTTTCTGATCCTTCTCAGAAAGCCTCGATACGCTGTCCACGATCTTCTGTGTGAGGACAGGATTTTTGCTGCCATCGTCGAAAAAATGCTGATGATAAAGATATAGAGCAGATAAAACGAACCATGCTTGAACGTGTCGAAAGTATCGAGCCTAGAATAAGAGATTATGCAGAAGAATGGCTCGATTATTACCTTGATTGTTGGGCCACTCTGACAGAGCGGCTTCCAAACAAATTAGTTTTTACCGATTATCATAATGAAGATATTGCTTTGTTCAGAAGCGCAGATAATCAAAACGGCTCAGATATTCCTACCATACTTAATTCTGTACGAAATGTTGAGCCAAACGCAAATATTTATTTTACCAAAAGATAGGGGGCAATTAAATGCCTAAACCAAAATTCAGACAAAAAGATCTCCGTTGGAGATATAAGAAAAACTCAGCTTATCACTACATATGGTGTTGGCGCTATAGTTGACTTTAAGAACGATACTGTTGTTATCGCTTCTACAGACGATTGGGACTATTCCCCTAATGACGCTGATGAGGTAGAAAATCGAAAAATATTCAGCTTTTTAAGGAGTTTCATCAGTTTTATGCTGCTAAGCGTTTGTAGATATCCGCACCACATTGCATACAGCGCTCTGATTTTCACTTGTCCTACTTCTTCTTTCCAAAAAACAAATCAAACAGAATATCCACAACATCTTTTACAAGAATGAATATCACCGCCGCCACCTGTCCCCCAATAGAGCGGCGGTATCTACACCACGCTACTTTTCAGTAAGATATTCATTTCTGTCAAACAACTGCTCAATTGAAAGATTTTTAAACCTCGGAATGTTGTATCCAAACGGCGAGTTGAGAGCCTTTACAAAGTCTTTCGTATAGCCGTGATTTTTTAAAAGATCGTCCTCATACTTTATTTTATCTTCTTGCTTTGTGTCATTTTCCCTTTTCGTGATACAGCGCTGCATAACATAATGATAAATGGAGAAGTAAGAATCCACTGCACGAATATCTCCTATGTATTCTTTCAGTTCACGAACTACAGTAAGATGAGCAATACAGTTGCGGTATTTTCTTGTCATGATGCTGTCTGCATTATTGATATCAACTTCAACGCACTTGCGCAGCCGCTCGTTCTTTTTCAAGAACAAATTCGGCGACTTATCACATAGTTCACAAAGCGTCTGTGAAAGTATCCTGTAGTCATTTTTCAAGTTTTTTGAAGCCAACTCAGGAATTATCTCCTTATACAGCCCAAAATCACGTTCAAGGCAGTGTATCGCAATAACATACCTTGCATTGACATTCACAAGATTTTTCACCAGCAGATACATGACCGTAAGATAAAGCCCGATAACAGCCTTTGCCCTCTCCTTAGCCACGTTTTCTCTGCCCTTTGCCTGCTGTTTCACATTTTTGAAATCATCAAATCTGATGTTCTTTATCATTCTCGCAAGCTCACTGCGCTTTGCTTCCAAAGAACTGTTCATGTCAGGAAATTCCACACAACTCTTGTAATAACGCTCTATCTGCGTGTCAGGGATACCCCCAAGAACAAACATGACAACTTTCTCATTCTCAGCCACTTCTCTTATCTTCTGAGCGTTCGCATACTTGATAAGGTATACAAACCGAGAGGACTCGATAACATTGTTTGTTATGAAATTTCTCAGACCATGTATGCCCTTGCCTTTTTCTTTAAGTTTTAAAATCTCGCTTATCCTATCGTCCGTGATCTTGTCGTCTATACCGAGTATAGTCAGTGCGTCACGGAACATCGTAAGCTTCGCTGAAGCCGCAGGCTTTCTCATGGAAGCAATGTTCTTTACGATAAAAAGCTCGTTGGTTATCCTCTGGCTGTCATTGAACAGCTTGTAGCCCGCCGTAAGCTCACACTCAACATCAACAGCAGAGCTTTTCATTATCTTCAGAAACTCCTTGATGTTATCAAACTTGCTGATAAGCGTTGTAAGAAGATCGTTTATCTCCTTGCCGTCAAGAAAATATGTGAGCATATATATCATTTTGGAGAAATACAAAAGGTCAGACGCATTCTTCTTTTCGCTGTCAAGAATTTTCTCATCAAAATCCATGTCAGCCTTGCCAAGCTCCTTGATAACGTCACCGTTCATGTGGTCGGCGATATTTTCAAAATCATTTCTGAATTTGCCCCAAAGCTTTGCCGCTTCATCAGCATATATCCCCTCTTTTTCATCATCGGTCATTGAAAAACGCAGTTTGCGCACAAGAGATTCGCCTGCGACAACGTCATTTCTGTAGTAGTTGCAGAAAAGCAGAAAATCCATAAGCTTGTACATCTTTGAGCGCACAGAGTCATATTGCTTGTCCTTAAATCTGAAGCCGTATTCGTCCAGCATTTTCTCACGAAGCTTTTTGATAGAAAAGCCGAGATTTTTCTGAGATTTAAGCACAATGAAATCGTAATAAAGGCGTATGATATCATCAGCCTCATAGCCTTTCATCATATCAATAAGCAGGCTGATATTGACCTTGTTGCCCTGGATAAAGCCCTTATTTATAGAATCAAATCTCTCATCTACAAGATAGTCAAGAGTATCTCTGTATTCGGGATCAATATTGTTGATAAAACTGTAAAGGTCAAATCTTTTTGCACCCGATTTATCATGAAAAACACACTGTCTTATCTGACCCACAATTGCAAGCATATGATAAACACGCTTTTTGTATGCTTCCGAAGCTCTTGTGTCTTTTGTCTTTGGCTCTTCAAGACCGAAATAGCCAAGGCGCTTAGTTTTCAGCAGGTCATTGAACGTGCTAAAGCTTTTCTTGATATTACCCTTTACCTTATCGGAAAGATTGCTTTTGTCAGGGTGAGTAAAAACTTCATACGTATTTCTTGCAGAAAGATACCCCATAAAATCATCATAACTTTCAGAACCCTTTACACCGAGCATATTGTTCAGCGCATAAACGATATTCGTCACATACACCGCAAGTATCTTTTCTATATCCAGAATGTTGTAAATAAACTGGATATGTATATTATCATCAAAAGTTTTGCCGAAAAAGCGCTTTTCAAGCTCCGATTTAAGCCCCAGCATATCCCCTCTTACAGGCGAGCTTTCACCGCTTCTGTGAGTAGGGTTTGAAGTATTTATCTCCACTCCGCTCTCAAAGCCATGCTTGCTTGAGAAAGTGATGTTTACTTCGTTTACACCATGAAGCTCGATATTGCTGTTGTCCTTTGAAGAAAGCTGAGTTTTGTTGTAGTTATTATTATCCACCTTATCCACCTCATATTCAAGCACAGCAGAATTGCCCTTGCCGAAAGAGGTTATGTACATTTTATTTTTGCTGACAAGAATAGACTTCATTCCTGCCGCCTTTACGGAGGATTTTTTCTTCTCTGCCGCAGGTGCAATGACCTCTGCAGCAGGCATGGCAGCGATCGCAGGAGCAGCGTTATTATTTATCTCAGCCGCTTTGAGCTGTCTGGCTTTTTTCTGAGCCTCACGCAGCTCTCTAGGCTTCATTTTATTCTTTTTTGCCATAAATATCACTCCTTATATTAGTTATCCCTTAGCGCATTGAGCGTTAAGGGATTTTTTTATTTGTTGGTTTTGATGTTAAACTTTGCCAGCTAGTGCAAATTCGCACCAGTGTAGTAGAAAGAAATATTCATCTCGGATAATGTAATGTTTTAGACTAGTGCAAAATCGCACCAGTATAGTAGAAGAAATCGCTAAAGCCTTGACATATGCCTGTTTTAGACTAGTGCAAATTCGCACCAGTGTAGTAGAAGCACTCTAAGAAAGCTCAAGCCATATACGTTTTAGACTAGTGCAAATTCGCACCAGTGTAGTAGGTCAAAGTTGACAAAATAATCAATGATATTCTGTGATAAAACACCAAACTTATTTTATCGACGCTTTAACACATATATATTATACCATTTTCAGACACAAATGTCAATAGAAAGTGGCTGTTTTACATAAAGCATTTTCATCACCTCCCGTCTGTTGTTATTTCATCTCATTCCCCAATCTCCTTGACAGCTGCGATAGCGCAGTCAAGTACAGCTACAATGATAGCCGTAAGGATCGTCTTTCCCATTTTTATCACCTTCTGTCCTTTGTTCTGTATACATTATACCACCTTATCATCGTCAACAAAAGTGTATTTTTCAAAAACTTTTTTGTCTATGTTTTTGCACATTTATCACGTTTTTACGGCATTTATATCACAGTTTCAGCAAAATAATTTTCTATGATATTGACAAAAAGTACATTTGTGATATAATGGATACAAGAGGTGATAAAAATGAGCATGACCCCAAGCACATTTCTGCCCAAGCGTGAGGGCGGCGTACCATATATCGCAGAGGTGCAATCCATACCCCTCTCACCCTCTGCTTATTCCGTCATTATCAAGGACAAGTCCATATTTGAAACAAGCCTTTCCCCTAACGGCAGCGTATCAATGTCCTCATTTCTCACAAGTATATTTGATTCAGCATATATAGCATCATTAAAATACAAAAGTGACGATAACTATAAATATATTGGTATCCCACTTCTGAACGCATTCGTAAAATGGCAGATCGAGGAGATCGATGACGGCCTTGATGATAAAAGCAAGGAGATAATAAAAAGCTATCTTATCTCAAAGCTCTCTGCAAAATACGAAAAGACCAAGACCGAAAATGCAGTGCGAGTAAGGCTCAGCATATGCCGTGACCTTTACGATACGCTGAGCAGTGACGACCTTTATTATGAAAACAAAGTGTACAGCTCGACCCTAAGAAGATTTCTGAAAGCCGTGTATGAGGACTATGCCCTGCTGTCTGATTGCGAACGTGAAAGGCTCCTTTTCGCCGACAATATCATAAAAATAAATGAAGTCATCAAACAAAACGGCAGCAGATATTACAGCTTCATTTACGCATATTCTAATATGTACAGCCGTGAAAAGCGCCGCATAAGGCTTATCCCCTACCGTATCGTCAGCGACGAATATAAGATGTATAATTATCTTGTATGCCTGTCCGACGAAAAAAGCGCAGGCAAAGAGTTCAAAGCCGACAGCTATCGCATAAGCAGATTGAGCGGACTAAGCATCGCAGAAAAGCTCAGCCAAAAGGAATACTCCTCCGTCACCGAATACGAACGGCTGAAAGAGGGTCACGTCAAGTCCGTGAAGCACCTACTCAGCGACCCACGTTTTGGCAGTGATGAGAGCGATATCTCCAAAGTGTACCTCACCGAAAAAGGCGTTGAAATGTTCGGCAAAATACTCTATCAGCGCCCCATACTGAAAGGCAATGAAAAGCCCAAGCCCAACACTGTCAACGAGTTCATCTCCCCGCCTATCCAAGTCAAATACTATTTCAATAAGTTCGGCAAAGACGGCGTTATCCTATCCCCAAGCGACTCGTTTGAAGAAATGAGAACGCTGTATGTCGAGGGGGCAGAGGCGTATAACCGAGAAGTTGAGATGTGAGAATATAAATGAAAATTATAGCAAAAAAACACCCCTATACAGAAATATACTCATGATATCATAAATAGTCAGGCTCATGAGAAGAGTGAATATATGAAGTTTATCTTTGCAAAATAAACCGACCCCATTCGCTAGACTTTTTGACCTAGCAAATGGGGTCGGTTCAAATATCAATATCATTAAGCAATCATTAACTAAAAAAATCAACACATAAAAGCAAGCATAATATGCGGATCACTTTACTTTTCTGCCGTAAACCTTGCCCACTCATATTCCGCCGTCAGCGGAACTGTGCCGTCAAAGGCTTTCAGCCAGCTGTCAACGCCAATGCCGTTCCACGCATTCATCATTATTTTACCAGGCGTAACAGGCAGATTTTCAGTAGCCTTGTATGCCTCTTTTCCGTCAACATACCAAGTTATGCTATCCTCTTTCCACTCAAATGCGTAAGTGTGAAAATCCTCAGAAGCGTCAAAACCAAGATCATACATATATTCGTGCTTGCCAACACCATTGGTGTAGTAATTGAACTGCACCTTTGTTGTGTCCTTGCCAAGGACTTCAACATCTATTTCGTCCCAAGGATTATCCTCCGATGGACCTGTGTATGTAAAGAACGATGATACAACGCCGTCATTCTTTATGGCTTTCATCGATACCTCATAAAGTCCATAGCCATAGTTTTCCTTTGAACGATACTCGCCGCCTCTGTACGCTTCGGAATCGCCCATACTGTCAATGGTAAGCTGCATTTTTCCGTCATTGAAAGTTACGTTATCTTCGCTCCACGAACAGTTGAACGGATCACCATTTGACCAGCCTGCTGAAATGGAAAAATCATTTGACGCACCCTTGCTGAAATCCGCCTCAACCGTGTATGGAGAATTGCTTTCCGTTTCCGCCTTGCTGCTGACATCTTGCGAAGAACTGCTGTCAGATGAAGCACCGCAGCCACCCATAGACATAACTATCATTGTGAGAATCGACATAGCCAAAACTTTTTTCATTTTTCATTACCTCCGAATAAATACCAGATTTTTATCTTCTATAAGTATTATAAATCAACAGATGTGATATTTATATCAGAAAAGTAATGCAAATATCAGATTATTAACGTCAACTTAAATTTTCGATCTGCTTGTGCTATGCTTGTTCCAGTTTGCACGGAAAAACTGATCTCTATACTGTTTCGGCGTAAGTCCTGTCTGTTTCTTAAAGCAGGCAATAAAATGGCTGTGCGAGCTGAAAGCAAGATAATTGGCTATATCAAGCGGACTATATTCAGAATATCTCAGCATATTTTCAGCCGCTTGTATCCTTTTTGACATAATAAAATCAGAGATCTTTACGCCAACTTCCTCTCTGAAAAGCTTTGAAAGATACTGAGGCGTTATGTTCAGTTCATCAGCTATCTGATTGACGGTCACGCCCTTATAAATATTATCGAAAATGCAGTCAAAGCACATAAGGATATGCTTTGAGTAAACGTTCTGTGACGCAGCCTTTTTCATTTGCTTTGTATAATAAACGATGACTTCTTTGTGTACAGCCATAACGCTTTCTTCATTGCGGCACTCATCACATTTATTAATGTATATATCGCTTATGGTATACGCAGTTTCCGGGTCAAGTCCACCCTCGATGCAAAACCTGCACAGCATAGCTATGGTTATGACAAGATGATATTTGACGTTTCTAAGGTCGTCTTTGCTGAGTCTGCCCTTTCCGTTTGTATCCAGCGGCGTATACAAACGTTTGACCGTTTCAAGGTCGCCCGCCCGCACCGCAGAGTAAAATTCCAGTTCCGTTTCATATGGTGAATGATGATAGTCATTTTCCTTTTGCATAAACTGCCGCTTAGACAATTCTCTGTTTATTTCCATAGCTTTCACCCCCTGCTTTTTAGCTTATTATATCATATTTACAGACACAAGTAAAGCCTCATATTTATAGAAAAAGGACGGCAAATCACCCTGCCGCCCTTTTTTCTGATAATTAGATATTATTTAGCCTCTTTCATTGAAGTCATAGCCTCGTCGATAAGATAATCTATAGCCTTTTCATTTTCCTGAACGACCTGTGACCAGCTCTTTGACTCCTGCGGATTCATTGTTCCTCTTATTGCAGTATCGCAAATAGAGTTAAGGTCGGCAGATACGCCCTGTTCAAAGTCAAATACAGGATTCTGTGCAGACAGATCATAGATAGTTTCTCTCATTTCAAGCATCTCATCTGTCCAGCCGTAATCGTCCTTGTACTGATCGAGGGTTATCTGATGTGCAGCCTCGTCAAGCTCTGCATAACGGCAGCATTCAAGGAAAGCTGCCACGCCCTCAGGATTTTGAGCGTTCTTTACAATGCTAAAGCCGTGTACTCTTGAAGGGATATACTGTTTATCACTATCAGCTGAGCAAGGAACAGGAACGAACATTACCTCTCCCTTTGATACATCGCCGTAGTTTACAGTTGTTGACGGAGCATTCTCAAGTGCCCAAAGTCCGATAGGATAGAAAAGCGTCAGACCTGTTGCCATTCCGCTGCCCTCAGCGTCGCCTCTGAGTTTCCAGTTATTCTCGTGCTTTGGATAAACAACATTGTTCTTCTGCAGCTCATACATCATATTCTGAGCCTTTGCTATCATAGGGTCAGAAATATTATTTACAAGCTTGCCGTCTGTGATACCGATGAGCGGCACACCTGAAGACTGCTGCAGAGCTTTTTCATAATACCAGCCATCGAGAGCGTATTTATCGCTTTCAGCGTCAGTAAAATCAAGACACATTTCTGTGAATGTATCCCAGTTCCACTTTCCTTCTTTGAAAAGCTCAGCAGGATCGTCATAGCCGTTGTCTTCCATTGTCTGCTTGTTGTATACAAAAACATATGCAGGGTCTGTTCTGATAACGCTCACATAATGCTTATCGCCAAGCATAAACTGATCTGTCGCACCCTTTATGTCTGTCCAAAGAGGCTTTGAAAGATCGATATAATCGTCGATAGGCTCTATCATTGACTTTATAGCACCCTTAGGGAAAACGTCCATATCATCAGCACCGATGAAATCAGGTGAATCATTTGACATTACAAGTGCCGCAAGATCGTCAAACTTAGTTTCCCAAGTGGTCTGCACCCAGTTTATCTTACCATTATACTTTGTCTTGAACAAAGCAAGGTCAGCGCCTATCTCCTTGTCCTCTGCCTCAGTAGGGTTGATATCCCAATGTGAAAACCACTTTATTTCGTTGCTCTTGAGATCTCTCACATCTTTCATATCATCAGCAAGTCTTTGAACTATCTGCTGCTGATCTTCCTTAAGCTTTTTGTCAACGACCTTGCTTGATGAATCACTTGAACTTCCGCAAGATGCAAATGCTGAAAGCGAGCAAACCGCAAGGGCAAATGTCAAAACTCTTTTTGCATTATTCATAGCCATACCTCCAAATATTACTTTCTTCTCTTTGCAACGATCACTGCTGTGCCTGCAAGAGCGATAACAGCAAGTGCTCCGCCAACAGCCGCACCAGTTTCTGCTGCCTTAGATGTATTGTCAGATGCTTTTGAAGACGTAGCCGCTGCTGCAGAAGTCTTGCCTGCATCCGCTTTAGATGAAGAAGCGTCTTTCTTTGACGTATCAGCCTTTGAGCTTGAAGCATCAGACTTTGAATCTGCCTTTGAAGCATCTGTTTTTGACTCTCCGCCCTCGGCAGATGCAACACCGAAATCAAGCGTCATTGAAAGTGTGCCGCCGTTGAAAGCGCCTTCCTTCTCCCAGCCTGCGACCTCAGGACGAGATTTCTTTGTTACCTCGCCTGTTTCCTCATCGACCTCTTCAGTTGGTCTGATATGTATTCTTATTCCACCCTCTGGGTCCTCGTCCAATGAAGTGATAGAATTAATCGAATCAAAAACCGTTGTTGTGCCGTCCTCGGCAACGAACTTTGCGTCAGATATCTTAACGTCCACAGGATAAACACCATCAGGAAGATTAGCCACCATAACGCCCATATCTCCAAGAGTTCCCTTGCCTGACATTGTCTTGTCGGTGACAACTTTGCTTATCTTATATTCAACAGTTATCTTGCCAGCATCATCAATGCCTACCCAGTCGCCCTGATTCCAGGTCCAGTCCTGACCCATATAAAAGCCCATTGCTCCGATAGAGTAATATGAGTCATTCATTTTTGAGTCCTCCTCTGACGGGTGAACAACATCGCCAAGCTTTGCTGCCGAAACAGAAACTGACATCATTGTTGCTGCGAGAACCGCTGCTGAAAGACCTGCTACAATTTTTTTGATCTTCATAACCTTTTCCTCCTATTTTTCAATAAAATTTTTCGCTAAAAGCAATTTATTTTGTTGTTTCTGTATATATTATAACTATGTAAACGTTTTGTTTATATCAAAAACGTAACATAAATATCATAAAAGTGTTTAATATCGAATTTATGAAAGATTATAAATATATGAAAACAGACCCACTTGATATTCAAGCAGGTCTGTTTATTCGGAAGTTATTATAAGAAAGTGACTATGAATTAATATGTTTATATTATACGCTTTGTTTTAAAACTATTATATCAATATTCAATTATTTATATCAAATAATTATCGTAAATAGAATTTTATGAGCAAACATCAATTTATGAAACTAAGCATAAAAAAACAAGCTCGGCAAACGTGACCGAGCTTGTCCAAAAATGGAGTTATATGAAGAAATGATCTATTAAAGATACTTTACCAGTTCATCAAGAACGCTGTCAAGATGTCCGTCAATAAAGCCATAGTCAACGCCCTTGTATGACCAAGCCGCTCTTCCGATAGAACATTTCTCAAAGGCACTGCTTATATCCTTGTACCAGTTAAGAGTATTTTCAGCAGATGCAAGATTTATAACACCGTATTCGCCACAATACATAGGAACATTTCTTTCCTCTGCGACCCTTACAGCCTCAGCAAATCTTCCCATAAAATAATCAGGCGTAAATTTCTCTGTCTTGACTTCCTCGTATGTCTGCATATATTCAAGACCAAGACGCTTTACCTCACTTCTGTATTTTGGGACGCTTCCCGGATAATCGATCCTGAAATCTCTCGGCATCTCATCTACCCAATAGGCAGCCTGATGAGTGAAAAGAAATGGGTCATAGCAATGGAAAGTATAAACAATATGCTCGTCATAAGGCTTATCAAGGTCTTTCATTGAATCAATAGAGTTGTTCCAGTAGCTGCCCACAATAATATTTATATCAGCACTATATCTTCTAATAAGCTTTATGGCATTTTCAACGATAGCATTCCACTTTTTGCTGAACTTAGGATCAGTTACCTCATTGAGAAGTTCAAAAGAAATTCTGTCAGAATATTTGCTGAAACGCTTTGCAAACTCTTCCCAAAGGTCATAGAATTTCTGCTGAAGCTCAGCGTTATCAAAGAATCCGCTTTCAGCCTGAGCCTTGTCAAAGAAAAAGCCCATTGTCTTATGGAGGTCAAGTATCATATTGATACCGTTATTTCCGCACCAATCGATACACTTCTGAACATAGTCGAAGCCGCTCTCTATAAAGCCGTTTTCGTCCTGAAAGATATTATAATCCACAGGCACTCTAACGTGGTCGCAGCCCCAGCCCTTTATACGCTTGATGTCCTCCTCTGTAATAAAATTATCAAGATGTTCCTTACTGTAATTGCATTGTGACAGCCAGCCTCCGATATCGATGCCGTGCATATAGCCATTAAATCTTCTCATATTTTTAACCGTCCTTTCTGATATAAGTTTTGCTTACAGCTATATTTTAGCACTATGCGATTGAAAATTATATCATAATTTTAATATTCGTGTAAAAATCGTAACGTTATTGTGGCGTTCTAAACATACATTTCCAACTATTGACGAGCATTATGTTGCACGAAAAAATTGCACTCCTCAGATCGGCGGATAGGCTATACATAAAATAATGCAAGGCCGCCGCAGGTCACGAATTAATACGACCTGCGGCGGTGACTTCTTTTATTGTTATCTGTAATCTAATTACCTTGAAACATAGCTAACATACTATTTCATATCCAGCGGATAAACAGGTCTTCTTATCTTCTTAAATTCACCGATTTTTGTAACGTCAGGATTATTGACACCTATACTCTCTGCTGTAAAATATACATATTCCTTGTCGCTAAAATTTGTCTTGTATGAATGGCCGAAGCCTTTGAGAACGAGAACTGAATATTTGTTGCTGTCAATGTCAAGATGTCTAAAAATATTTATCATCTCCGTTGGAACTTTATTTTCAGTTACAACAATATCTGCTTGTTCCGTGCTAATAACAGCTATGCGACCATAATCAGTATATGTTTCCCCATAATCTGCAAATTCTTCACCATTAGCTTCGCACATTGGTATTGGTTTGCAAATGAGTTTAGTGACCACCGCCGTTATCGGTAAAGGTCGTCCGTGCTTATTATCAGTTTTTCCACCAAGAAGTCCCTTTATAACAGCACCCTCTCCTGCTGCAAAAGCCATTTCCGTGATCTCTCTATCACAGATAGTTGATACCCCTATTTTATTTATACCGCCCTCAATAAGTTTATCAAGAATATAAGTACCATCAGCAGGACCGCCGCCGAGCGGGTCATCACATTCATCGATAACGGCATATTTCTTTGAAGGTGCACTCTTTATTGTGCATATTATTTTGTCAAGTGGATCAAGGTGCACAAAGAAACTATCTTTTTTGTCTATAAACATATTTGATATGTCATTACATATCGCCTGTGCATCGGATACATCTGTTGTCACCGTACAAATAATAGACGGACCTGCATTATATTTGTCAGAGCCATAAAAGCCTGCAAATGGTGATACATTGATAACGCCTGCCTGTTTCTCATATTCAAAAGCTTGGGCTATAAATGGCGTCATAGCACCACCATTTGTATCTGTATTGATCGCAGGCAAAAGGAGCGGAGGCTGAGCATATGCCGTTTTCATTACAAAGCCTTCTTCAAGCTGTCTATGATATATCTCCACACATTCCGATTCACGTTTCCTTATATCAACGTGAGGTTCTGTATTATAACCCAGAAGAAGGTCTGCATTCTTCACCATAAGAGGAGATACATTTGCGTGCAGGTCAAGTACAGCATATATCGGCGTACCTTCTCCAACAAGTGCCTTGATTGAGCTGAGCAAGTCCCCCTCACAATCATCAAAGCCTTCAACTACTGCTGCACCATGGAGATTGAGAAACACAACATCAGGCTTAGTAAAAGCGATCCTTTCAAGCATTCTCTCTTTTATAGCGACATATACATCTTTTTCAATAAGTCCCGACGGCGTAGCAAACGCAGCTGGCAGAGGTAATACATCATCATTATACTTTGCCAATGTTCTCAAAAAGCCCGTTATCTCACGAGCGTCGTTGAAATACTCCGTAAACTCCTTAACATCATCAGTATCAATGTAATCACGAGCTTTAAAGCTGTCAAGGTCTGTGCGTATAGCACAGAATGTATTTGTTTCGTGAAAAAAGCCGCCTACCGCCGCTCTCATAAAAATCATCTCCAATAGTCATTATTAAGGGTTTAACATTACCTTATAAAAATTAATACTAAATTATATATGTCTTTTTGACTATCTTTTTATATCTCCTTAAATGTCCGCAAAG
>ERZ773185.1706-NODE-1706-length-15662-cov-59.265073_pt1 | contig 15662 bp, 8 predicted proteins | sample MGYA00580531_ERZ773185 | MGnify/ENA primary metagenome ERZ773185 (study PRJEB29015, sample SAMEA2737799) | human gut metagenome | biome: human gut; feature: human-associated habitat; material: faeces | place: China | collected 2012 ...
TTCCAGAGTGGAGATGTTCTCGGCAAAGACGCAATAGCCGACAACAATACAGTTATTGTCCAGGGAGAAGGCTCAAAGGTCAGAATACGGGTCCTCGGCGCACACGACTCGCACAATGACTACTCTCAGACCGTCGGCATAGCCCGGGCAGACAACAACCACGTTTACATTCAGGATGGAGCCAGGGTGCTGGGGGCCGTCATAGGTGCTGAAGTGCACGGCGATACGGAGCTCGAAGAAGGGTACGCCGAAGCGAACGGCAACACGGTAGAAGTGCGCAATGCCTTTATCGGCGAAGCGGACGGTTCAGGAGCCCTGTATCCCGTAACCGGCGCAACCATACATGCCAGGCGTGTCCAGAATTCCTATGGCAACAAGGTTGTGATTTCCGGCTCGGTTCTCTCTGGCGGACATGGGAATGAAGACGCAAAGAGTTCCGTGCGGGCGCTTTCCATCTTTGCCTACGCAGACCCGGTGAGTACGACGGGCAACAGCGTCGAATTCAGCGATTCGAAAATCGATGGCTCCATTTCGGGAACGTATATCGCTTCTTACGGCGGCGCAGCTGAGGCCAGCGGGACCAGGGTGACCGTGCAGGGCAGCACCGTTGGAGGATATGTCCTGGGTGATTTTGTCTATTCTTCGGGAGGCGGCGCGGCTGCGCAGACTACCGTCTCTGTTTCGGATACGCACGTGGGCGGATACGTGATCGGCGCGTATGCACGGGCCGGCGCAGACAGTTCCGGGGACGCAAAGGCGTCCGGTGCCGTCACAGTGAAGAACTCGGACATTGCCAGTGTGGTATACAGCGGCTATGCGCGCAATTCGGGCAGCGGCCTCGCGGAGGCGTCGGGGAATACGCTTGAACTCGATGACACGCATGTCTCCGATTCCGTTTCCCCTGGTTACGCCCGCAATGAAGGCAGTGGACAGGCTGTGTCCGAAGGAAATACGCTGACACTGCTTGGCGGTACGTATGATGGCAGTATTTATGGCGGCCGCGCGTACGCGGCCGGGAATACCGCGGCTTCCGGAGGAAACACCGTCACACTGCAGGGCGACAATGTAGACGGCGATGGCTCTCCTTCCTTCAGCGCGCAGAACACGGTTATCTGGGGCAGCTACGCACTTGGCGGCAATCAGATGTACGCGCCGGCTTCGCCAAATACCCTGAACGTTATTGACGCCAAGGGCATGACGGCCGCCAATATCCGTAATTTCAGCATACTAAAGTATACACTGCCCAATATGACAGCTCAGGAGTCCGTGCTTACGCTCACCGGTGGCGCGGATAACGAGAAGACCGATATCTCCAACGCTTCCGTCAGCGTTGCTGTCGCCGACGTCTGGGGCAGGGACGGCGGTGAATTCGGGTTCGGCGGCGACAAGAGTCCCGAAAACGACAGGATCATTCTGGTGAAGAACGACAATGGCCTGGTTTCAGACGGCTGGAAGCAGGATGGCGAAATTATCGCCCGTGAAGGCGTGTCCCTCTCCTTTGAACTTGCCGCGGCGGCAGACGATACGTCGCTCTACCTCTACCGGCCGGAGACCTTCATTGATCCGTCCGATCCCGATCATCCCCATCCGAACGACACCGTGGTCAACCCCCAGACCAAGGCTCTCGCGGAAGGATGGCTCGCCGGCCTCACGCTCGGCATTCAGGCCGGCAATGTCGCCGCGGACCAGGGCATAGGCGCCATGCGCTACGCAGCCGTCCGCCTCGACCGCGACGGCTGGCTGCCCTTCGGCGTGCTGGAGGGCGGTTCGCTGAAGTATGACAGCGGCTCGCACATCGACCTTCAGAGCCTCTCCCTGCTGGCCGGCCTCGGCCGCGGCGTCAGTACGGATCTGGGACTTCTGATCGTCGGCGGCTTCTTCGAGTACGGCACGGGTTCCTACAAAACGCACAACACGTTTGATACCATGCCCAGCGTCGACGGCAGCGGCAATGCCTGGTACATGGGCGGAGGCCTCCTCGCCAGCATGGACTTCAAAAAAAACAGGTGACGGGCATTTCTATCTCGAAGGCAGCGCCCACACGGGCATGCTCCACAACAGCTTCGACGGAGACGCCCTGCGGGATGCCTATGGCCGCTCCGCGGAGTTCGACACGGATACGCCCTATTACAACCTCCATGCCGGACTCGGCTATCTCTGGAACATTACCGAAGATCATTCTCTCGATATCTACGGCAAATACTACTGGACGCGGGTTCTCGGAACGGATGAGACCCTGAATACGGGCGACCATGTCGACTTCGACGACATCACGTCCAGCCGCACGCGCCTTGGTGCCCGCTACGCCTACCAGGCCACCGAACATGTGAGCACGTACATCGGCGCGGCCTGGGAGCACGAGTTTGAGGGCGTCTCCGACTCCTCCGTGTTCGGCTACGGTATCGATTCCCCGAAAATCCGGGGCGATTCCGGACGCGGCGAGATGGGCCTCAGGTTCACGCCCACGGATGACCTGCCGCTCACCGTTGACCTCGGTGTGCAGGGCTACGCCGGCAAAAAGGAAGGCGTAACCGGCAGCCTCTTCGTTCAGTACGAGTTCTAAGCATCCGGAGCAGCCAGTCTCCGGCGGGCTCCTCTTTCCGCAGCCCGTATTGCAGTCCTTTTCCCCTCTTATCGGAAGACAGAAGGCCCCCGGCTCCCGCCGGAGGCCTTCTGTCCGTATGAGCGTGTCAGCCCGGGTGAAGATTACTTTGTGTTATCCGTAAAAAAGAGCCTGATGTCCGCGCCGCCGAGAATATTGCGGGACATCTCTTCCGTAGAAAGACTGCTCCAAACCTTTTTATTGGAAAAGGTGAATTTTCATTCCAAGTGCAAGATCCTAGGCTATGGCGGAGTTCTTCAGCAAACATTTCTGTTTGTCTTCCATCTGAGAAACTCCCCGAATATGATTGTTTTTGCTGCGTAAATAATTTTTAATAATATAGTTCTGTATGACTGCTTCCAGTGCTTGGGGACATTCAGGAAGTCTGCCTATTCTCGGGGTTCAAGCTCACGCGCACGCCGTTACAACTGTCAGTGGCGTCCCTTTGTGCGCTAACAGAGCTTTGCGGTGAGCTCCTCCAAGGGCTAGTTCTAGGCATACCTCGGGCCACCTTTAGAACAGTAGACGGAATCCTTATTTTTTGGCCTTTGTCGTAAAAAGTCCGTAGAATCTACGTCAAGTTCCAAGTCCAAGATGTCCGGAACCAAGATGTTCTCCTTTCGGTTTTGATCTTTTCTGAGATCTCAAACATACCGAAGGCGTTCCCATGGCTCAACTTTTTGCCAAGGGCAATTTGCACCACTTAGATGGGTTCTACCAGCTTAAAGCATTATCAAGACTTCCCCACGTACGTGGAACAGTTTCTGGCAGGCGGAGGCCTCATGACAGCCCGGCAGTGCCATCTCCACGCATTTGGGGGATGGCGTTCTTGGCTCGAACTTCTGTTTTGACCAGTCTTCTCACGTACGTGGGAGGGGATTGTGCCATATCGGCCGCGACCCTGGAAAGGTCTTCCCCCTGCGCATAAGGAGCATATTGCCATGCGGAGGCCTCTTGACAACGCCGGCTATGTCTTAGCACATATTGATATTTCTAATATACAAAATATCAAAATACAAGCATCCTCAGTCTTTTCCTCAGGGCTGGGTGAATTTTTGTAAGGCGGAAGTATAATTCCCCCTTAAACGAACGAAAACTGCCCCCCTGGGTGTGGGGGTGGGAACGCCTTCGGTATGTTTGGAATTGCAGAACCACCAAAACCGAAAGAAGAACACCATGGTTCGGGTAATCCTTAACGTAGAACTCGGTGAAATTCTACGGGCATTTACGGCAGAGGCTAAAAATGAAGGATTCCGGCTACGGATCCCAAAGAATCTCAAGGCCATACCCGGAGCGCCTAGAGCAAAGCGCAATGAGCGCACAAAGGATCTCCACAGAAAAATCCACAGGCTCAGTCAGGACCATACAGGATTTCAGGACGCAGAAGTGCTCGGAGGGTCTGTCCCGGCTTCACCGGAAACGGCCATGCAATCCATGTCCTCCCCCAGACGGTTCTACATCTCACCCCGCGCAATATGAAAACGGATTCGGGCCAGGCCGCTTAGTTTGAAAAACAGCACAGGGAACTCTTCTCTCTTTCCTGCTTTTTCCCTAAAAGAGGCACTGCCCCGGCAGCTCCTCTCCTCCCTCCGGGAGGAAAGGAGCAAAAAAACGGCCGCGCGCCCCCCAGGTCTGTCAGCCCCGGCTGATACCGGCGTTACGGAGGCGGTTCTCCGCCGGCTGGCCTCCACGGCATACATCTTGCTCATAAAATGGATCGCATATCTGCGGACAAGAGGTGTTTATGACTCGACGTGATCCTTCCCCCTGGTTTGTCTTTGCCGTCCTGTTCCTTGTTTATATAGGCTGGGGCTCTTCGTATATCGGCTACAAACTGAGTCTGGAAGTCGCCGGCCCGTTCCTTGTGGCCGGAGGCCGGGCCTTCATTGGCGGCCTGCTTCTCGCTTTTATGCTCCTGGCCTCCGGGAAATGGGTCAGGCCGTCCTGGAAAACCATACGCTGGAATCTCGTCGTAGGCATACCTTTTGTGCTTTTTGGCAGCGGATTTATCGGTTTCGGCCAGACACAGGTTTCCTCATCCACTGCGGCTGTTATCACAAGCACCACACCGATACTCATGCTTGTGGCCGGGTACCTTTTCGCCGGTGAACCACGGCCGGCTTTCCTGCAGTGGGTTGGCCTTATCGCCGGCTCCGCCGGTATCACCTACATAGGCTGGTGCGAGCGCAGCTCGGCTCAGGGAGAGTACCCTGTCATTGGCATGATTCTGGTTCTGCTGGCCGCTGTAGGCTGGGTTTTCGCTTCCCTCTTCATGAAAAAACATCCGGTAGGACAGACTCTCTCCGTTTTGCAGGCAACAAGCCTGCTGCTCGTCTGTGGAGGCGCGGACTGCTTCATCCTGGCTTTTATCCTGGGCGAACCCTTTGCCATGCACTGGGAAAACCTGCGCCCGGACATCATCATCGCCTTCAGCTGGATGACCATAGGCGGCACATTGGTAGCCTACTCGTGCTATATCTGGCTGCTGACCCATGTCAGCATCGCCCTGGCCGTTTCCTATGAATACGTGGTTCCTGTCGTGGGTATCATCCTGGGCTGGTACGTGGGCGGCGAGCACATCACGCCCGGCATCCTGATGGCCTGCGCGGTGACCATTGGCTCTGTGGCCCTGGTCATACACAGGCCGCATGAACGGCAGGTCCGGATCAGCCAGAAATAACTTCCGTCCGGATATCCGGACGAAAAGTCCTCATCGCCTATATTCAGCTGCTTCAGCCTATACCTGAAGCCCCGGGGCCGTGAGTTCCATGATGCGCGCGGCCCTGGCGCCCTGCCGCCTGTCACCCTGAGGACGCGGGGGGCCGGCCCCCCGCACCCAGGACAGCGCCTGTATCATGCCCGGCCCATGTCAGCTGCATGCCCGCATGCGGCACGGGAACAGCGCAGCAAAAATAAAAACGTCCGCATTCTTATTTATACTCTTCATCTTTTATCCTGAGCTCTTTCCGCACAGGGAGGCTCCCGGCCATCATCTTTTCTATCCATCCCGCCGCCCTGAGCACGCTTTCAAGACTAATCCTGGGAATCTCATCATGTTTATACAGGTATCCACTGAGGTATTTTTCCGAGGGGGTATAGATGCCGGCGCGCTCACATACAAGCCAGGAGACGCTTTCCGCCTCAAACTCCCTGACCTGCAGATCGCAGGAACTGCGATCCGGCCACAAATCTATGAGAGGGTTTCCAAGGTGCCCGCAGAAAAGATGTCCGAGTTCGTGGGCAATCGTCGCGAATTTTTCTTCCCAGCAGTGTTTCCGGTTGACAATCATCGTGTACGGCATGCGGTATCTTTTTCCGCCATCCCTCACGATGGGGCTGCCTTTTGCTTTCGCAATACAGCCGCCCATACCCGGGCCATAATCTGCTTCATGGTACTCTATACCGTAGCAGCGGAGATTGCCGGTCAGCCTGTGAAAAATCTTCTGATCAAGTCTTCCAAAGGTTCTGAATGGATGAAGCACCTCATCAGGGAGCGGCTCTCCCTCAGTATCTTCCAAATCAAAGACAAAATGCACGGGAGCGAAAGGCCATAAAATGACAAGAGGACGCGAACCGGGGATGACCCGCCTGTTGTACTTATTCAGCCAGACATCCTCCTCTGCCACAAACTGGCAGCCAGGTTTCTGGATATGGATCAGAAAGGCGTTATACGGAGCCAGTCTGGGAAACTTTCTGATAAAAAGAAAAAGCTCTCTCAGGTCCTCACTGTGCCTGTACAGACCAACCTTCAGGAACAGTTCATCAAGACCTGTTCCTTTTTTAGCGTCCCGTTTCTGCATGTTTTTTCCCGCATGTTGATATCGTCAGAAAAAAATCACCATCCCGTGTCTCTTCCTACTCCGTCACGGACCCCAGGTAAATAAAAGTATTCTGCAGATAAAAATTTTTATATTGTGTTTCCGGGATGCCGCCGCCCGGTATAAAACACCCCGTGATCAGAAAAAGGAGCGGCCACCACTGACCGCTCCTTTCTGATGTTCTGAGACGACGCTGTTAGTTGTGCTTCAGGCCGAGGCGCTTCACCACGGCGGCCGCGCCCTCACGGGCGAACTCGGCCACGTCCCTGCCCTTTCTGGCCTCCTCGGGGAGGAGGAGTTCGGGTTTGTTGGCCAGGCTGGGATCAGGGGTGATGCCGTAGGCTGCGGGGAAGGTGTTCTCGAAATACATGTTCTGGAAGCCGGAGAACTTCAGGGCATGAGCCGTGGAGTCGAGCACGGCGTGCTCGTCCCTGCCGATGAGGCCGAGGTCACGGGCGTTGAGGAGGCCGGCGAGGGTCTCGCCGCCCTGGGTGCAGGCGATGTGGCCGTGACGGTTGGCGGTAAGCATGGCGTCCATGATCTGCTGTTCCTTCACCTGGACAACCTGGAAAGCCCTTTCACCGGCGGCCTTCACGAAGCGTCCGGCGAGAGCCTTCACGCGGGGGAAGGAGACGGGGTTGCCGATCATGGCGGCCTGGGCGACGCTCGGCTGCACGGTCACGGGCTTCCACTCGCGTTTCCCCTCGGGGGCTTTGTAGTATCTGTAGACCGGGTCAGCGTGCTCGCTCTGCACGCCGAAGATACGCGGCAGGCTGTCGATGATGCCGAGGTCGTACATTTTGAGGAAGCCGGACATGATGGCGGTGATGTTGCCGGCGTTGCCCACGGGCACGAAGAGGCAGAGATTCTTCACGTCCCAGCCGTACCACTGGGCTACTTCGTAGGCGTAGGACTCCTGACCCAGGATACGCCAGGCGTTCTTGGAGTTGAGAAGGGCCACGCGGTACTTCTCGGCGAGGATTTCGACGACCTTCATGCAGTCGTCAAAGACGCCGGGAAGCTCGAGCACTGTGGCGCCGCTGCCAAGGGGCTGGGAAAGCTGCTGCGGGGTCACCTTGCCGTGCGGCAGGAGCACGACGCTCTTCAGGGGGGCGCCGATATAGGAGGCGTAGAGCGCCGCCGCGGCGGACGTATCGCCCGTGGAGGCGCAGACCGTGATCACCTCGTCCCAGTTATGATGGCGGCAGAGCCATTTCAGATAGCTGAAGGCGCAGGCCATGCCGCGGTCCTTGAAGGAGGCGCTGGGATTCTGGCCGTCGTTCTTGAAGGCGAAGGGAATGCCGGCCTTTTCCTTCATGAAATCAGAGGCCTCGATGATGGGGGTCAGGCCCTCCCCGAGGTAGATGATGTCCTCTTCGTCAAAGATGGGAGCCAGGAGCTCATAGTAGCGGAACACGCCCCTCAGGGCGTTCCTGCGGGTGGAGGCCCTGGAATCGAAGAGGTCACGCCAGTACTGGCCGTTCTTCTTTTTGAGCTCGCCGAACTTTTTGTTCTCGAGAAGCAGGACATCGCCGCATTCCGGGCAGGTGTAGAGCAGGCTGTCGGAAGGATAGCGCCTGCCGCAGCCGAGGCAGTAGTATTCCATCTCACCGCGGTAGGTGGGAAAATCGTCGGACATGAAAAAACTCCTTACAGCAAAAAAATTGGGCGGAAGACGGGAAGGCAGCGCCTAGCGCGTCTGATGGCTCTTCAGGAAGCTCTTCTCCGTGCCGTTCCTCAGACGCTCAATATTCTCCCTGTGCCGCCAGACCACGATGGCCAGCACGCAGAGGGAAAGCGGCAGCCACTGAAAGTCCCCGAAGAGGCAGAGCAGGATGGGCATGGAGCAGACCAGGGTGAGGGAGCCTGCGGACACGAACTCCGTACGCCAGATCACGATAAGGCAGAGAAGGCAGGCGATGAGCAGGGGGGGGAAGGCGATGGGCAGGAAGACACCGATGCTCGTGGCAACGGCCTTGCCGCCTTTGAAATTCATGAAGCAGGAGAACACGTGGCCGAGCACGGCGCTGAGGGCGGCCACGGTGACGACCACGGGAGACCCGGTCTCCATCTGGGCCAGGAAGACGGGGAGCGCGCCCTTTAAGAGGTCGCAGGCCAGGGTGGCGACACCCCAGCCGAAGCCGCACATGCGGGCCACGTTGGTAGCGCCGGTATTGTGGCTGCCGCCGGTGCGCGGGTCCGTATGGCAGAACACGCGGGCGATGATCAGGCCGTAGGGCGTGGCGCCGAGCAGGTAGCCGAGAATTCCGAAGCACAGTGCCTGGAGCGTTATCATAACATGTCCTCCTCCGTTCCGCCCTCGGACGGAACGGCCTCAAGAATCTGCATTTCGTTGTACAGGGGATTGACCTTGCCGAGGCGGATGTCAACAGCCATGCCGGGGCAGGCGCGTTCGTCAAAGATACGGCGGCGTCCGCGCACGAAGATATCCTCCTCGGGCAGGCTCACGCTCACGAAAGCGTCATTTTCCTCGGTAATCACGCCGTGCCACCACACTCTGTCGCCCTTCTGGCGGAAGTACAGGAACTTCCAGTAGCGTGGACGGAAGCGCTGGATCTGTCCGGCTCCGTCCAGGGCGATGTGCAGGGGCAGAAGAATCTGCTGCAGTTCCTCTCCGCTGAAGCGGGGCTTTCCGTGCAGGACCCACTCCGTGAGCTGGACCTCGTTGATGAGGTCAGCGTAGCGCCTGAGCGGCGAGGTCATGGGCGCGTAGCGCTGCAGGCCGAGCGCCGCGTGGGGCCTGGCTTCCGTTTCGAGCGTGGAGGGAATCATGGCGCGCATGATCTTGGTGACGTCCTCCGGACGCTCCCAGACGCCGGCGTACTCGCGCGGCAGGGCCACGTCCTGGGTTCTGAAGAGCATGGGCACACCGTGGGCCGCGGCCCAGTCGCCCACCGAGGCCGCGGCGATGATCATCATCTCGGCCACGAGGTTCTGGGCGTCCCTGGCGTTCTCGCCGGGCCTGAGGTCCACCACGGTGTCCTCGCCCTCCCCGCTCAGAACGATTTCGGGTTCCTTCCTCTCGATAACAACGGCGCCCTGGCTCACGCGCCAGGCGAGGCGGGCCCTGGAGAAGGCGAGCGCCATCTCAAGGGTTTCGCGGTACGGCAGGGCCGGGCAGTCCTCCCCGGCCTTCCCGTCGAGAACGTTCTGGCAGTCCGCGTAACGCAGGTTGGCGGCGAGGGTCACCCTGTTCACGCTGATGCGGCATTCGCCTGCGGGCGCGCCGTTTCCGTCCACGTCCTGGGCCACAATAAGGGCAGGACGATCCTTTCCGGCCACCAGGGAAAGCGCGTCCGTGGAGATGCATTCGGGCATCATGTGGCTGTCGCCCTCGGGGAGATAGATGCTCGTGCCGCGGTGCAGGACGGCCCTGTCGAACTCGGACCCGAAGGGCCAGCAGACACCGGGGCAGGCAAGGGCAAGGGTCAGGGTCCAGCCGCCCTCAGGCCCCGCGGTTATGGCGAAAGCGTCATCAATGTCGAGCGTGCTCCAGCCGTCTATGCTCACAAAGGGGAGATCGCAGGGAGGGAGCGGGCAGGCTGCGGAATCGTCCGCGAACTTTCTCACCCCGTCAGCGAAGGGCTTCCACCACGTATCGCCGGGTTCGTAGCCCGCGCGGTCGTACCAGAAATTGTAATGCGGGGGGATCTTCCCCCAGGCCATGAGAAGCTGCACGGCGATATGCGGCACCTCGGGGAGGCCCTTGATGAGAAGTTTCCAGAGGGCTTCCTCTTCCTGGCTCTCGGGGTCGGCCATGTGGGCGCGCAGCACGCGCTCAAGGCGCTCCGCCACCTCCGGTCCGGGATAACCGGGCGTCCCCTCCTGCGGCGCGGGGAGCCTGTGCTGCACCGCGTTCCAGAGCGCGTGCACGAAAGGCACGCCCTCGGCGAGAATGGCCTCGCGCCTCTTCTGGGCTTCGTACTCGGCGTCGCGCCGCGCCGCGTCCTCTTCGGAATAGATCTCGAAGACGGGAGGCGCGAAGCGGAAACGGGTCTTGGCAGAAAGCAGGGCATGGGCGTACGCCGCCACGGTATCCTCGTCCGGATCCGTCACGAAAAGCTCCGCGAACCAGCGCGCCGGCGCCTGTGTCACTTCGCCCTGGGCCATTTCCCAGAGCTCCTGCACGGGAATTTCGCGGGCCAGGGCGTCGCGCTTCGCTGCCGAGGCCTCAAGCGCTTTCACGATCCCGTCCCGGGACATGGAGGAAAAGCCCGGCACCACGGGGCCGGTCCAGGGCAGTATCCTGGAGGACGGCAGCTTGGTTTCGCGGCGGTTGGGAAGAAAAAGCCGGAGGCGCCCCCTGGCTTCCTCCGTCACCATGCCTATCTGCGGCGTATTGGACTCAAAATATTCGACAATGCAGCCCGGCGCTGGGAACTGTAAACCCGCCATCCCGTCTTCTCCTTCAGTAAATTCCACGTAATGGACAGCTTTTAACCTTCATGCATTTTTGCCGTTCTGGCAAGTTGCAATTCCGCATGCCTCCCTCCGTGTTCCGGAAGGCACCGGAAAAAGGACTTGCGTATTTCCCCCGCCCATCCTTAAAATAAACTTTTCATGTGACACTTTTTCCGCGTGATCTGCCGTACGGCCTTCACGCGCCGTGAGCGGGGGAGCGCATCCCCGGCGCGGTGCCGGATGTGGCGGAGGAGCCCGGATCGCCTCCGGTCCGCCAGCCCGCGCACGCTCCCGATGGAGATTGATTTGGAACTACAGCACCCTTCGCATCACCGCAGCCTGCCTCTTCAGGACGTTAAGGAACCCCAGCTCTTCCGTGAGCAGTTTCCGTACACGAGCATCTGCCGCACCGAATTCGATGACGTGGTGCTCGCGCCGCATCCGGCCGATCAGCTCTGCATCACGGATACCACGTTCCGCGACGGCCAGCAGGCCCGTCCGCCCTACACTGTCAGCCAGGTGGCGAAAATCTTCGATTTCCTGCACAGGCTCGGCGGAAAAACCGGCCTCATCACGGCCTCGGAATTTTTCATGTACTCCGAGCGTGACAGGAAATGCATCGACGCATGCCGCGCCCGCGGCTACCGCTTCCCGCGCATCACGGGATGGATCCGCGCCAACAAGAACGATCTCCAGCTCGCGAGGGACATGGAATTTTCCGAAGTCGGCATGCTCACCAGCGTTTCCGACTACCACATCTTCCTGAAGCTCGGCAAAACGCGCAAACAGGCCTTTGACATGTACGTGGACCTGGTCTCCCAGGCCCTGGAGTGGGGCATTATCCCCCGCTGCCACTTCGAGGACGTCACCCGCGCGGATATCTACGGCTTCTGCCTGCCCTTCGCGTCCAAGCTCATGGAGCTCTCCCGCCAGGCCGGCATGCCCGTCAAAATCCGCCTCTGCGACACCATGGGCTACGGCGTGCCCTATCCCGGCGCCACCCTGCCCCGCTCCGTGCAGCGCCTCGTGCACGTCTTCATTGACGAGGCCGGCGTTCCCAGCCAGTGGCTCGAGTGGCACGGGCATAACGACTTCCACAAGGTGCTCGTCAACGGCGTCACGGCCTGGCTCTACGGCTGCGGCGCGGTCAACAGCACGCTCCTCGGCTTCGGCGAGCGCACGGGCAACACGCCCCTCGAGGCCCTGGTCATCGAGTACATTTCCCTCACGGGCAACGACGCGGCCGCGGACACCACGGTGATCACGGAAATCGCGGACTACTTCTCGAAGGAACTGCACTACCACATCCCGAACAACTATCCCTTCGTGGGCCGCGACTTCAACGCCACGAGCGCAGGCGTGCACGTGGACGGTCTCTCCAAAAACGAGGAGATCTACAATATCTTCGACACGGACCGCATTCTCGCCAGGCCCGTGCCGATCATCATCACCGACAAATCCGGCCGCGCCGGCGTGGCCTACTGGCTCAACCACAACCTTAAACTCAACGGCACGGAACACGAAGTGTCGAAGCGGCATCCCGCCGTGGGCAAGATCTACGACGCCATCATGGAATCGTACAAGAACGGCCGCACCACCTCCTACTCCTACGAGGAAATGGAAATTCTGGCGCACCGCTTCATGCCCGAGCTCTTCACTTCCGAATTCGACCATATGAAGCAGCTGGCCGGCGAGCTTTCCGCCCACCTGCTCATCAAGCTGGCCGAGGAGGAATCCCTGCTCACCTACGGCAAGGACGCCTGCAGCCGCCTCAACGAATTCGCGAAGGAATACCCCTTCATCCAGTACCTCTATCTCACGGACGCCCAGGGCAAGCTCAAGTGCTCCACCATCACGGATCCGGCCTACCAGGAGAAGTACGAGGCCCTGCCCATCGGCTATGACTTCTCCGACAGGGAATGGTTCAAAAAGCCCATGGCCACAGGCGACCTGAACATCATGGACGTTTATCAGTCCAGGTTCACGGGCAAGCTGGTGATCACGGTTTCCTGCGCCGTCACGGACAAGGATGACAACATCACCGGCGTCCTCGGCTGCGACATCCAGCTCGAACAGCTTCTCAAGAGAGCCCAGGAACTGGAACTCGCCCAGCACGAGGAACAGGACAGGGGCTGATTTTTCCTCCCGCAGACAACTTCAGGGAGGCGGATTTCCCGCCTCCCAAAACCGCACATATCCACGAGCAGCTCATGATTACACTCAGCGACAAACTCACCGTTCTCAAGGACGGCAGGCTCCTCGGCGAAGAGGAAGCCCGGGCCACCGGCACCGACATCGCCCAGGCGAAGAAGAACACCCTGGCCTCCCGCATCCTCAGGGCCCACAGCAAGGCTTCCGACAGGGACAGCCTTCTGCACATCACCTTTGACGGGCTCGCCTCCCACGACATCACCTTCGTGGGCATCATCCAGACCGCCAGAGCCAGCGGCCTGAAGGAATTTCCCGTTCCCTACGCCCTCACCAACTGCCACAACAGCCTCTGCGCCGTGGGCGGCACCATCAACGAGGACGACCACCTCTTCGGGCTCACCGCAGCCCAGAAGTACGGCGGAAACTACGTTCCCCCGAACCTGGCCGTCATCCACCAGTACGTGCGCGAGACCATGGCCGGCTGCGGCCGCATGATCCTCGGCTCCGACAGCCACACCCGCTACGGCGCCCTCGGCACCATGGGCGTGGGCGAAGGCGGCCCCGAGCTCGTGAAGCAGCTTCTGAAGCGCACCTACGACATCGCGGAGCCCGAGACCGTCCTCGTGTGGCTCGAGAACGCCCCCCAGCCCGGCGTGGGCCCGCAGGACGTGGCCGTCGCCCTTGTCGGCGCCGTCTTCAAGAGCGGCTTCGTCAAGAACCGCGTCCTCGAGTTCGCCGGCCCCGGCATCGCGAACCTCTCCGTCGAGTACCGCATGGGCATCGACGTCATGACCACCGAGACCACCTGCCTCTCCTCCATCTGGGAGACGGACGACAGGGTCAAGGCCTACCTCACCGAACACGGCCGCGCCGGGGACTACAAGAAGCTCTCCCACGACGCCCCCGCCGCCTTCGACCGCTGCATCGTCATCGACCTCGCCAAAGTGCCGGCCATGATGGCCCTGCCTTTCCATCCGAGCAACGCGTACCCGGTGACCGAAGTCATCGCCCACGCGAAGGATATCTTCGGTGAAATCGAGGATGCTGCCCACAAACAGTTCGGCAGACTCGCCGACAGCTTCAGGCTCAGGGACAAGATCCACGCCGACGGCATCCATGTGGATCAGGGCCTCATCGCCGGCTGCGCCGGCGGCTCCTTCGAGAACCTGACCCTCGCCGCCGCCATCCTTGACGGAAAGAGCATCGGCAACACGCCCTTCTCCCTCTCCGTCTACCCCGCTTCCGAGCCCCAGGCCATCGCCCTCGTGCGCAACGGCTCCTATGTAAAGCTCATGGAAGCCGGCGCCCTCATCAAGAACGCCTTCTGCGGCCCCTGCTTCGGCGCGGGCGACACCCCGGCTCACGGCGCCCTGTCCATCCGCCACTCCACCCGCAACTTCCCGAACCGCGAGGGCTCCAAGCCCGGCAACGGCCAGGTCGCGGGCGTGGCCCTCATGGACGCCCGCTCCATCGCCGCTACCGCGGCCAACGCCGGACGCCTCACCCCTGCCACGGATCTTGACTGGGATAAGATCAACCCCGATCTCACCTACCATTTCGACGCCAATATCTACAGAGAGCGCTGCTACCAAGGCTGGGGCAGGGCCGATTCCTCCGTGGAACTCAAGTACGGTCCCAACATCACTGACTGGCCGGCCATGGCCGCTCTTCCCGAGAATCTGCTCCTCAGGGTCGCCTGCGTCATCACCGACCCCGTGACCACCACCGACGAGCTCATTCCCTCCGGTGAAACCTCCTCCCTGCGCTCCAACCCCCTGAAGCTGGCCGAGTTCGCCCTCTCCAGAAAGGATCCGGAGTACGTGGGCAGGGCCAAAGACGTGTTCGCCTTCGAGAAGAAGCGCGAAGCCGACCCGGCTGACGCGTCCGTCCTTCAGGCCGTGCGCAAAGCCCTCGCTCCCCTCGAAAAGAGCGACAGGGCGCTCTTTGACGCCATCTGCGGCGGAAAGGATCTCGCCGGCACCGGCATCGGCTCGACCATCTTCGCCATGAAGCCCGGCGACGGCAGCGCCCGTGAGCAGGCCGCTTCCAGCCAGAAAGTGCTCGGCGGCTGGGCCAACCTCGCCCTCGAATACGCCACGAAGCGCTACCGCTCCAACCTCATCAACTGGGGCATGCTGCCTTTCCTCTGCGAGCCCGGCATCGAGAAGACCATCGCCAACGGCGACTTCATCCTTGTGCCCGGCATCCGCTCCGCAGTGAAGGAGAAAAAGGAAGTCATTCCCGCACTCTTCATCCATGACGGCAGCGTATCCGCCCTCTCCCTGAAGCTCGGCGATCTCACCGATGACGAGCGCCGCATCATCCTCGACGGGTGCCTCATCAACTTCTACAACGAAAAGTAAGCCACGGCGCTTCTGACAGCCAGAGGGGGCTGCGCATCCTGCGCGGCCCCCTCTTTTTTTGCCCGTCACGGGAACATTCCCCGGAAGCGCCCCGGAAAATCAGCAGGCCTGTTTCACGTCCTGCCCGGGATAAACAGCGTGATCTGCGATTTCTCAGAATCATGCCGCGATAACGAAAATCTGAACGGTTTTCGCAGAAATTTAGTTTAATCAAAAAAAATTACTAAAATATCCTCATTTATCATTTTTTTGGTAGAGTCCATATAGTGGTGTAAATTCCCGTGGCAAAAAGTTGAGCCATGGGAA
>ERZ773185.1712-NODE-1712-length-15646-cov-3.526137_pt1 | contig 15646 bp, 16 predicted proteins | sample MGYA00580531_ERZ773185 | MGnify/ENA primary metagenome ERZ773185 (study PRJEB29015, sample SAMEA2737799) | human gut metagenome | biome: human gut; feature: human-associated habitat; material: faeces | place: China | collected 2012 ...
CTGACTGTTTGACTCTCTTCCAGTCAATAGTGCCATTATGATAGCTTACATCAATCCCCTTACAAATTGCTTTTGAGTCATCAGGCCATCCTGAATTCACAGAAGCACGTGCAACATAATTCGCGTAGCCTCTTTTCTTCACATGCCCATTTGAATATCTAAAGCTGTTTGCTATATCATTCCTTTCATTATAGTTAATATCTTCATCATTGTAGTTAATATCTTCCCCAAACGCTGGAAGAGCAGTACTACTTACAACCATCAGGAAAGATAAAACTGTTACGCATAATCTCTTAAATATTTTCTTCATCAATGTATCCCCCCTTCGCGTAAAATCATTTTAACATGTGTATTATGAATCATCAATTGGAAAGGAAACAAAAAGGATGTCTTCTAGGAAAAGTTCTCCGTTTTTATGCAAAACAGGATATCCATGTTCTGTTTTTTGTTATCTTTCTTTTTTTCTCACATATATAAGTTGACTCATGAGATGAAAGGAGAAATGAATATGAGTAATATTAATATCGAAACAAAGAACGGAGTTGTAATCGCAAAGGAACTTATGATTACAGATTCCAATGACCTGGAAATCGGGACAACTGGATTTGAAGTTGGTGATCTTCTCGTTGTCCATTCAAAAGATGAAAGCGAGAATTGTCTGGCAGCAATTATTGCTGTGCAGAGTTACCATGAAGATGCTGATTCATACGAAAGATTCCTTGAGGGCGATGAAGAAATTCAGGAATTTCTAAATCATCCGGAGGCAGATGGCTCCGCAGAATGGATAACCGAAAATGATCAGTATTTGGTATGCTGGGAAGAAATCGCCAAGATCGAAAAAAAGATTGCATTTGAAGATGCAAAGAACTGGTGCTAAGCACCATAAGGAGGAAACAGAATGGGAAAAATAACCTGCGCTGCCTGTGCGCGAGACGTAGAAGCTTACGTTGATTGCGAGAGCATATTCTCGTTGATTCAGGAGAAAGCAGCAAAGATCGTTAATCTTGAGCCGGAGGATATTGACTTTGGTTTCATAGATGGCAGATTTTGCTTGGATTTCAGTATTGGAGATGAAATCGCAGTCATCGATATGGATGCTGTTTTTTCAGGTCTTGCTGAATTATTATGCAATGATATTGCTGCCAATGCCGTTGATTTTGACTTTGAATACACTGAGGGATGCGAAGAATTTGATGACTGGAAAATCTGCATCAAAGGGACAGAATCTCACAACGTTCAAGTTGAAACCTGGGCTGCTACACGAGAAGACCCTGGAGATGCAGAAGTTTATGGCGAAGGATTAGACTTTGATGAAAAGAAGGCTTCGGCCTGGGCTAAAGAGCAGGTCGGAAGGATTGAAGCTGAAGACATCCAAAAAATCTTTGCTAAGGAAAATTTCATTCCTCGCAAAGAGTGGGTAGAAGGCCGATACGACAGAAAGGAAAAAGATTTCCTTGAAATCAAGCACGTAGCTTCGGAAGATTTTCTTGAAAAAGAAAAAGCAGTTATCGCTGCTATGAATTTTTCTAACGAAGAGCTTGAAGAAGCTTTCTCTCGAGTTTGGTTTGGCTGGATTATCTCGGATGATTATGAACTTGAAGAATCAAGCTATGATCCATCTGATGATTACGAATTATGCGACTATTAGACTACAACAGTAAAAAACAATGAGCTCAGAGACTTGTTTCTCTGGGCTTTTTGCATGAAAAAAAATGCCGAAGCAAGCAGGTTCCCCTGCTCCTCTCCGACACTTTCTTTTTTTGTTCTCTTATTTGTCTTCTGGAATTATATTCCAATTTTCAAGGACGCCTTGAATTTGATCATGCAAAGTATCATAATCGCCACCGTAAATAATAGCGACATTTTCTTCTCCGTCTTCGACTGCTTCAGGATTAGAAATTTTTACATTCTTTTCATCAGTCTGTTTGGCGGAGACTCGTGACTTCAGTCGTGAGAGTAGCCAAGCTAACTCCTGTATCCGCCATCCTCCTTTCAATTAGATAAGTTTTGCTTGTTTCTTTTAGTTTCAATTTCTTAAAGCTGATAGAGCCTTTGTTGACCTTTTGTCCATCCAAAGTTCGAATGTCAAAGAAACCAGAGGTCCTTCTGCCAAATACGAAATATTCGTTATTCTTGTATTCCACTCTGTCAAAGAGCCTGAATCCTTTGACTGTATATTCAGCTTGGTTACGTTTTCGGATACCTCCTTTTAACGTATTGGCTTTATGCAGCTGACGGTTATGGCATCTGACCTTTTTGTAGTAGAAATATTCTCCACTGCTTTTAGCCTCTGGGTGTCCGCTGATGCAGCGCGCATCTACGTAATGAGTCTTTGGCAGATTATTCTCTATACGGGTATTTTTCGTAATATATCCATAAGTCATAGAAACATTTGGATAAATTTCCTTTAGACGATTATAGAACGTCCATCTCATAACGCCCATGAAAACTGCATGCTTGTAAGAGTTTGTTACTTTCGGTTCCCAGCCCCAGAGTCTGTTAGCTTCTTTTTTGTGATATTTGCTATCATTACAGGTATTGCAGAGCGTAATAAGACTTGAAGGCTTGCTTGTGTGGTCGCCTTTCCAGTATGCATGATGGTGTGTTACAAGAACCGGGTCTTTCGATTTGCCCTTACACCATTGGCATGTATAGTTGTCCCGGTGAAAGATATATTCTCTGATGTTCCAGCCTGCAAGCTCGCCATTCTGGTAGTCTGTCCCATGAGGGATTGGTTTGCCTTCCAGCTGTGCCTTGAGCAGCTGCGTATCAAACGACGCTGTTTCTACTACAATCTTTGTAACAGGCAATATTCTGTGCACTTTTTCAACCATCGCAAAATGGGACTGGATCTTATGCTCGATGCTTGGAGCCAGCCAGCCTTTGTGCTTGCTGGATACTCGATTGTCAAATCGTTTCTTTCTGTAGCGGGTCTTTCGATTTCGTCTTGAACGACGAAATGTATATCTCGCTTCAAGCAGTCTGCTTATATCGTTGCGAAGTTCTACATCGGCTTCGAATAATACTTTATCTTCTGTAGTTGCAGATAATCCAATATGCTTAGAACCTGCGTCTACACCTAATGTAATGTTTTGAGTATGATTTGCTGTATCGTATAACAGCTGTATCGTAAATGGACAACGCTTAACGACTTTGGCTTTATTGGTTTTTAAAAGCCTTCTTACTTTACCATGCCTGCTTGTCGGCATAAGTGGTTGTCCGTCTTTGTTAAGTACATATACCATAACAGGCACTCCTTCTCTTTAATAGTGATATGTTTTATGCTGTAAGCCAGTGCATATCAGACTGTAAAATACCTTCGCCTATGTTAATGAGAGGTTTAATGAATAAAGGACTATCGTCCACCACACACTGTTCCTACCCATCAGAACTGTTTAATGTGTTTCCTTAGAGCAGAGGGCTAGGTATAACACCCTTTGGTAACTATATATTCTCTCTTAACGTAGTGCTCGAAGCACTTAGGCTAGTCAATAAGGGCTTCTGCAAGCCTGCGGCTTTAGTCGTGGGTTATTGACCAAGAAAGTCCTCAAACAGATCAATGATCTACCCCAAATTCTTCTTTGTCATTTCTGTTAATACTCATAATGTTTCCTCCTGTTTTTTACAAAAAATTTACGCACATACAGCTGATGTATCAAAGTCTATTTTCTTAAATCCAAAAGAATCACAGAAGTAAGTTCCCTTGTTTTCTCCGTCTAATATTTCTACAATATCAGATACAGAAAGAGAATGTCCCGTAAAATCAATAGGCTTTTCTACGTTAAATTTAAAAAAGACGTCTTCAAGATTATTGCAATCACAAACGCTTGCATACACCTGAGAATATATTGCGGGATTTACCTGCCCCGCAATATATAACGTATCTTCTAGATTTTTGAATTTAACGCTTTTTGTGTCTTTGTCCATGTCAATCTGATAAATTCGTACGTTCATCACTTGTTTCCTCCTTACTGCTTTCCAGTAGAGCCAAATCCACCGACTCCGCGTCCTGTAGTATCTAACTCATCAACTTCCTCGAAATCCATGTCGTAACGCTTTTGAAGAAGAATCTGAGCAATTCTATCTCCATGTCTGACAGAACGAGTTACTTCAGAGTCGTTGTGCACTGCCACAAGGTATTCACCCCTATAGTCTTCATCAATAACTCCTACGCAGTTCGCAGGTCTAAGACCTTCTTTTGAAGAAAGCCCGCTTCTAGCATATACGCCTACATAGAACCCTTCAGGCGGAGCCATTCTAAGCCCTGTACCAATAAGCATTGTCTGGTGAGGCATAATTGTAACCAGTGCATTTTCGTCTGGCAGGCAGGCATAAACGTCATATGCCGCTGCCTTTTCACTGCCTCTTGTCGGAAGTTTTGCCTCCTCGCAAATTCTTTTTACTTTGATATTCATTTCTGTTCCCTCCTAATAGTTTTCCAAAATATCGTTCAAGAAGTCTTCTGCTTCAGCTTCTTTCGCTGCTGTCGTGGCAACCCCGACCGCTTGTTTTGCAAGCTGATCAGCTATTTCGTTACCCTCAATCCCGGTATGTCCTTTTACTTTTAGGAATTTAATCTTCATTCCTTCTTTTTTAAGTTTCTGGATATAATTACGATACTGGCACACAGGATTATCGGCTTCGGTTTCTCCTTTTTTTAGATTCACCTTCCAGGTTCCTTTCGCCCATTCTTCTATCCCCATATAGTCATAGATTACAGTGACTTCGTTAAGCCCGAGTTCAACTGCCTTTTCAATCCCTGCCTGGGCTCCTAAAATTTCGCCCGCAATATTTCGCATGCTGGCAAGTCTAGGATTAGAACCATTGCCTATAATTTCGTATCGTACTCCGTTTACAGAAAGAAAACCTCCATATCCATAAACGCCTGTTTTTGCATTGAAAGAACCATCTACGAATGCGTAAATATCCGGCAGCGTTCCATCAAAATCTTCATTTTTCTCTTCCATGAAAGCTTCCGCTTCGGCTAAAGATTTGAAAGATTTAAACACTGGGCCAGAAAATCCGGCTGTTTGCGCCTTGCATTCGTCCCAGGTATCATAGATTCCGGGGACTCTTCCTTTTTTTACAGCATAATATTTTTTTGCCATATCTTTATTTCCTCCTTATTTGTTTTTTAATTTTGCCCACGAAAGTTTTAAGTGTACAGAGTAGTGAGAAGCTCTGATTCAAAGCCTAATTTGTCTGCCATATCCTCGATCAGACATCTTTTTGATGAATCAGAAATGCGTTCTACCCATAACTCTATTTTAGACATGGAATGAAACCATTCTATAGTTTTTTTCTGTGCTTCTTCTTTTGAAAGATGATTTTCTTCCATTTCATCTTTCATACTCCATGTCCAATCGCTGTCATAAACATTTTCAATCAAAGTTTCTTTTGAAAATAATTCACTTATATGAGAAATCTTATTTTTCTGCATATGTTTTTCTAAAAACTTTTGTGCGGCATAACTTCTTGTTACAATTTTTGTCATATTTTGTTTCCTCCTTAAATTACATTCCAAAAATCTCGTTATCGCAACTATCATTAGGTCGCTGAAGTCCTAATACGGCTGCTATTGCGACCATATATATTAAATCGCAATTGTATAGGCGTGCAGACCACAAATCATGCTCGTCCTCAGCTTCATATTCGCCTTCTAAACCTACGTAAAAATCAGAATTATGAAATTTTTCTTCTGGATTTTTCATCAGGTTCCAAACTTCTTCTTCGATTTTTGAAAAAAACTCCGGTTCATTGCACTTTTCGTAAATCTCTTCTGAGATCTCGCTTTCGTACATGTTGTTCAGCTTATCAATCAAGTCGACATCGTCTTTTGTTAAAAAGTCTGCAATATTTTTTGTTCCTCTTTTCATTTTCTTTATTTCCTTCTCGTTTGTTTTACTATTTTGTTTCGTCATAATTTTTTATTCTCTCCTTTCATCAGCGATCATTATCTATATGTCTTAATTCTGGTCCCGCAACAAAAAAGCCCTGAGATACCAAGGCTTTTACTGTTTGCAGATATTGTCAGTTTCTCTTTTTTCCTCTGTATTCTTCATCGAGACGTTCGTGTTCGTCGTATATATAATTTAAAAAGAACCCATAGCGGTTTTCCTCATTGAATTCGAGTACTGCAGCCTTTGCCTTATTAAACAGCTCCGGCATTTCGATTGCTTCGCTGATGAATTTTGAATCACCGCTTTGCTCTGTCCCGATTACATTGCCAGGTCCTCGCATTTTGTAGTCTGCTTCTGCGATGTCAAATCCGTTGCTTAAGTTTTTCATTGCATGCACTCGTTCATTACTTGTATCTGCCGTAAGAAGCAGACAGTAAGACTGCAGATCCTTGCGGCCAACACGGCCTCTAAGCTGATGAAGCTGAGAAAGTCCAAAACGTTCTGCCTGGTGGATTATGATGATCGTTGCATTTGGGACGTTGACGCCAACTTCGATTACTGTAGTCGAAACCAGTACCTGAAGTTTGTTTTCCTTGAAATCATTAATTATCTGATTGAATTCATCCGTTTTCATACGTCCGTTGATAACTCCGATTTTATATCCTTTTGGTCCCAGTGCAGCTCTGTAATTTGCCCCAACCGTATCTACTCCGGTAAGGTTTACCTCCTCGTTATCATCGATTGCCGGACACACAACGTATGCCTGATGGCCTTTCTTGAGCTCATTTTCTACAACCGCATATGCGATAGACTCATTTGAACGAAAGTCTGTCTTGATTGGAAGACGACCGGAAGGTTTTACTACAATTCTTACGATATCCTTATTTGTGTAGATAGACATTGTAAGTGAACGAGGAATTGGCGTCGCTGACATTTCAATTGAATGGCAGCCAGGAAGTGCCTTATTAAAAAGCTCTAATTTCTGTTCAACTCCAAATTGCTGTTCTTCGTCTAGTACGATAAGCCCCAGATTGCTGTATACAACGTCACTGCTGATACAGCTGTGAGTTCCCACAATCAGTGATACTTTACCTTCTTTTATCAGTTTTAATGACTCTTTTCTTTCTTTTTTTTCAGCTGCGCTCGAACCGGAACGCAGGTATACGCATCCAATACCAAGCTTATCCGCGTATTCTTTTATTTCCTTATAATGCTGCCCAGCTAGAACTGTTTTAGGAGCCATCAGAACTGCCTGGTATCCATTTTCGTGGGCGGCAATCATCATACAGACTGCAACCAGTGTTTTTCCACATCCAACGTCGCCTTCAACAAGGGCGTTTAGCCTTCTGCCTTTTGCAATTTTCCACAGCATGTAGTTTATGGCGTCGGCCTGCCCTCCGGATAGAATGCCGGTTTCTTTATCAATCAGCCTGCTTCGGTCCTCGAGCCTTGTAAGACTGTAAGGAATAATTTCTGTTATGAGCTTTTTCGTCAAATTCAGTTTTGAGAATCTGATTTCGCTTTTTGAAGGAAGTTTTGAGTTCATCTCCTTGAGCCCGCTGCAAAAATGAACAAGATCGTAAAAAGCGAACTGCTGTTTTGCAGCCTCAAGATCTCTCATTGTTGCCGGGTTATGTATTTTATCCAGAGCCTCCGTATAACTCATAAGCCCATAAGCATTTCTGATTGGAGCCTCTAGGATTTCATGCTGCATTGGAAGCAGATGGTCCAGCATTGATGTAAAAGCTGTGTCTTTTACTCCCCCGATTTTTGGATAAATAGGATAGATTCTCTTTTTGAAAGCTGTCTCGTATTCTATGCCATTCCCGTTTCCGACATTTTTCTCTGGAGTAATGTAATATCCCCCGTATGTATCATCAATTGTCAGCTTCCCATATACAATAACCTCTTTATTAAGAAACGGCGGATAAACAACGTTTGCGAGGTAATTGCATGCTTTGTGGACGAATAAGCTGATATTAAACCAAGCGCTTTCCCCGCTGCGAGTCTGTCTTCCTCTTGATACAAAACCAAGGGATACAAAAGGGTTCGCCGGTGTTCCCTTTCTATCTATGCGTAAAAGTTTTGCGCGAACCGCAATAAAATCTCCATCTTTGGCGTCTAGAATATCCGTAAACTGTGTATAGTCTCGGTATTTTCTGGGGAACCAGCGAACGAGATCTTCTTCTGTGAAAATGTGTTTTTTGTTGTATGCAGTAATTTCACGCTTGGAGATTCCAAGTTTTTCGAGCTCCATGCCTTTCCCTCCTCTTTTTCGTTATTTCCCTTATATGATAACACAAAAAAAGTGGTTAGTCAATGTAACCACTCCTTTCCTATCTTATTTTTCATTGTTCGCAATCTTTGCAAACGCAGCAATTTGTTTGTTGAGGCCGGTTTCTCTAAGCTGTCTTCTATCTGTCTGCACTGCTCTTTCGAGAGCCTGCCCCTGAATAATTAAAATGTCTTTTTTCTTAGCTCTGGTTTCTGCTACGTAAATCATGCTTCTCTCTAGCATGTTTGCTGGATTTTCAGGGACAAGAACGATTGCGATTTCGCACTCGTTGCCCTGCGCCTTATGAATCGTAAGAGCATATGCGAGACTTACATCGGCTAAATCCTTGCCTGTTACCGTAATTAGCTCGTTATCAATGCAGAGTTCCAGACATGCTTTCCCTGATGCGGATTTTCGGATGTTATAGACAAATCCTTCATCTCCATTCATATAATGCAGTTTATAATTATTGCAGCCCATAATAATAGGATCTCCCTTGGAAAAGGTCATTCCCCCGTACACAAGTGATTCTTCAATAGACGCATTATTGAGGATATTATGCATTTCAACATTCAGGTTCAAAGTGCTTGGCAGATATCTTTTCTGTTTAACTGGAGAGTATAGCTTGATATAGCTGATGTTATCTGCTTTGTAGTTTTTCTTCATAATGTCTATTGCAATGTCTCTCATTTGCTCTTCTGTATCAACATGGTGAACTTCAAACGTTGCGTCTTCTATCAAGTCTGACTTTCCTTCCCTGATTTTGATGCTGTTTTCTAAAATTGCAGAATTTCCGCTTTGACGAAATACTTTTGTCAGCCTGCAGACTTCGATGTTTTTATCATCCATGAGATCATGAAGAACATTGCCTGCTCCTACCGATGCAAGCTGTTCTTCATCTCCAACTATTAAGAGCAAGGCTCCCGTTTTGATTCCAGATACGAGCATCATGAATAACTCTGTGTCTACCATTGAAAACTCATCTGCGATGATCAAATCGTACGGTAACTGATTGTATTCGTCACGGTACTGCATCGAATTCCCGAATGGCTTTACATCAAGAAGCTTATGGACTGTTTGGGCGTGTTCGCCTGTAACCTCACGCATACGCTTTGAGGCTGCTCCTGTTGGCGCGCAGAGTGCGATAGACGCCTCAGGAAACATTCTTCTGTAATAGGCTAATAAACCCTTTATAACGGTCGATTTACCCGTTCCTGGTCCTCCTGTGAGGATTTTAACGCCGCCGGATGACATCAGCCTGAAAGCATCTCTTTGATGTTCTTCGTATGTGATGCCACAGTCTTTTTCGATGTCTTCTACTGTGACATTCTCTATTGGGAATGGGCGTGCTCCTTTCACAAGGCGAACAATATGTCTTGCTGCCCTGCTTTCTTTTTCAAACATGCTGGTTCTATAAATCCTAACCATTCCATCTTCATCGTACTGGATCACGAAATTCTTTTTTTCTTCTATGATTACAGAAAAAAGATAAAGCTTATTTGTATGATAACCCATATTCGCTTGCTTTTCGATGAAATCAGCTGCTTCTGCCAGCATTTTGATTGTAAGGCAGGTATGCCCGTTATGTGCAGCTCTATCGAAGCATTCGTAAATTAGAGCCAGTACCCTTTTCCTATTCAACGTTTTAATCCCATTTCTTTTTGCAATGGCTTCTCTTAAAGCAAATGGAATATCGGCTTTAAAAAGGACGTATGGATTTCTATGAATTCGTTCCATTGATTCATTTCCATATTCTTTGTATATTGCTTCGGCGTCTTCACATGTTCCGCCAATAGCTGCAATGTATGATACGAGCTCCTGCAGTTCTGAATATTTTCTTATCTTTGACACAAAGGAAGTCGCGGCCTGCAATGTCAGTCCTTTGATTTCTGCAAAGTCTTCTTTAGCTGATTCATTTTCTTTGCAATACTTAAATACATCCCCATTTGCGCGCTTCACAATTTCTTCTGCTGTTTTTTCTCCGATTCCATCAAATTGCTTATCTGCCAGAAAAGCAATTGTGGTAGCGACATCTCTGCCGCATACTTCACATGATCTGATACGAATGCTCTGCTGATCTTTGGCGATTATGCCCGTAATATGAAGTGGAACGTTTCGTGGATACGCCGGGATTATTCCCAGGCATTTTATGCTCCCGAATTTTGTTCTTGGTATATCTTCCGCTTTTGAATTTATCGTGAAGACTGTAAAACCTGTTTTTTCGTCTCTGTATAAAGTTTTGTCGTATGAACCTAAGAAATCTACGTTCATTTCTGTTTCCTCCTTAAAAAGCAGAGCCCTGCTATTATTTTATATATGTCAGAAATATGGCTAGTAGCTATTTTTACATACAAGGTCAAGAAATCGGATCTTACACATATTTTACAACCTCTTTTTTATGTAAAAAAAGAGCCTAGCGCATGCTAGACCCTCTTTTTTTAGTTTTTACCAGCCTTGATATTCAACATCCATGCCTAAATACCATTTTGCCTTGTCACCATCGTAAAAATGATCTGCCAAGTCTTCTAGAGATTTCTCTCCGGATTTCAGCATCTCATAATCGTTTCTGACATCACTGTTTTGGTAATTTGCATATTTGTTGTACGAAATATGCAGTCTGAAACGCTCTCCTTCTCTGATGAGTCTGTATTTCCCCGTATTTCTTGCAATCGGGTATGCTGCAATACATAACCCATACAGTTCTGGATATTCTGGCGAATTGTGTTCGCTCCAGTCTTCTAACTGAATGACTGTTCCGTTTTTGCATACAAATTTATCCAGTATTTTCATCCTGTCTCCTCCTTTATCCAGTATTTTCATCTTATTTCCTCTTCTTAAAGCTTAAATGTTTCAATTTCATGAGCCTTGAGTGTTTCCTTACAATCTGTAGTGTTTACCGTGCTGAGTACGATGTGATCATACTCATCCTTGTGAGAAATCACCAGCTCAAGAAGCTTGTTAAACGCATCATTATCCAGAACGCTAAGCTCATCGATAATCATGGTTCTGAATCCGCTCAATGTGCTGAGCAGATCAAGAAGCAGGAACATTACACATGCTTTTTCTCCTCCAGATAGCTGAGAATATTCTAGGAACGTATCATCCCCATGGATATCTGTAAGAACGGATACTCCTGCGTCAGTTACAAACTTGACTTTCATGCCAGGAAATAATCCTTTTGCCTTTTCGTTTACTGCATCAGTGAACGAATCAAGGTAGTAGCTTGTGATCGACTGCTTTACAGCTCCCTTTGGAGAGAACTGAAGCGTTAGATATTCGTAATCAGCAAGAGCTGATCCATACTTTTTAATGTTTTCACTAAGTTTCTGGATTTTCTCTCTGTTTGACACAAGATTTTTATCAAGTGTCAATTTCTTGATTTCAGCATCGATTGCTGCAAGATTTTCTGCCGGAGCAGGTGCTTCCGGAACTTTAGGTTCAAGACCTTTCATGCTTTCAAGCTGCGCCTGGAAATCTGCTTTACGTCTTGCTTCGGTAGCATCCGCAGTTGCTTTTGTTAACTGAGCGTCGATGGCAGTAAATTCTTTCATCAGCTTCTGTCTTTCGACCGCAGAAGTTTCGAAGTCAACCTTGATTCCTTTTAGTTTTCTAACAAAATCGGCCGCATACTTTGACATGTCAGTTGTACATGGGATATCAACTCCAAGCTTTTCCTTTGCGAAAGGACAGCTCTTTGAGTTTTCCTTCATTGCTTTAACAATCGCAAACAGCTGCTGCCCGGTTGCCTTCTCTGATGCTCTCTTATTATCAAGAGCAATGATTGCAGCATGAAGGTCTGACTTTTTCTGAGCCAGCTTCTGGAGCTCTTCGTTAGAAACAGGCGCTGCCGTAATTGCAGCAATCTGCTTATTCAAAGCCTCAATTCTTGCATCATACTGTTTCTTTGCAGCCACAGCAGAATCATACGCCTGTTTTTGTGTTGCATATACAACAGCAGCATCACGGCGTCTTGTCAGATCATCTAGCTTAGTCTGGATCTGCTCTGGAGTTTCCTCTGGCATTTTCATAGCAGCGTAATTGTCGTGAACGGCCTTGTTTTTAGCAAGCGTCTGTTTTAAGGTTTTACGACGATCCACTAAGATCTTATAAACTTCATCAATTTTTGCTGTGCCAAATTCTTCAGAATCAGCTGGAAGCAGCTTTCCAAAGATATCCTCGACAATTTTTTTCTGACTTTTCGTCAGTCCGTCAATTCGGCTTGTGACGATATCAACAGTCAACTGTTCCGGAAGATACTTTAAAAGCAGCTCCCCAAATTGCTGATTTGTGAGGCTCGTCAAAAGCTCTCCAGTAGCAGCTAATTTAGCTGTATCAATAGGCACTCCTGTTTCAGCTTCTAAATGCTGATTCAGCACCTTCGCAGAAACTGTTTTGTTGTCATAAGCGCATTTTACCGCCTTTTCTTTTTTAGCGAATTTTTGACGCATGAACTTATGACCGCTTTCTGTTTCGATCTGAACAGCTGCAAATTCTTTTCCTTTTGTAATAATATCTCCATCAGGAATGTATCCAGTAAGTCCAAAACGCAATGCGTTTATGAAACTTGTCTTGCCGGAACCATTCTTCGCGCAGAGCGCGATAATAGATGGGAAATCGTAGGTGTGTTTTCCTCTGATTCCCGCAAAATCGATAATACTCATGCTTTTAATTTTCATTTTTTGTTTCCTCCTGTTTTACCACTTTTTTGTTTTAGCATACTGTTCGGCAATGCCGACCAGTTCATCGAAAATTTCTCTATCTGTCATCTTGTCGTTAACAGAATATCCGTGCCAGGTTCCCTTGGTCCCGTTTGACATCCCGTCATGTTCCCAATAGAACTTAAACCCAAGATTTCCTGCTGCAACCCAGCTGTGCAGATTTTTCGAATAGTCGTCGAGTAATATGTTAACGCCTGCGCATCTCATGTAATCCTCTTTTTTCTGTCCATAAGGGACAAAGGTTCGAGTATAGCCATGAAGACCTACCTTTTTATCTAGCCAGCGGCTTTTTTCCGGAACCGCAAGGCCATTGTCATATGCGGCGGATAGGATATTTACATCATAACCAGCATTGATCAGCCTATGAACCACTCGAATAACAACTTCCTCAGCTACTAGATTTTCGAAGTAGCCAGGTAGGAATGTTTCTTCGATTGACGCATTTCCCCAACGGGCTAAAACACCATCCATGTCGAAATTGAAAATAATGTTTCGTTTCATCATTTTTGTTTCCTCCTAGGTTTTCTCCTCTTTTCTAATGATTCATTCTATAGATGTCGGAAATTTATTCCGGTAAGAAAAAACTGCGTCTATTATTGCAACAAAAATGGAGCCGCAATCGCAGCTCCGTAAATTTGTTTGTTTTCTTTGCGAGTTACAAAGATCTAGCTTATTCGGTCTCTACTCCAGCAAAAAAACTACCTTCGCCATCTTCTGCTGCCGACGTGTCCTGTACCGCCGTTGTTTCTGCTTCGCTTTCTGAAAGAATTTTTTCTACTTCTGCTGGATCTGTTTCCGGCTGAGCATGCTCGATAACGGCAAGATCGTTTACAATAATATCCTCGAAGTTTCTTATATTTCTACGAGAAGAATTTCTACGTGCATTGCTTTCTGTCTGATAGCCTGTGTTTTTGCGTTTCGATGATACAAGAGCTGTCATGCATACCTTGTCTCCTACATGAATTGGCGTATCACTTACTCTCATGTTAGACGAATACTGCACATTTACAAGCGATGGACGATGATCATCTTTTGCAGGATCTACTCTGAGCATGATTCTTGTCCACACGCGAGGTTTATCTGATCCCTCTTTGTTCTGAGCCTCGGATCTTGAAATTCTAACGATTTCGCCCATAAGCGATACGTTGATAAAAGCATCATGTGCAAAGCCCTGCCCAGCACATTCCTCAGGGAAAGCCTCTTCGAGCTGTGTCTTGCTTAATTCGATTTTTTCCGCCACAAAGTACTGCACGTAGGACTGGCGTCCCCAGACTTCGTTACGATAAGAGTATGCTGTCACATAACCCTCAATATCCACGAAGCTTTGAACGGTAACATTTAATGGAAGATCCGTATCAAAAGCAAATGATACGTAAACAGGTCTACTGTCTCGACCTCCTCTGATAAAGAGAATCAAGCTTCTGTGCCCATAGTCGTCTCTTCCGATTCCGATAATTCTACCTCTTGCCCTTACTTTGTTGTGATTGTTAATTTGAATATCATCCATCTTTTTTTCCTCCTTAGTCTTTTTAGACTTTCTTTTTTTGCGATTTTAGGACCGGCAATTCGAAGTGTATTTGCTATACGCTTCTTAATACATATATGTCAGAAATTTATTTCGAACACAGCGTCTGACAATAAAAAATAAAACTATCAAAAAACCCTGTATGTAAAATTTTAAAATCTGGATTTTCTGACATATAAAAGGTGGTCACTTATACTAGACCAATTTTTCAAAGGAGGAGCAACATATGATAACAAATATTGGCAAAAATCTTGAGTTCTATTGTGGAAACCATGCGAAACCTATACCATTGAAGATTATGAATGGCGAAACAGCTTTTTACGCGTGTCCAAAATATATGCTGAAAGATAAAAGACATCCAGATGGACACAAAAAAGACGAGAAGGCCTGCCCGAACCGCTTAAGCTTTGATGATGCTGGCAACATCATTATGGAACTTAGCAAGATGATTTCCGCTTCTATCGAGGATGACGAGTTTACAGATTTTACGCATACACGTTTTAAGTATAAGTATTATGATGTAGAAGTCCTTTTCTATTCGGATGACAGAATCTGCCTCAGCGTGATAAACAGGAGGGCTGTAAAATGATTGAAACGGATAACACAAAAGAAGAAAATGCAGAAGACTTTAATGAAACGCAACAGACTGAGAAAACATTTACAGAAAAAAATAAAGAATTTATCCCGGAGCCTAGCTCAAAAAAGAAGAAATATATAAAATTCCTGGATAATTGGGGCAGCGTTCTTGCTACTGCTGTCGTCTGTGCTTTTATTATTATCGGCGGCAGAACGGCTCATGCCGTTATGGTCGTGGGACAATCAATGTACCCGACATATACAAATGGGAACATCCTTGTCACTAGGCTGAACGATATGTCTACCACGAAAGGCATTACATACGACGATATCGTTGTTTGCTCTTTAAAAGATCGTGGAAATTCAGTGAAAAACAGTGATAGAAAAATTATTAAACGTGTTGTTGGTGTACCTGGTGATACTCTTCAAATTATTGATGGCCGACTTTATCGAAATGGTGGCCTCGTAAATGAAGACTTCCCTATTATGGAAGATGCCGGCGTACTAAAGGCGAAAATAAAACTTGGGACCGGCGAGTATTTCGTCATGGGTGATAATCGCAACAATTCCTATGACTGCAGAGCGTTTGGCCCGGTAAAAGAAAAAGAAATCACCAATGTGATTCGCTTCAAGATTTTTTAAAAGGAGGAAA
>ERZ773185.1715-NODE-1715-length-15610-cov-93.334491_pt1 | contig 15610 bp, 10 predicted proteins | sample MGYA00580531_ERZ773185 | MGnify/ENA primary metagenome ERZ773185 (study PRJEB29015, sample SAMEA2737799) | human gut metagenome | biome: human gut; feature: human-associated habitat; material: faeces | place: China | collected 2012 ...
TATTGATACTATCTCAAGCAGTAAATAATTCAATGTAGGTTCATCACGATTCACCACTAAATTATCAAAATACAAATTCTTTATAAAAAGAATTCAGTCGAATAGCATTGAAATGGCAGGTAAATTGTGATAAAATATATACAAAACTTACATCAATTGGCGATACGTTTAATTCAAATATAGTAATATTTCAGTTGCAAAGTCAGGTATTATTTATGGAACTTATTAACAACACTACCAAAACGCTCAAAAATGATTTGTCCGTTGAGATAAAAAAAGGAAGCAAACTTTCAATTACCGCTGCTTGTTTTTCAATTTATGCATTTCAGGAATTAAAAAAACAATTGTCCGGAATTGATGAACTTCGTTTTATTTTTACCTCTCCTACTTTCACTACTGAAAAAGCTCCTAAAGAAAAGAGAGAATTTTATATTCCCAGACTAACCCGTGAAAAAAGTTTGTATGGTACAGAGTTTGAGATAAAGTTAAGAAATGAACTCACTCAAAAGGCAATTGCCAAAGAATGTGCCGAGTGGATAAAAAAGAAAGTTACATTTAAGTCGAATATAAGTGATAAGACAATTCAGGGCGGTATTGTAGTAGATGAAGTTGGATACACACCGATAAATAACTTTACAACAATTGAGCTTGGTTGTGAAAAGGGCAATGTAATCAGCACAACTATTGTTAAGGATAATTCATTGGCAAAGACATTGCTTGCGGATTTTAATGAAATTTGGAACAATAGTAAAGTATTGCAGGAAGTCACCGATGAGGTTATTGACAATATAACGGCTGCCTACAACGAAAATTCTCCTGATTTTATCTATTTTGTTACACTCTATAATATCTTCAACGAATTTCTTGAAGATATTTCAGAAGATGTTCTTCCTAATGAGGCAACCGGATTTAAAGAAAGCAAGATTTGGAATATGCTTTACAATTTTCAAAAGGATGCCGCTCTTGCAATCATCAATAAACTTGAAAAATACAACGGATGTATTCTTGCAGACAGCGTTGGTCTTGGCAAAACTTTTACTGCACTTGCTGTTATCAAGTATTACGAAAACAGAAACAAGTCTGTACTTGTTTTGTGTCCTAAAAAGCTGACAAACAACTGGAATACATATAAAGACAACTATATCAATAACCCTATTGCATCCGACCGTTTGAGATATGATGTGTTATATCACACCGACCTTAACAGAACACACGGTAAATCTAACGGTCTTGATCTGGATAGGCTAAATTGGGGCAACTATGATCTTGTAGTTATTGATGAATCGCATAACTTCCGTAATGGCGGGAAAATAATTGAAAATCCTGATGAAGATGATAAAGAAAACAGATATGTAAAACTTCTCAAAAAAGTAATTCGTGCAGGTGTGAAAACAAAAGTTCTCATGCTTTCTGCAACGCCGGTAAACAATCGTTTTAATGATTTAAAAAATCAGTTAGCACTTGCGTATGAAGGTCACACTGAGTACATTGACAAAAAATTGAACACCACTCGTTCTATTGACGATATATTTAAAAACGCACAAAGGGCATTTAATACTTGGAGCAAATGGGATGTTTCGGATAGGACAACAGACAATCTGCTGAAAATGCTTGATTTTGATTTTTTTGAAGTGCTTGACAGCGTTACAATTGCCCGCTCAAGAAAGCATATTCAAAAATACTACGATACTACGGATATAGGTACATTCCCGTCAAGGCTCAAACCAATATCACTCAGACCTAACTTAACTGATTTAAAATCAGCCATTACATATAATCAAATTTTTGAGCAGCTTATGTTCCTATCACTTTCAATATACACCCCCACCCACTATATTCAGGCAAGCAAAAAAGAAAAATATTCTGACTTATTTGGTAAAGATAAAGAAAAAATCGGATTCGACCAAATGGGTCGTGAGCAGGGTATTCGCAGACTTACTGCAATCAATTTGATGAAGCGTATGGAAAGTTCTGTTTATTCATTCAACCTTACGCTTACACGCATTAAGGCATTGATTGACAAAACCATAAAAGCGATTGACGATTTTAACAAGTTTACAGACACCAAACTTGACCTAACAGATATTTCTGATGTTGATGAATTTGACGATGAAGATCAGAATGTTGATGACCTTTTCTCTTTTGGTAAAAAAATAAAAATCAGTCTTGCCGATATGGACTATGTTTCATGGAGAAAAAGTCTGCAAAAAGATGCAGATATTCTTGAACTGCTTACTCTTATGGTTGGTGATATTACACCTGAACATGATTTAAAGCTGCAAGAACTGTTGAAAATAATTGACAACAAGATAAATCACCCGATAAATGAAGGCAATAAAAAGATAATTATTTTTACTGCGTTTGCCGATACGGCAGGATACTTATATGACAACGTAAGCACTTATGTAAAAACGAAATACGGTCTTAATACCGCAATGGTATCCGGTATGGTTGAAGGACGCACTACATGTCCAAATCTAAAGAAAGACTTGAACACAGTGCTTACATGCTTTTCTCCAATATCAAAAGACAAAAAATTGCTTATGCCAAATGATGATACAGGGATTGATTTGCTCATTGCAACTGACTGTATTTCAGAAGGTCAGAACTTGCAGGATTGCGATTATCTTATTAACTATGATATACATTGGAATCCTGTTCGCATCATTCAGCGATTTGGACGAATTGACCGTATCGGAAGCAAAAATAAAGTCATTCAGCTTGTAAACTTTTGGCCGGATGTAACCCTTGATGATTATATCAATCTTAAAGCAAAAGTTGAAACACGAATGAAAATTGTAGATATGACTGCAACAGGCGATGACAATCTGCTAAGTGATGAAGAAAAGACCGACCTTGAATACAGAAAATCACAACTCAAACGCTTGCAAGAAGAGGTTGTTGATATTGAAGATATGTCAAGCGGTATTTCTATAATGGATTTGGGTCTTAATGAATTTAGACTTGATTTGCTTGAATATGTAAAGAATCATCCTGATATAGATAAAACACCTTTTGGACTTCATGCAGTCGCAAAAGCAAGTGATGAAATGCCGTCCGGAGTTATCTATGTGCTAAAAAATCGCTCCAACAGCGTAAACATAGATAATCAGAACAGACTTCACCCATTCTATATGGTTTATATCAGTGAAGACGGACAAGTTATCTGTGACCATTTGTCGCCAAAAGCAATGCTTGACAAAATGCGTTATCTTTGCAAAGGCAAAACTGAACCATACACAGACCTTTGCAAACAGTTTAACAAAGAAACCCGTGATGGCAAAGATATGTCAAAATTTTCAGAATTGCTTGGCGATGCCATTTCATCTATTATCGAAGTAAAAGAAGAAAGTGATATAGACAGTTTCTTGGGTGGTGGACAGGTCAGCTTTTTGACAAACGAGATTAAGGGTTTAGATGACTTTGAACTTATTTGCTTCTTAGTCGTAAGATGAGGTGATTATAATGCTCGGTTTACCGAAAGAAACGGAAATGAGTAAGCAGCTTCCGAAAAAAGCTATTTATACTAAATTTCAAATGAATACAGCAGAAAAAGCAAAAATTGATGCTGATATTTCAAGAATCACGATAGTAAATGAAATTGCTCCCAATAAGGTTAATATTCCTGCCGGAGAAGATGTAAAAAGTTTTTTTGTTTTGCTTGTTTCACTCAAAAAGAAAGAATATGATGAAAAAACGATAGCAACGCTTTCTAAGTTGATACCGCAGAATATTTTATTTGTTCTTGAATATGAGAATGAAAGCAGACTTGCTATTTACCATATAAAGGTAATGCAGACAGAATGGAAACCCACTGAAAATCAACAAATTGAACTTCATGGACTTAACCTTGATACAGTCTGGGAGAACATTGTTAAGAGTTTGGAGTGTGGAGTGTGGAATGAGGAGCTATCTCTTGATGAAAATTTAGCACTCCACGAACAGCAGGAAAAACTGCAAAAGCAGATTACCAAACTTGAAAAGCAAGCACGAACAGAGCGACAACCGAAGAAAAAGTTTGAATTGCATCAAAAAATCACTAAACTAAAAAAAGAATTAGGAGAATAAATATGGAATGGTTTAATAAGTTTATATCTATCTTAAAAATTCCACTAAAAATTTTGCTCCCGTCATTATGGATATTTAGTTTTGGTATTCTTTTTATGCCTGTACAAATATTAGAAAAAATCAATTTGTATGAGTGGAGTAAAAAGAATGGCTTTATGTTTGGACTAATTTTTGCAGTAACTACAAGTTTAATAATAGTATATATTATTACCTATTTGTTAAAGAAAATGAATAACTTTATTAGTAGTAAAACAAGAAACAAAAAAATAATTAAAGCTATAGAAAATATGAGTGAATATGAACGAAAAATTATTCTTGATGTTTACAAAGAAAAAACATATTCCGCCATATTGGATTATGCAAACCCTGTAGTAAAAACTCTATTGGCGAAAAGATATTTATATATGGGCAATAACGTTCCAGTTGAAATAACAATTGATAATCGTATGCACACAAGGATGACTTTACAACCATTTGTTAGACAAGCTTTAGAGTGGAAGTACAATAAAACTATTGATATGATAAAACATTTAGAAGACAAACTCAATAAAGCAAAAAAAGAAAATGATAAGCAAGAAATAATTAATAAAATAGAATCATATAAACAAATTGAAGTTTCTTTAAGGAGATAAACATGGAAAAGTTGAAAATGCAGACAGCGAATAAGGCTGATGAGAATTTTAAGAAGTTGGCGGATATGTTTCCTAATGCCGTAACTGAGGCAATCGACGAAAACGGCGAGGTGGTTCGTGCTATTGATAAAGATGTACTTATGCAGGAAATAAACACAAAGGTGGTTGACGGCAAAGAGGAACGCTATCAGTTTACTTGGCCTGATAAGAAGAAGTCCGTTCTTCTCGCCAATGCACCAATAAATAAGACATTGCGTCCTTGCAGAGAAGAAAGCGTTGATTTTGATAATACAGAAAATCTTTATATTGAGGGCGATAATCTTGAAGTGTTAAAACTTTTGCAGGAAACATATCTTGGCAAAATAAAGATAATTTACATAGACCCGCCATACAATACGGGAACAGATTCATTTGTGTACGATGATAATTTTGCTCAAAGTACTGATGAATATATTGAAAACAGCGGTCAATTTGATGATGACGGAAACCGTATGGTGCAAAACCCCGAAAGCAATGGTCGCTTTCACACTGATTGGCTTAATATGATGTTTACTCGTCTGCGTTTAGCAAAAGATTTACTTTCTGATGATGGTGTTATTTTCATATCAATTGATGATAACGAGGTTGCTAATCTCAGCAAAATGTGCGATGAAATATTTGGTGTCGATAATGCTATAGCTGTATTTCCAAGACTTGCAACAAAAAGTGGTAAGACCCCACTTACATTTATGGTTAGTCACGATTATGTTCTTTGTTACACGAAATCCAGACATGACATTTTTGTTGGACAAGCCTTTGAGGATGATAGTTATAAATATTCCGATGAATATATAGCAGAAAGAGGAAGATATAACCTCAAACAACCTTTGGATTGCAATTCTATAAGTTACTCAGCTTCTCTTGACTATCCAATCACACATGAAGGAGTCACTTATTATCCAGGTAGTGATTATAACAAATATCTTGAAAGACAAAGTGGTAAGCACCTGCCTAAAGACTATGCATGGAGATGGTCAAAAGAGCTATTTAAGTTTGGCTTAAAAAATGGATGGATTGTTTTTCAAAATGGACGAATCTATACAAAAGGGTATCTTAAAGCCGCTATTGAAAAACAATCAAACGGGTCTTACGCCGTCATTAAGAGGGAAAAAACTCGAAAAATATCCACCATTGATTTTATATCAAACGATTATTCTAATGACATAGCTAAGAAACAGCTTGCTTCATATAAAATTTCTACCCGATTTGATTTTCCGAAACCAGTAGATTTGATTAAAGTTTTGTTGTCTACGCACTATGATAAAAATGCTCTGGTTGTAGACTTCTTCAGTGGGTCAGCAACTACAGCTGAAGCTGTTTTTAAGCAGAATTTAACGGATGGGGGTAATCGAAAATTTATTCTTGTCCAGTTACCTGAAAAAGCACAAGACGGTACATACAAAAATATTTGTGAAATCGGCAAAGAGCGTATTCGTCGTGCGGGACAGAAAATTAGGAATGAGCAATTAGGAATTAAGAATAAAGGCGATAACTCCTCACTCCAAACCCCTAATTCCTCACTTGACACCGGTTTCCGAGTATTAAAGTGCGACAGCTCTAATATGAAAGAGGTTTACTACAACCCTGCCGAGTATGAGCCTTCACTGTTTACAAGCCTTGAGGATAATATCAAAGAGGATAGAACTCCGGAAGATTTGTTATTCCAAGTTATGCTTGACCTTGGAATTTTGCTTAGCAGCAAAATTCAAGTTAGGAGTGAGAAAGTAGGAATGAGGAATTATTCTTACTTTGATGTTGAGGATGGATATTTGATTGCTTGCTTTGACAAAAACATTGATGAAGAAGTCATCACGGCTATTGCCAAGCAAAAACCATATTATTTTGTTATGCGTGACAGCTCTATGGCAACTGATAGTGTTGCAACCAACTTTGAGCAGATTTTCGCCGCATATAGCCCTGATACAGTAAGGAAGGTGCTATGATAATTCATAATGCATAATTCATAATTGAGGAATACTATGAAAACAGATAATATTATTGTAGAAAAGAGTAAAGCTTTCGCTATTAGAATTATAAATTCATACAAATATCTTTGTGAAGAGAAACACGAATATATTTTGTCAAAACAACTTCTTCGTTCAGGAACGAGCATAGGGGCAAATGTTAAAGAGGCTATACGAGGACAAAGTAAAGATGATTTTATCCACAAACTGAATATATCACTTAAAGAGGCAAGTGAGTCAGAATATTGGATTGAGTTGCTATTTGAAACCGACTATATTACAAAGCAACAATTCGACAGTCTTATCGGTGATTGTCGGGAGCTTATTAAGCTACTAACCTCTATTATTAAAACAAGCCGAAAGGAGGGTAAATAATTCATTATGCATTATGCATTATGAATTATGAATTGATTTGAAGTTTAATTTTAAGATTCAACAATATCAAACAGACGCAGTTGATGCTGTTATAAATGTCTTTAACGGTCAAGGCTTTCATGATAAAACAAATTACATCCGTGACCTTGGTAATAAAAATCAAACCGATGCGCAGATGACCATTAACACTCCCGATGAAGAATTTGATGTTATAAATGACATAGGATATAAAAACGAGCTTGTTGAACTTTCTGACGAGCAGTTATTACAAAATATTCACACCCTGCAAAGTCAGAATAACATAAAGCTCTCCCCTTCCCTTGTAAAAGATTTGGGCAGATGCAGTCTTGATATTGAGATGGAAACAGGTACCGGTAAAACCTATGTATATATCAAAACTATGTTTGAGCTAAATAAAAAATACGGCTGGAGCAAGTTTATTGTGGTGGTACCGAGCATTGCTATTCGTGAAGGCGTAAAGAAATCGTTTGAAGTAACCACTGATCACTTCATGGAATACTACGGCAAAAAGGCTCGTTTCTTTATCTATAACAGTTCTAACTTAAATCAGCTTGATAACTTTTCATCAAACTCTGGCATCAATGTTATGATTATAAATACACAAGCTTTTGCTACATCTCTTAAAGAAGGTGGCAAAAGCAAGGAGTCCCGTATTATTTATTCAAAGCGTGATGAATTTGCATCTCGCCGTCCAATTGATGTTATCAAAGCAAATCGTCCAATTTTAATTCTTGACGAACCTCAGAAAATGGGCGGTGATGTAACACAAAAGGCATTGAAAAACTTTAATCCGCTTTTCAGTCTTAACTATTCTGCTACCCACGCAAAACACCATAATCTTGTTTATGTACTTGATGCTCTTGATGCATTCAACAAAAAACTTGTCAAAAAAATTGAAGTTAAAGGTTTTGAAGTTAAGAATTTAAGAGGAACTGACAGCTATCTATATCTTGAACAGATTGTGTTATCGCCAAAGAAACCACCCATGGCGAAAATTGAGCTTGAAATCGGATATAATACGTCAATCAATCGAAAGACGAGATTGTGCGGTGTTGATGATAACTTGTATTATAAATCCGAAGAAATGGAACAGTATAAGGGTTATACCATCTCTGAAATTAACCCTCTTTATGGTACAGTAACTTTCACTAACGGCAAAGTAATCAAAACCGGAGATGTTGTTGGAGATATTTCTGAAAACGATATGCGCCGTATTCAAATTAGAGAAACCATACTTTCTCATTTTGAAAAAGAAGAAAAACTCTTTGACAAGGGAATTAAATGTCTATCATTATTCTTCATTGATGAAGTTGCAAAATATCGTCAGTATGATGAAAACGGAGATGAAGTTCTTGGCGAGTACGGCAAGATATTTGAGCAGGAATACATCAGTGTATTAAACGACTATGTAACATTGCTTGATACCCCGTACCAAAGATATTTAAAGTTCATCTGTAGTGATGCAACTAAAGTACATACAGGTTACTTTAGTATTGATAAAAAAGGTCATGCTATTGACAGTAAATTAAAGCGTGGCAGTGAATTTTCCGATGATATTTCAGCATATGACCTTATCTTAAAGAACAAAGAAAGATTGCTTTCATTTGACGAGCCTACAAGATTTATATTTTCTCATTCCGCACTTCGTGAGGGTTGGGATAATCCAAATGTTTTTCAGATTTGTACACTCAAACATTCCGATAGCAACACCGCAAAGCGTCAAGAAGTCGGTCGTGGACTTCGTTTGTGCGTAAATCAGAACGGCAATCGTATGGATGCGGAAAGTTGTGGCGAATCTGTACATGATATAAATACCCTAACGGTTATTGCAAGCGAAAGCTATAAAACATTTGTTACGGATTTGCAGTCGGATATTAAATCTGTACTTTATGACAGACCTACTGTTGCAACAAGTGAATATTTCAAATGCAAGTATGTTAAGGTTGATGATGTACCTACGCTCATTGACGATAAAACCGCAAATAAAATTTACAAATATCTTATCAAAAATGATTATATTGATGATGACGATAAGGTTACTGACAAATATCGTCAAGAAATTAAGAGTGGTACTGTCGCTGAACTACCGGAAGAATTAAAACCTATGGCGGATGGTATACATACGCTTATTCAGTCTGTATATGATGACAACATTCTTCAAGATATGTTTACAGATGGTCACGAAACAAAAGTCAAAGATAATCCTCTTAATGATAACTTTGCCAAAAAAGAATTTCAGGCATTATGGAACGAGATAAACCACAAATACGCTTATACAGTAGAATTTGACAGCAATGAACTTATACAAAAAGCCATTGCTCATATTGATGATAAATTATTTGTTACTGAACTTCAATACACCACAACTGTCGGTCATCAAAAAGAAGAAATGAATGAATACGAAGTTGAGCGTGGAGCTTCCTTTACCAGCGAAAAAACGAGAGTACAAACACTTAGACACACTGAAACAAGTCAAGTCAAATACGATCTCATTGGCAAAATTACTGAGGGAACATCATTAACAAGAAAAACTGTATCAGCAATTTTACAGGGCATAAATATCAAAAAATTCTATATGTTTAGAAATAATCCTGAAGAATTTATTACAAAGGTTATCAGGCTTATCAATGAGCAAAAAGCTACAATGATTGTAGATCATATTTCTTACGATACTATTGAAGGAAAATACGATAGCACAATCTTTACAGCCGAAAAAAACACGCAGAGCTTTGATAAGGCGTTCCTTGCAAAAAAAGCAATTCAGGATTATGTGTTTACGGATGGTTCTGCTGAAAAGAGTATTGAAAGAAGATTTGCAGAAGATTTGGATGCAGCGGAAGAAGTATGTGTTTACGCAAAACTTCCGAGAACATTTCAAATACCTACTCCCGTCGGCAATTATTCTCCTGACTGGGCTATCGCTTTCTACGAAGGAACGGTTAAACATATCTTCTTTATTGCTGAAACAAAAGGAACAATGGAAACGCTTAATCTTAGACCAATAGAGCAAGCAAAGATTTCTTGTGCCAAAAAATTATTTAATGAAATGTCAACAAGCAATGTTGTTTACCATGATGTTGACAGTTACCAAAGCTTATTAGACATTATGAATTCAATATAAACAAAGAAGAAAAGTCGAGTTTGTGTGTTCAGCTTGACTTTTCTTCATACAACATAGTAATACACATTAAAAAAGTGAATACAAAACTAACAAATAAATGAAACAACTATAATACTTGTCAAATAAATACTATGGAAAATATAAGAATCAACAAAGTGCAGAAAGCGGCATTCGAACTAATTCAATCAGATGCAAGATTTTTAAATACAATAATTGATATCAATACAAATGCTAAAAATATTGATAGTAATTTTTTAATGATGTGTCAACCCTACATAGGAATATTTGCAGATGGTGCAGAACAATGGTGTCGAAAAATGGGGTTAGCCGCACCAGTGTTTAACAAAAAAGAAAAGACTTATTATTCTTCTCTTAGACAAGGGCATAAGCTTTTTGAAAAATCTTATAACGATTATACTAAAGCTCTAATGTATCGATTTTACAAAAGTGATAATTATTTCTTTAGAATAAGTGGATTGCGTAAAAATGCCTATTATAATGTAGGAACTGATATTTGCAATGGAGAATTCTGTGGCAATACAATTTTGTGTGCTTTACACACTCCCATTGATGATTTTGAAGATAAAAATTCAGGTGATTTCATTAGCGAGATGGGTGTAATCGTAGGTAAATTGGCTGCTTTTTTAGGGTGCAGAAACTTTCCTCCATATAATTACGATGATATCAATAACATAGTTATATATAAAGACTATCACTTTTATCACAATTGTCCATTAGTTTTAAAAAATGATGTAGGGTTTGTATTGTTTTCAATTCTTTGCAATATCAATTATGCAATAAAATTTGTTGAAAACTACTTCGTTGAAAACATTCCCCAAAAATTCAAATTTGCCTATTTACAATATTATTACCTCTGCGACTTTATAAGAGAAATGAACGAATCACTAAACACCAAGTTGGAATTAAATAGTTCTCTTAAAAACAGAAATATTAGAAATTGCCTTGCACATTATGGACTAGGACAATTTATGAAAGAAACTGACATTGATAAAGAAGATATCCTTAAAGGCATAACGGTAAAAGCTTTCAATATGGAATACTACCATTGCAAAGAACTTCTTTACGATTACCTTAACAAATTAGCTATACAGATAAAGTACAAAATATTTTAGTACGCTATTCCAAAGGTAGAAAACTGAATTCTAACTGATTATCACTGATTTTCCGATATGTGAATCCTTCTTCTTTTCAGGCCCAATAATTTTTTATATTGCTGTATATGTCAATATTCTCTCGTCATAATAAAACCTCCTATTGTAGTTTCTTTAATTCTACCATAGAAGGTCATTTTTCATTATCCACTTTTTACGAACTTGTGCAAAGAATTATGGAAGTTATTGAACTGAGTAACAAAGCATTTATGGGTTATAATTTTCAATGAAAGTATTGATGACAAACAGATTGAAGCGTTTGCTTTTGGTGTTTAGACAGTCTTTATAAATAATCAAATAGCAGGCAAAAAGAAAGCTGAAGATATGAAAATTGTCCTCAGCTTTTGGTTGTTTTAGGGGGGATTTTTCGATGATTTTTGAGGTTGATTTTGAATATTATGCATTGGCAGTTTTTTTGACTGATGAAATCTTGTAAGGGTTTTCTAAAAATTCTTCTAAAAAACTTTCTGGATTTTAGCAAATAAAGAACAATATATTAAATATTGTTCAGTGTTGTAAATTCCTGAGACTGCTGATGGTTACAGCATTTTTTGAACTTTGTGGCATTAGGCGATACAAGATAATACCACTTCTGAGCCGCTCCAAAATGTATGGTAAAAAGACATTTTCCTCCCACACGACCAATCACGCTATCCATTTGTACAATGGTCGTTTCCGGGTTTGCTCCCAGATATTTTTGAAAGTCAGCGTAGCTTCGTTCAATACGGCAGCCCCGGTCAACTTTAAATTCAGGCTTCTTATAACGGGGACGGTATTTCACTTTACGGGGCAGATCAATGTTCCTGATATCAAAGAGCTGGGCATCCACGTAGTTATACAATGTCTTTTCACTGCACATCAGTTCATCTACATGAGCAAGATAGATTTGATGAAGCGACTGCCCGTTTTTAACTAAAGGACTGATGATCCCGTTAATTCTTGCAATATCATCTTCGTTGGACATGATACCGGTTCTGGCTTCCGAAACAGCATGATGTGCACTCTCATGTGCATCTGCCGGATCATAAATACGTTTTAATAACGTGCATTTCGGCAGCTGACTGCAGCCATTACAAACATAAGGTGGCTTATTTTTGACAGAACAGACATCTTCTACAAAATCAGAACAATGTAAGGTGCATTCAGAGCACAGGCTGCATTTGTAAGCAGATTGGTGTGTACAGCTTGTTCCGCAAATCCTTTTTGCTTTGCATGTAGCACGGAATTTACAAGGATTATACGGATATCCAGGACGACCGCTTTTCTTATCATAGGAATACTTTTTAATCTCCTTGGCAATGGTTGTACGGTCCTTTCCTAACTCTTTGCCAATTGCCCCAAAGGATGCATTCTCCTGAAGGCGTTGAGCAATAATCATTCGATCTTCATAAGATAAAAACTTTGACATGGTGACTCCTTTCCAGCCGCCAGAAATCAAAGCATAACAGAAAAGAGACCAACTATCCAGTCAGTCTCAATTCATTTGTAAAAGAAAATCCATACCTTTCTTTTACACTGATAACTATTAACTTTTACACTTATCCAAGATAGCGGGTATGGAATCTTGGATTACAATTGAGGAGATTGTATAATACTTAAAAACATTGCTTGTTCATAGCTATAAACTATGACAAATGATTTTCCAGAATCATTTTCCGGAATTGTCGGGCGGCTGAGTTCAGCGGATGTTGGCAATCGTATAGCATGCATATATTTCTTTCCGGAATGTTTTCTTTTAGTGATATCTGGACAATTTCTCTTTTTTGAATAGAATCATGTGCCATTGCTTCTGGAAGAAAAGCCAGGCCCAGCTCACATTTGACAAGAGGGAGAATCTGATCGGTCGTGGCGGTTTCGATATCAGGGGCAAGTTCGAGTCCGTGAGAGAGAAAGAGTGCATGATAAAACTGAAACGTCGTTGTTTCACGTCCAAGCGAAATCAGCGGATAGTTTTTTAATTCTGCGAGAGATAATTCCTGGCAGCCGAGTGCGGTAAAAGTTGTACCACCGACAAGGATTTCCTGAAAAGGCTGCAGCATAATCTGTCTGAGTGGTGATTCCACGGAAGCTGGAGTTGAAACAATAGCAAAGTCGATTTTTCCACTTTTTACGGCATCAATGGCCTGTGGGGTGGAGTAATTGTACAGTTTCAGGCGGATGCCGGGATAGGTCATATGAAATGCTTTAAGTTTATTAAAAAGAAAAATATTTAATGCGGTCTCGCTGACACCGATCGCAATGCTTCCATGTGACAGCCCCGTACTATCCGATAGCTCCTCTTCTGCGGCAAAAATCTGTGACATTGCAGCGGAAATATGGGTATAAAGTTTTTCCCCTTCCGGGGTAAGCTGAATGCCCCGGTTGGTACGTACAAACAAAGTTGTATTAATCTGCTGCTCCAGACAGTTCATGGCCCTTGTCACATTTGGCTGACTGCTGCCGAGTGTATGTGCGGCTTTGGTAAAGTTGTGGTATTTTGCAACATAATAAAAAATTCGATAGTATTCAAAATTTACATTCATCGATAGAACCCCCTCTGACATATCAAAATGTTATTTATAACATATCAATTATAGTTTTTACTTATCCATAATGCAAGAGTATAATCAAAGAAGATGAAAAAAGCAAGAAAGGAAGCGCATGAAGCATGAAGGAACAGACGATTTTTCCACGAGAGGAAAAGGCAGAGGTTTTGTTTCAGAAAATATTAAATGATCATTGGGCATGTGAAAAGTTACAGGAAACATTTTGTAACTGTTTATTTTGCAATGATGATTCGGATGCCGAAATTTCTCCGGCAGAATTTTCACTGGCTTTGTTCAATGCGTATACGAACCGGGACCTGTCGGCCTTCCTTATGGGCATATGTCAGAATACATTGTTTGACCTGTTGAGAAATTCATTTCTGATTCCATATCGTTTTGATGCAGACGGAAAGCAAAATCCGGTCATTATGACGGATGAAAATGGGCAATTACTTCCTGCATACAAAGGCACAGCTCATGAAAAAGAATACCGGCATTTTCATGAGGTATACAAAGATCTCGGCAATCAGAAAAATATATATTTTGCACAGGCATACCGTTACAGCCATGAATATCAGTCGGATTACATGGATGTGAAACAAAAGATTCTTGAAAAAAATATGGGTGTGCTGCTCATTCGTGAACTGCCGGATACCGTAAAGGAGAAGGAGACAGAGGCAGAAGTATATTCTGCCGTGTGGGATCTTATGATTGAGCTGGAAAAGAATCTTCCAATGGCTTACGTATTTTATGGACAGGATTCGCTGGTGGAGAATAACAACCGATATGATGAAATTGGAATTTTCCTTCCGAATTCTATCTTCCTGAAAAATCTCGAACGTCATGTTGCAAAAGCGGAGGAGATCATTTATGGCGAAAAATGATTATATAGAAATCATGGAAAAAAATCATATGGAGATTCCGTGGCACGATTATACAGAGAATGACGGTGAAGTGCTGATTCAGCAGGCAGGACTGATTGAAAAAGCATCGGTTGTCGGCCGGGTTGGTCTGATTATGCTTTCCTGTGGAACCGGAGCATGGCGTGTGCGGACTTCTATGAACAGGCTTTCCAAGGAACTTGGAGTAACCTGTACAGTGGATGTGGGACTGATGTCCATAGAGTTTAATTGTTTTGATGGAAAAGAGTGTGTTTCACAGTCTCTTAGTATTGCAAATACCGGAGTAAATACTTCCAAGCTTTATCGGATGGAACAGTTTGTAAATAGTTTTCCATCTCAGGAAGCGCATTTGACCGGAGAAGAAATCCATAAGCGGCTGGATGAAATCGAGCAGATCCATGAACTCTATTCTCCGGTGAAACTCGGATTGGCAGCGGCACTTGCATGTTGTGGATTTACATTTCTGCTGGGTGGTGGCCCGGTGGAGATGATATTTGCATTTATTGCCGCTGGTGTTGGTAACCTTATCCGGATGAAGCTGATCAAACATCATTACACATTGTTTTTAAACATTGCGGTATCTATTTCAGCTGCATGTCTGACGTATGCTGTCTGTCTGCATATGGCAGAGCTGTTGTTACACGTTTCCGCAGTGCATGAGGCCGGATATATCTGTTCCATGTTGTTTATTATTCCGGGATTTCCGTTTATCACAAGTGGAATTGACTTGGCAAAGCTGGATTTGCGATCTGGTCTGGAGCGGCTTACCTATTCCATTATTATTGTTCTGG
>ERZ773185.1719-NODE-1719-length-15590-cov-4.329128_pt1 | contig 15590 bp, 14 predicted proteins | sample MGYA00580531_ERZ773185 | MGnify/ENA primary metagenome ERZ773185 (study PRJEB29015, sample SAMEA2737799) | human gut metagenome | biome: human gut; feature: human-associated habitat; material: faeces | place: China | collected 2012 ...
TTCATGGCAATCGGATTTGCCAGGGGCTGAAACAAGAAATTTTATCCAAAGTTGCATAGATGCTGCAGTTAAAACATTAAAGGATACAGTATATGTTGAGGCTAATAGAGATACAAGGGGGAATTATGGAAGCCCGGATATTACAAATGTGATTTTTGAAAAAATACAACAGTGCGATATTTTTGTTGCAGATGTAAGCATAATTAATTCAGAACATTATGAATTAAATGAAAATGGAGAATATGTACAAATACAAAAATTATCACCTAATCCGAATGTCCTTTTAGAATTAGGGTATGCAGCTGGTGTAATTGGCTGGGAGAATATAATTTGTATAGCAAATGAAGATTACGGAAATGCAAACTGCATGCCGTTTGATTTAGAACATAGACGATTAACATTTTATACACTCAATAACAAAGATAAAGCTGTTGTAAGAAAAAATATCAGAAATATTATCGCGGATACAGTGATGAATGTAATAGAAAATGGAGTTAGACCTAAAAATGGAATGGCAGCATATAGAATAGGATCTTATGTTAATGGGGAAATTGTATCAGACATTGTGAAATATAATCCTATAAACAGTGATTACTTAAAGAAGAATTATGATGCATGGATTAAGAAAATAAAAAGCCTTGTTGATGAAATTAATACTATAAAATTATCCTGTGGAACTACAGAAATATCGGAAAGTGATGATATTACTGAACGACTAACAAAGCCGAGGAAGAAAGAAATCTCAGAAGAAAGTAAGATTTTATACAATAGTGTTTTGAATGATGCTATGGGCTTTGTACCAGCACCTGATTTTTGGAATCTGGGAGACCTAAAAGTCAAAGTGGATTTGATGGATAAAAAAACAGAATATATTGGTACTGAAGAAGAACAAAGAAAAATCAAGTTGATTGAAGATTTGCAATGTTATCTGTGTAAATTACACATGCAAAAAATGTATTGGAGTACATTTGAACCATATATCATTGTTCCATTGGCTATAGCCAATATTTCTACAGTAAATGATACGCGAATTTCACTTTATTTAAAAGTCGAGAATGATAGTGCTATTATTATAAATGCAGATAGGAATACTATTAATCCGGAACTAAAAGGTGTTGAAGGGATGCTATATGAGGAAATCAAATTTAAGGAAGTCTTGATGATGCCAACAGATGAAAATATTGGATACGATGAGGATATTTCATATAGCATTAATGATAATATTGCTAACGCAAAGCATTATTTTAATTATTCTCCTTTCGGGAACAATGCACCACAATATGATGCTAGTGATTATGAGAGGGAGATACAGAAATATTTTGCGACATCAATGGAAAATGCAGATAGTACATATGAATTTTACATACGTAGTTTACAGCCAAATGAAAAAGTATGGATTGGTCCGGCTTTGTTATTAAAACCAATGAAGGATGAGATAGAAATTACTTATATTTTAAGGTCTGATAAAACAGATGGTACAATCTCAGGCCAATTGTTGATAAGAAATTAAGGTTGTTCTCTGCCATCTAAAATATGGCAAAAAAAATTGTTAGACCTATCTTGACATACGCTGATGAAGCCCATCATGTTCCTGCAGATACATATCAGAAAGTAATGAAACATTTCACTCCAAAACTTTGGCTTGGAATGACTGCAACTCCGGATAAGCGAGATGATAATATTGAAGGCAGAAATGTTTATGAGCTATTCGATCATCAGATTGCATATGAGATTCGATTACAGCAGGCAATGGAAGAAAATCTCCTTTGTCCATTCCACTATTTTGGAATCACGGATTTAGCAATTATTGGAGATGATGAAGAAGCTAGTCGTGACTTTTCCGTGCTTACCAGTGATGAACGAGTAAAGCATATTATTAATGAAGCGGATTATTATGGATATAGTGGTGACAAGGTTAAAGGGCTGATTTTCTGTAGTAGCATCAAAGAAACGGAGGAACTATCAGAAAAATTTAATCATATGATCAATCCGTCTACAGGACAGAAATTTAGAACGATTGCGCTGAATGGAAGTGCCTCTGAACAGGAACGACAGAATGCATTTGAGAGACTTGCCATGAATAAAGAAGATGCAACAGCAGATCATGAGCCATTGGATTATATTTTTTCTGTTGAAATACTAAACGAAGGTGTAGATATTGTTGAAGTCAATCAGGTTATTATGCTTAGGCCAACACAATCGCCAATTGTATTTATCCAACAGCTTGGAAGGGGCTTACGAAAAGCATATGGAAAAGAATATGTGGTAATTCTTGATTTTATTGGAAACTATAATAATAACTTTATGATCCCGATTGCATTATCAGGAGATAGAACTTACAATAAAGACAATATCCGTAGATACATCATGGAAGGTGGAAGAGTGATTCCGGGGGCATCTACAGTGCACTTTGATGAGATTAGCAGAAAGAGAATTTTTGTATCTGTAGATAAAGCGAATTTTAGCGATATAAAGCTTATAAGAGAGAATTACACGAATCTGAAGAATAAACTTGGACATATTCCTAGATTACTCGATTTTGATGATTACGGAGAGATGGATGTTATCAGAATTTTTGATAATAACAGTCTTGGATCATATTACAAATTTTTAGTGAAGTATGAGAAAGAATACAAAATTCGTTTATCAGAAAATGAGGAGAAAGTAATCGAATTTGTTTCGAAAAAGTTAGCAAATGGGAAAAGAATCCAGGAACTTAGAATGTTAAAGAGGATGCTTGCATATGCAAGAGGAAGTTCAAAACTTGGTTTGTTTGCGGGTCTTTCTGAAGATATGAAGGAATATGGGAAAATTGTTAGTCAGAATCAGAAGGAAAACATAGTGAATGTTATGACGAATGAATTTCCTGCTGGTTCAGGAAAGAAGACATATTCTCAGTGTGTATTTATTGAAGATGATGGAACTGATTATAAGCCAACAAAAACCTTTATGCAGATGCTGTTAAATGATAAGTTTTATGAAATGCTTCAGGAACTTGTTGAGTTTGGTATTCGTCGTTATGAAAGAAATTATAAAAATACATATAAGCAGACGGATTTGGTTTTATATCAAAAATATACGTATGAGGATGTCTGCCGCCTTTTAAATTGGGAACAGAATGAAGTGCCATTAAATATTGGTGGCTATAAGTTTGATAAAAAAACGAAAACATTTCCGGTATTTATCAATTATGATAAATCAGAAAATATCAGTGACACTACTAAATACGAAGATCATTTTATACCGGGATCTAGAGATCGGCTGATTGCTATTTCAAAGTCAGGAAGAACTTTGAAATCAGAGGATGTGCAGAACTTTTTGAAGGCAAAGGAACGTGGCATTCAGGTAGAACTCTTTGTGAGAAAAAATAAAGATGATAAGATTTCAAAAGAGTTCTATTATCTTGGACATATGACAGCAAGTGGAAATACTAAGGAATTTACTATGGTAAATACAGAGAAGACTGCAGTAGAAATCGAGTGGATTCTAGATGTTCCAGTGCGAGAGGATATCTATGAGTATATTGTAAATTCGTAAATGGAGGAAATTATGAAAACAATAAGAGTGGTTGCAGCTGTTATAAAAGCTGTTAATAAAGACGGAGAACCAATTATTTTTGCTACACAACGAGGATATGGTGCGTTAAAAGACGGCTGGGAATTTCCTGGAGGGAAGATTGAAGTTGGCGAAACACCACAGGAAGCATTAAAGCGTGAAATTATGGAAGAGCTTGATACAGAGATAGAAGTTGGAGAATTAATAGATACGATTGAGTATGATTATCCAGAATTTCATCTTTCTATGAATTGCTTCTGGTGTGAAGTAATAAACGGAGATTTGGTGCTGAAGGAACATGAGGCTGCAAAATGGCTAACTATGGCTCAGCTAAATGATGTAGAGTGGTTGCCTGCTGATATTACATTAATAGAAAAGATAAGAAGTGTTTTGACGTAGATGAATCAAAAATAAAAAAGTGAGGTGGTGAGTATGGAAAAAGGTATTTACAAACACGCCGGAAAGATCAGAGATTATAACATAACCAAAAAAGAGTGGGTGCTTGATGGAGCAACTGTTATATATGGAAGTGCTTCAGAATTGAGAGCAACCCTTGAATATGATTTTTCACAGGAGAAAAATTTTAGTTATAAATATCTTTCGATGGACGAGATTATTCATCATCTTGCGGTATTTATTTCAAATTTATGGCAGATCCATATTTTTGGAGAAGGCAATACGAGAACAACGGCAGTGTTTTTCATCAAATATTTGAGAATACTTGGTTTCTCTGCAACCAATGATATTTTTGCGGAAAATGCATGGTATTTTAGAAATGCGCTTGTCCGTGCAAATTACACGAATCTGCAGAAAGGTATTCATGAAACAACAGAATATCTTGAAGTATTCCTCCGAAATCTACTTTTAAATGAGAAGAATGAGCTCCATAATCGCAATCTTCACATAAGTGGACTTTTAAATGAAGAAAAAGTGGACATTGGAAATGTAAAAGTGGACATTCAAAGTGCAAAAGTGGACATTGGAAATGTACTTTTCACAAAAAACAACGGTTTTTCAGCAAAAACGATTGCCCATATCCATAGACTCTTTGTAGAGTTTGGTTTTGATGAAGCATTTGGAAGAAGTGCAGTTATGGAACTTCTTGCGTTGAAAGGCTCAGGTGCTTCCAAACTTCTTTCTAATTTAGTGCAGGCGGATATTATTAGACCGGTACCTGGTTATGGAAAAGGAAAGTATAAATTTAAAAAAGTAATTTAAACGAAGTTTTAAAGGATATGATCATAAGACATTATTCGCAAGATATCCTGGGGACTTAATATTTTGCCGCAATATATCCAAACAAAATTGATATATTGCGGTAAAATGTTTATAATTTGCGGATATTGAAAGGGATATTGCAGTCGGCAGGATGATCTGCAATTAAAATACAAAAGGATGGGGCACACACAATGAACACAGCAAGCAAAACAAGAATGACAGAAGGAAGCATCTCCCAAAAGATCATCTTTTTTGCCATTCCACTGCTTTTAGGAAACCTGTTTCAGCAGCTGTATAATACGGCGGATTCACTGATCGTGGGGAATTTTCTTGGAAGTAATGCACTGGCGGCGGTCAGCTCATCCAGCAATCTGATCTTTTTAATGGTTGGATTTATTAATGGTATTGCAATGGGAGCCGGTGTTGTCATTGCAAGGTATTATGGGGCGAAAAACAGTGACAACCTGCACAAGGCGATCCATACCACAGTGGCTTTTGGTTTTGTGGCAGGAAGTGTGCTGACTGTAGTGGGTATGTATTTTGCGCCGAAGATCCTGGTTTTGATGGGAACGCCGGCAGAGGTGCTTCCTGAGTCAGTGGCATATTTTCGCACGTATTTTGCAGGCTCCCTTGGAGTTGTTATGTACAATATTTTTGTAGGAATTTTGCAGTCTGTAGGTGACAGCCGTCATCCGCTGATCTATCTGATCTGTTCTTCCTGCATCAACGTTGTGCTGGATATATTTTTTATTGCAGGTCTTGGCAAAGGTGTTGGGTCAGCGGCCCTTGCGACAGCTATTTCCCAGTTTACAAGTGCGATCCTTTGTATGATCCATTTGATACGGACAAAAGAAGAGTACCAGCTGCAGGTTGGTAAGATCCGTTTTGATGGACCGAGTTTGAGCCAGATCATTCAGAATGGTGTACCTTCCGGCTTCCAGAACTCTGTGATCGCTCTTGCAAACGTGTTTGTACAGTCAAATATCAACGCATTTGGAAAAATGGCAATGGCAGGCTGTGGCTCATATTCTAAAATCGAGGGATTTGTATTTCTGCCTGTAACCTGTTTTAATATGGCACTGACCACTTTTGTCAGTCAGAATTTAGGTGCGAAGCAGTATGACCGTGCAAAAAAAGGGGCATGGTTTGGTATCCTTTGTTCTATGTCCATTGCGGAACTGATCGGCTTTGCAATTTACGCAGTATCTCCGGTTCTGATCGCAGCTTTTAACAGCGACCCGGAGGTAGTCCATTATGGCGTTATGCAGGCAAAAACCATTTCGCTGTTTTATTGTGTGCTGGCTTTTTCACATTGTATTGCAGCTGTGCTCCGCGGTTCAGGAAATGCTTCTGTTCCTATGGTAGTTATGCTTTGCGTATGGTGTTTATTCCGTGTAAGTTATATTACAGTGGCAGTCCATTTTATCCCGGATATCCGTATGGTATTCTGGGCGTATCCTCTGACCTGGAGCATCAGTTCTGTTATTTTCCTGTATTTGTTTCTCCGTGGAAAATGGATCTATGGTTTTGAAAAAAATGCAAAGACCTGAATATCTGGATATAAGATATGAATGAAATTTATAAATAAGTATGTTATACTAACAGACAGGTTCAATATTCTATGAAACAGGATGCATGAAACGCGAATATATATAATAAAGGAAACAACAATACATGAGCAACCAAAGAAATATAATCGTCATCGGAGGCGGTGCCGCAGGTATGATCGCGGCTATTGCAGCAGCAAAGGAAGGCTGTGCGGTAAGCCTCTATGAAAAAAATGAAAAGCTGGGCAAAAAGATCTTTATTACAGGAAAAGGCCGCTGCAATGTGACAAATGCCGGTGATATGGACGAGCTGTTTGCAGCTGTGATCACCAATAAGAAATTTATGTTCAGCAGCTTTTACGGCTTTACCAATGAAGATATGATGCAGTTTCTGGAAGATGCAGGACTGCGCCTGAAAACAGAGAGAGGAAAGAGGGTATTCCCTTTATCGGATCATTCTTCCGATGTGATCGCAGCCTTAGATCGCACATTAAAGAAAGAAAATGTAAAAGTATATCTTCGCAAGGAAGTAAAAGGTTTAAACTTTATAACAGAAGAAGATAAGACCATCTGCAAAGGCATTTTCCTGGAAGAAAATGGAAAAAAGACAGCTGTGGATGCGGATTGCGTCATCGTAGCAACCGGCGGAATGTCTTATCCATCTACAGGATCCACAGGAGATGGTTATCAGTGGGCCCAGGCTGCAGGACTTAAGGTAACAGCCCTTTCACCAGCCTTAGTGCCATTTGAGACAGCAGAGCTTGAGATTGTAAAATCCCTTCAGGGCCTTTCTCTTAAAAATGTGGAAGCTACTGTATCTAACGGCAAAAAGGAACTGTACCGTGACTTTGGGGAAATGCTGTTTACACATTTTGGAGTCAGCGGCCCTCTTATGTTAAGCGCCAGTTCTTTCTGTGCCAAGGCCATTGCCAAGAACCTGTTAAAGCTGTCTATCGACTTAAAACCGGCTCTTACAGAGGAACAACTGGATGAGCGCATTTTAAGGGATTTTGCAGAGGCAAAGAATAAACAGTTTAAAAACAGCTTAAACCATTTATATCCTGCCAAATTGGTCCCTGTGATCATAGAGCGCAGTGGCATTGACCCGGATAAGCAGGTAAATGAGATCACCAAAGAAGAACGCCGCCGCCTGGTAGAAACTACCAAAGCGCTGACGTTCACACTGACAGGGCTTCGGCCGTTTAAAGAGGCTATTATTACACAGGGCGGCGTAGATGTAAAGGGGATCAATCCGTCTACTATGGAAGCGAAAAAGGCAGAAAATCTGTACTTTGCAGGAGAAGTCCTGGATGTGGATGCAGTGACCGGCGGATTTAATCTGCAGATCGCCTGGTCTACCGGCTGGGCAGCGGGAAAGGCGGCAGCGGAGAAGATACAGGAAAGCTAAACAAAATTAAATAAAACAGACAGATCGCCAGACAGGCGGTATTGCTATATGAAAGTTAAAGGAGAACACCCAGATGAACCATTTTAATATTGCAGTAGACGGACCTGCAGGAGCAGGAAAAAGCACCATTGCAAAGCTGGTGGCAAAGGAACTTGGCTTTGTATACGTAGATACAGGGGCAATGTATCGCGCTATGGCCCTTTATTTCTTAAGAAAGGGCGTAGATCCAAAGGCAGCAGAAGAGATCGAGCGCTCATGCCCGGAAGTAGATGTGACTATCCGTTACCAGGACGGTGTGCAGCAGGTACTTTTAAATGGTGAAGATGTTTCCGGCTTGATCCGTACAGAAGAAGTAGGAAACATGGCATCTGCAGTATCCGGCTATATGCCTGTAAGAGAAAAACTGGTAGAGCTTCAGAAACAGCTGGCAGCAAAGGAAAATGTGATCATGGACGGAAGGGATATTGGTACCTGTGTTCTTCCAGATGCACCTGCAAAGATCTATCTTACAGCTTCTGTAGAGGTAAGAGCAGCTCGCCGTTATAAGGAATTGTTAGAAAAGGGAATGAAAGCAGATTTAAAAGAGATCGAAAAGGACATTGAAGACAGAGATTACAGGGATATGCACAGAGAACATTCTCCGTTAAAGCAGGCAGAGGATGCAGTGTTGTTAGATACTTCTTCTATGACTCTGGCCCAGGTAGTAGAAGAGATTTTAAAGATCGTCCGTGAAAAGGGATACAAAGCAGACGGAGGACAGGCATAATGGAGCGCCAGGTCATTGTTGCTAAAAGTGCAGGTTTTTGCTTTGGAGTAGAACGGGCAGTAGCCCGGGTCTATGAGCAGATCCAGGCTGTAAAAGAGGGAAAAGCCCAGGGTCCCATCTATACCTATGGTCCCATCATCCACAATGAGGAAGTAGTCCGTGATCTGGAAGAAAAGGACGTCCAGGTATTAGATACGGAAGAAGACCTTGAAAACCTGCCGGAAGGTCAGGGAACCGTGATCATCCGTTCTCACGGAGTCAGCCGTCATGTTTACGATATCTTAAATTCCCGTGGGGTAAATGTGGTAGATGCCACCTGCCCTTTTGTAAAAAAGATCCATAAGATCGTAGATGAACATTCGCGGGCCGGAGAGGCTGTTATCATCATTGGAAGCCCGGTGCATCCGGAGGTGGAAGGTATCCGGGGCTGGGGCAATGGTGACACTGTTGTTGTGGAAAATGAGGCTGATGCAGAAGATTATAACCTTCCAGAGGGCAAAAAGCTATGTATCGTATCCCAGACGACATTTAATTACAACAAATTTCAAGAATTAGTTGAAAAAATTTCAAAAAAGGGTTATGATAGTAGTGTTTTAAATACGATTTGCAATGCAACACAGGAAAGACAAGTGGAGGCAGCCCGGATAGCATCTTCGGTGGAGGCTATGATCGTCATTGGTGGCAGACATTCTTCCAACACCCAGAAGCTTTACGAGATTTGTCTCAAGGAATGTAAAAATACATTTTACATTCAGACACTCGGCGATTTAGATCCTGACAGTGTATCTTCTGTGCGCAGCGTAGGTATTACAGCTGGGGCATCCACCCCAAAAAAGATTATTGAGGAGGTTCATACCAGAATGGCAGAGCAGAGTTTTGCAGAGTTATTAAAGGAAGAGGAAGAATCCACCAAACCAATACGTACAGGAGAGATAGTTACCGGTCAGGTCATCGAAGTTAATAAAGATGAGATTATTCTGAGCATTGCGGGCAACAAGTCTGAGGGTGTTATCACCCGTGACGAGTACAGCAATGACAATAGTGTAGATTTAACTACCAAGGTACAGGTTGGTGAAGAAATGGAAGCTAAGGTTATCAAGCTGAACGATGGTGTTGGCATGGTATCCTTATCTTACAAGCGTATGGCAGCTGACAGAGGCAACAAGCGTCTGGAAGAAGCATTTGAAAATCAGGAAGTTCTGACTGCGAAAGTAGCTCAGGTATTAGACGGCGGTTTAAGCGTTGAAGTAGAAGGCTCCAGAGTATTTATCCCAGCAAGCCTTGTATCTGATACTTATGAGAAGGATCTTTCCAAGTACGCAGGACAGGAAATCCAGTTCGTAATCACTGAGTTCAATCCTAAGAGAAGAAGAATCATTGGCGACAGAAAGCAGTTGTTAGTTACTGAAAAGGCTAAACTGAAAGAAGAACTGTTCTCCAAGATCCAGGTTGGTGATAAGGTAGAAGGAACTGTTAAGAACGTAACAGACTTCGGCGCATTCATCGATTTAGGCGGAGCTGATGGTCTCCTTCACATCTCTGAGATGAGCTGGGGCCGTGTTGAAAATCCTAAGAAGGTATTCAAGTCCGGCGATAAGGTAACCGTTCTGATCAAAGATATCCAGGGCGAGAAGATTGCATTAAGCTTAAAGTTCCCAGAGGCTAATCCATGGGCACATGCAGCTGAGAAGTATGCAGCAGGCAGCGTAGTAACCGGTCGTGTTGCTCGTATGACTGACTTTGGCGCTTTCGTAGAGTTAGAGCCAGGCGTTGATGCACTGCTTCATGTATCCCAGATCTCCAGAGAGCACATCGAGAAACCAGCTGATGTATTAAAGATCGGCCAGGAAATCGAAGCTAAGGTTGTAGATTTCAACGAAGATGATCACAAGATCAGCTTAAGCGTAAAGGCTCTTCAGGCAGCTCCTCAGAACGAAGATGTTGCTGACGTAGATATCGATTCTTACGCAAAGTAATAACTGAATGCAGATCAGGGAACGCGTCAGTGACGCGTTCTCCATGTGTATGACGTGATGAAAGAGTGGTTCCCTGTGGGACTGCTCTTTTTTGTTATACGTTTGGAAAAAGCTGCCAGCTGCATGTTTTGTATGTTATTGAATTATTTCTTTCCTAAAAGGACATACTTCTTATAACAGACCGATGAAAAATACATCATTATATAAGGAGCATAGATTTATGGGGAAATCAAAAAAGAAAAAAGAATTTGATGTTCACAATATGACACCAGACGAACAGTTGAAATTTGAGATTGCCCAGGAACTGGGATTGGATGAGAAAGTGTTGCAAAAGGGCTGGAAAAGCCTTACTTCCAAGGAAAGTGGCCGTATTGGCGGTATGATCACAGGACGGAAGAGACAATTAAAAGAGGAAGCATTGAAAGAAAGCTGAAAATCCAGTATACTGATACCAGAATGTAGGAAAAGCTGGTGATCAGAATGAAACTATATGTTCTGATCCGGATTTGATCCAAGAAGGTACAGGTAGCAGGATGAAATATGCAGTGATCTGTTTTACAGAACGAGGCGCCTGGGTTTGCAGGCGTCTTTTTCATAAATTAAAGGAAACGGGCGAAGAATGTGAAGCGATTATTCCCAAGCGTTTCTTAAGGGAAGAGTGGAAAAAAGAAGGACTGAAAGAACGGGAAGAAGAGTTTTTATCCCAATGGACAGGCAAGATGTTTGCAGAAAAGCGTGCAATGATCTTTGTAAGCGCCACAGGTATTGCAGTGCGGGCTATTGCGCCATGGATCAGGGATAAGATGACTGATCCGCCGGTAGTTACAGTGGATGAAGGAGCGCAGTTTGTGATCCCCTTGCTATCAGGGCATGTAGGCGGGGCCAATGAACTTGCAAGGCACATTGCAGACTGGCTGGAGGCAGTGCCTGTGATCACGACAGCAACGGATGTAAATGGGAAGTTTGCGGTAGATCTGTTTGCATCTGCCTATCATATGACGATCATAGACCGGAAAGAAGCGAAGAACATATCAGCAGCAGTATTAGAAGGAAAGCAGATCGGTGTTTTCAGTGATCTTCCAATAAAAAAATTGCCAGACGGCTTTGTGATGGATAGATGGTGTGAAGAAAATATTTGTATCACAGTAAAGGATCCTTCTTTTCCGGAAAAAAAAGCTTCTTATTTGCGTCTTGTTCCCAGGGCGGTTGTCCTTGGTGTTGGGTGCCGCAGGGGAACAGATCCGGAATTTATGAAAGAAAAAGTTTTTGCCTTATTAAAAGAACATGGGATCGATCCGGCCGCTGTGAAAGCTATTGCTTCTGTAGATGTAAAACAGGATGAACCTGCGGTATTAGGTTTAAAGCAGGTATTTGACGGAGAATGTTTACATCAACCCTGTGAGCAGCGTTTCTATACGCCAGAGCAGTTAAATCAGGTTCCAGGCGATTTTAAAGAGTCTGCCTTTGTAAAAAAACAGATCGGGGTAGGAAATGTATGTGAACGGTCGGCCTGCGCAGCAGGTGGGAAATTGTTGGTTGAAAAACAGGCAGGCGATGGGATCACTTTAGCTGCTGCACTGGAATGGCAGGGTGAACTTGATTTTTCAAAAGGGTTTGGAACGACTGTGCGGGGGAAGGAATGTTTATGGGACCGAAATACTCAGTTTTATATTTTAAAGAAAATTTAATGCAAAGAAAGAACCAGATGAATGACAGGCTGCAGAAAATGTTGTTGAAGAAGTATGCTTTGACCAAAAATCAACGTTATCTTGCCTGGTTAGAGCAGCAGTCCCAGATGCATATTTCCACCATAGACAGTCTGGCATATGATCTGTTTAAACAGTTTGAAACCGATGTTGGTTTTGGAAGAGATCTGAGCATTAAAAATCTGGAAAGGGATAGAAAGTAAGTGAATACAAAGTATGAAAGACCGGAAGAGCTGTGAATGGGAGTCACAGCTCTTCCGGTTCTTATATTGTTATGCAGATAAAAAGATATTAATTCGATAATATCAACGTCCTAAGCCCATCCGTACTTGACGGCCCGTTAAACATATATAATGTATAAGATCCGCCGGTCTTTAACGCTGCTGAAGCTGCTGCAATGGCATTATTGTTGTTAAATGCATTGGTGCGGAATACGTAGATGGAATACCAGCCGGATGCGAAACTGGAGAACGGGGTTACTTCCTGGAAGCGGACGTTGGTGAAGGTGCGGTAGGAATTGCCGCGGTTTTCTAAAGCTACATCAAAAGGCCCAAGGTCCGGGGAAAGGTTGCAGGCACGGATGCAGGCAGTGCCGGATGGTCCGTTGCAGGAAAGGTCGGATATTTCCATCAGATCCAGCCCGGTGCTGGTATTGATGATCGCAACGGTAGAGGCAGAACCGGCACGGATGGTGATCATTTTCTGGATATAGATATAACCGTTAGTGCCGGATACTGTAACCGTCTGGAAGCCGGAGGCTGCCTGTACATAGCTGGTGAGATCCCCGTTATCCAACTGCTCTCCAATGCGCCAGTTTCCTAAAGATACGTTAAATGCCGGATAACCGGAAGAAGCATTTAAAATGCGTACCCGCCCCAGGCTGGAGGAAGTGGTGCAGTTATAACATGGAAAGCCGATGCCTGGAAAAATGGTAATGGAGCCGTTAGACGGGAAAACAGGACGGTATACAGGAACATGAGAATACCCCGGCTGCCACATACCACCAGATGGACGGTTGTGATCAGGTCCATTGTATACAGGCCCGCCTTCTCCAGGATTTGGCAGAGGAATGACAGGAATGGAACTAAGGTCATCACCAAAAGAACCGTTTCCACCGGAGTTGTTATCCATGGAATCGTCATATACAGGTCCGCCTTCTCCAGGGTCCGGCAGAGGAGTTACAGGAATATCTTCTTCATTTGTCTGAGCTGCTTTTACCATGGAAATGGCTTCAGAAGCAGGATTTAACTTAGAATTAGTCATAAGAACCTCACAATCATTCTTTCCCTATTAGTGTATTCTTAAAAGAAAAAATGGGTGCAGAAAGCCGTAAACAGCCAAACTGGCATTTCAGGGCCGGGGATGTCATATAATAAAAGGAAAAGGCTCCGGGAGAAACGGTATGAGAGAGGACAGAAAACGGGCAGCAGTGGAAGCTCTTGGTCTTCCAAGAGATGTAATACTGGGGGATGTTCTGCTCCATTTTACAGGTCCTTATGAAGTAGTAGCGGAAAATTTCAGGAGCCTTCTTATCTACACAGATACGTATGTGAAAATAAAGGCAGCAGGCTGTATGGTAGTGTTTAAAGGGCTTCATCTGGAGATAGAGACTTATACGGAAGATGCTTTAAAGATCAAGGGACAGATACGATCGGTAGAGTTTGATGATCTGTTATCAGAAAGGAGGGTGGAGGGATGATCCGGTATTTTTTTCGCCTTTTAAAAGGTTATGTAAGAATACAGATCAAAAGCATCAGCCCGGAATATTTTCTGGAACGGTGCAGGATAAACGGGATATTTTTCTGGGAACTGGTATGCTTGAAAAAGGGAGAGTACCAATGTTCCCTTTTTTTAAAGGATTTTTACCGGTTAAGGGGCTGCGCCAGAGGTAAGGGTGTCCGCCTGCGTATCTGCGAACGCCGGGGACTGCCGTTTTTTCTTCAGAGAAACCGGAAACGATGGTATGCGGCAGCAGGTCTTTCCAGTTTTTTCCTTTTGCTCTATATTATGTCTTTGTTCATATGGGATATCCATTTTCAGGGCAATCACCATTATACTGCAGATACGTTGGTGCGCTATCTGGATACACAGGATGTGCGCTATGGGATGAAAAAGAAAAAAATAAACTGTGAGGAGCTGGAAGCTGGGATGAGGGAAGCGTTTCCTCAGATCACCTGGGTATCGGCCAGAGTATCCGGCACCAGGCTGGTGATCCAGATCAAGGAAAATAAGATCATACAGGCTAAAACAACGGTGAAGGAAGATCCCTGTGATCTGGTTTCAGATGTAACTGGCACGATTACCTATATCATGGTGCGCCAGGGAATTCCTAAAGTGAAAAAAGGAGAAGAGATCCAGCAGGGACAGGTCCTTGTCAGTGGCCGTGTTCCTGTAATCGGGGATGATGAGCAGGAGATATCTGCTTTTTATGTGCAGTCACAGGGGGAGATACTGGCAGAAACAGTAGAAACTTATGAAAAAGAACTGCCTCTGACCCGGGACGTGCGTTATCCTACAGGAAGGAAACGCTATGGTCTGCGCCTGATCGCAGGTCCTTTTTCCTTTTCATTTCTTATGCCTGAATGTTTGATCCCTGAATTGGGGAAAAATGGAAATAAAGAAAACTGGGATTACACCGCAGATATGATCCAGTTAAAGCTGTTTTCAAATTTTTATCTGCCGCTTTTTGTGGGAAAGATAGCAGGGGAATATATGACGGTTTACGAGAAAGGTTATACAAAAGAAGAGCTGGAAAGACCGCTGATCGGCGTGGTTTCCGCTCACAGTGAAATCGTACCGGGACACATCCATCTGGATAAGATCACCGAAGCGGTTAAAGCGGGCGTTCGTATGGCCGGCGGTACGCCGATCATGGTGCCGATGCCGTAGGTTTCGCCTACGGTGACGAAAAAGACCATGAATGCGCCGAAAGAGCGCCCCGCGACCATGACGTCATCCATCGAATCGGCAATGACGCCGCGTTTCGCCATAAAAGCCAGTACCACTGAAAAAGCCATAAGGGCTATGAAAACGAGAGCGGTCATGATGCATTCTCCTTCGGTGCGCGAGAAGAGGAAGCCCGTTTCTTGTTCCTGTCGGACTGGGGATCAAGGAGCCAGCCGATGCACATGCTGGCCGATACAAGGAAAAAACAGGCAAAAATCCAGGCGTAGATGAAAGGAAATCCCAAAATGCGCGGTTCCACACGGTTATAGAAGCCGAAACAGCCGATAACGAGCGCAAGGGGGATGAACAGGGAGAAGATATAGGTGGGGATTCTTGATTGCATGTGTCGCCTCACGGGGTTGAGAGTGGTACGCCCTGTTCAGGCGTGTAGACGGGCTCTCCGCTGCTCCCTTTCGGGTGCCGTTCAACGGGTGCAAGGGAAGGGCAGCCTTATCCGCGAAGGCGCCC
>ERZ773185.1723-NODE-1723-length-15559-cov-7.808050_pt1 | contig 15559 bp, 13 predicted proteins | sample MGYA00580531_ERZ773185 | MGnify/ENA primary metagenome ERZ773185 (study PRJEB29015, sample SAMEA2737799) | human gut metagenome | biome: human gut; feature: human-associated habitat; material: faeces | place: China | collected 2012 ...
CAACTCTATTATAACCATCTTTCATGTAAAAGTATAGGTCATTCGTAAAATATTTAGAAACATTCATCTATTTATTTTCAAAATATAACAATTATGTTTCAAATCCTTTGTACATTTTTCATGCACTCTTTAATCTCTTTTTCATGATTATCATAAAGAGTCTGATATACATCTAAAATAGTAACTTTTCCCGACCTTAATGCCGTTATAACTTCTTGGGAACTATTGCTTTTTTGAATTATTTCATCACATCCTTTCACAAAATCATTTATTAAATTATGTGGTGGATTGAGCTTTCTAAAAACACTCATATAAGTGATACTATACCACGATCTAATACAGTTCTGTCTAATCTCTTCTGTTTCTAACAACCAACTAGCCTGTATACTTAACCACTTTTGGATTATTGATTCATCCACACTTGAATTGGATTGAAAATCTTGCTTAATTTTTTCTACAGTTTGAAAAATTATTCCATATATCTCTTCAACTTTCTGCTTAAGTGCCTTGCAAACCACAGCATAATCTGGCGTGCCCAATTTATTTCTTAACGCATCTGGATTCATTATGGTTTCAATATATGATATACCACTTTTTTCCCATTTGCTTGGCATGTTATTATAATTTTCAATTTTATTATGACAATAATATCCTCTTATCTCTCTTATAGAAAATATAAAATTCCCTAGTTGCTTTGCATCACTTTTTTTCATATATCCATATTTTTGAAACAATTCAAGTAGACTACCATTTTTTCCCCTAAAAAGAAAACTTCCACAGTCATAAAACAAAGTATAAATATTCGTTATACCCATCCAAAGTTTTCCTTTATCATCCATACTCTCGTCATAATATTTTGGATTATATTGATAGAAAAAAAGTATTCCTGGACTTATTGATAATGAAATATCATTTAATTTTACAATCGGATCTGCTGAAAAAAGTATTGTATCTTTCACTATATTTCATCCTCCTTAAGTTCCCTATACGCTTTACTCTTTGTATGTGCCTGAAAACCTGAAAATGAAATCGATATTTCTACATTCTCAATTTGTCCATCTCTTCTTAACTCTGAGGCCTTTTTATGGATATTTTCTGCTCGATAAATAACATTATCATCCAGAATTTCTTTTCCAAAATAGACTGCCATATAGCCTCTTTTCTTTTCCTTGTCATAATTATTCTTTAGTCTTCCTCTAAACTTTCGAGGCTCTCCTTCTTCATTGCACAGAATATGTAGTGCTCTTTTTTCATAATTACGAGATTCCTTATATGGTTTTAACGTTTCCATTGCACCAGCAAAATCATTTCTCTCAGCTTTACACAGAGCTAATAAATATCGGATATTATCCCTATTATGCACACCATAAGTAAAATATCGCTCGCATAGCAGTTCAAGTTCTCCCCACTCATGTTCAGATAGCTTTGTAGGAGTACATTCCGGCATTCCTAATAACGGAAATTTGTTGTAAAGCAACCATTTTAGATTAATCAATGTATATAAACATGCTTCGTCTAAGTAAGTTATCTCCTTATATTTATCAATTAAATCAATTGCCTTTTTGCATATATTAATCTTATTTTCGGTTCTTAACATTGTTCCATATTCAAATTTCTCCGACGTATCATCTTTATAATCACGTAACATCTTAGTAACTCGAAAATAAATCATTTCAGCATGCTTATTTTTTATAGATTCCTCAAATAACTCTTCATTTCCATTAACTATGTCAATTTTGCTATTAACAATCGCCTCTAACTTTTTTATAGCTTTTATGCTCTCTTCTGAAAATCTAGTAGTAGATGAACTCATAAATATATCAATGAGAGAACTTATTTTTTTTAAAATTTCAAGTGACTCTTTTGAATACCCATGCACAACTTTTTCATTATCCTCTATTTGTTGTATACCCGCTTGAATTACAGCACTATATGCGTATGCATTTTTGGAATCTCTTTTTATCACTTCCATCATTTGCTCATTAATTGTCTTAAAAATATCACGATGCATGTGATTTTCACTACAGTTAAGATTATACATACGTAAAGTAATATTTGAACTTTCTACCAATAAACTAGATAAAATAGGACTCATTCCATAAGCCGTCGTTCCCAATATTTCTTCTTCTCTTCTTAATTCTCCAATCCGTAAATCTGCAATTTTTTTTGTCTCATTATACTGTCTATATTTCTCATCATCAGCCAATTCGCACCTATTGTCTTGATAATACTCTCTCCGAAATGACACTTCCTGTAAAATATAGTTATTATCTCCTTCTTCTCTTTTTTTTCGCAGTTTTTCAATAATATCCGGTATTTCCTCATATACCTCATTCCATATAGATTTATCTAAAAACGGATTGTCACTAGTATTCGGTCCCATAAATTTTAAAATTCCACGCATCATATTTACCTCATTAATACTTGAATCTGAAATATATTCGAGTAATTTCAAAATATATTCTAAAACTTTGGACTTTCCTTCACGCGATAATGGATTTATATCACAATCCAACAGTAAAAGTTTGGCTTCGAGCTCAGATCTAACACTAACAGTGCTTTTCCAATGGTTGCTTTCATCTTCATCAAACTTTAAAAAGGTCGCTGATAATACAGCTTCACGAACTTTTTGACTTTCGCTACTGTATCCTCCTAATAACCTTAATAATAAGGTATATGGCATCTCCTTTCCATACCATTTACAAATAGACAACATAATAATAAAATCTTTATATTTTTTCTCAAGTTCCTCCGTATCTTTTTCATAATCCATATATATAGTTTCAAAACATTCACCTGCTTCGCCAAATGCTTTTCTCAATGCCTCTGCAATGGAATTTTCAAAAAGATTTTCTTTTTTTTCTTCCTTCACAGCTTCTTCTAGTCTATCAGTCATTTCCTTTGTACCTAAAACAACTTCACGACTAACTCGTTCTTGTAAACATTCTTTTAGTTCATCAACCATATATAATGTTGAAAGAAAATTTGCATTTTCTCCATATTTTTTTATATATATTTCAATATCTTCTTTTGATAAGCCGACTTTTTGAAAAAAATCTGTAATCTTCTTCCATTCTGTATCTGGCATATCAATGCCTACATTGACAATATCATATAACTTGTCCTGCTTTTCTATAAAATCATATGAAGAACAAACTAACTGGACTCTTCGTCCATAACTTCTTAAAGCTGTTAATAAGTCAATAGCTTTATATCTCGAATTAAAATTGTGTGCAGCAGTATCCCATATTACAAGAGTTGCAACTGCTTTTTCTTCATTATCTTCGATAATGTGTAATACATCCTCTAGTCTATCAAACGCAGAAAACTGCATAACTCCCCCTTCATCCGTATATGAAATGTTAAAGTTTAGCTCTGCATCTGAAATATAAATAACAGGAAACATTTGTTCCATAAATATCCGTACTGCCAAAAATTTAAGCGCACTTGTCTTTCCACTACACGACTGTCCACAAACCATTATTGGTTTGTGCTCGCGTTTTCTAGTACTCGCGTCCATCAATGCTGCAATGGTTTTGTCGTACAAATTTTCTTCAAAATCTCTTACCAAGTGAAATCCATATTCCGGTCTATATCCAAACCATTGAGGAGAACCCATATTATCATTTTTCAAGAAATTTTTAAAATATAAATATTCTTGCTCCTGTGGGATGGGTATATTTTTCATTACATCTCTATAATTCAATAATTCTGCAAATTGCGTCATTAAAAATATCGCATCCTTATCTTCTTCCCCATCAAATCGAACAGGCTTACCTCCAGCGTATATCAATACATCACTATTGCCGTTATCTTCCTCCTCTTCTTCCATATCTTCTTGATTATAAATGAAGATATCATTAATCATGTCATTATTATAAATTACATACCCGTTTTCAATTAAATTATATAATTTTTTATCTGCGAATAACTGTTCTTCATTACTTTCCAGTAAATAAAACATTTTTTTTCTTTTTAAGAAATAGCTTATACGGCTTATTTCTTTGGCATCAATAATGCAACTATCCGGATCAAAGCCAACACAAACTACTCTTCCAAATTCTTTCAATCTTTTTGTAATGTCAAAAAACATATTTATAGCATCTGACTCTATTTCTACTTCATTTCTTTTGTCTGAAAGAAATTCGTCATGCCCTCTCAACCAAATAAACGGCATTTCAGTCGTATTCCAAGAATATTTTTCCAAATCAGATGGTAAAACAATAGATTTAACATTTCTTCTATTATTATTAAACAGTTTTATAATCTCAGATTCGGTTCTAAGTGAATATACACAAGACCATTTTATTTTTGCAATGTCCGCATCTCTATCTTTATCAAAATCCTCACCTAATAGTAAAACCAATGGTTCTATTGTCTGAAGCATTAATAATTCATTTCTAATGTCCATATATGTATCCTCCACACATTATTTAACATTTTGTTGCCATGCGCACATTCTCAATGTTCTGTCAAAGCCAATCATCTTATTATTATTTTAACATATTCCTCCACAGATTTCATGTATTTTGCCAATCCTATAAACAATTTCATATACCCTCGAAAATGCCTAATTATCCCCATTTCTTTTATACAATCAATTTTTACATTGTCTGCATCGGTGCATGTTGTTCCTGCTCCTCATGCTCCAAAGCATCCTGCTCCGGTACATGGTCTATATTTTTTTCTTGCTCCTGCACTTTTACCATATACCGGATTTTAATGCTGCTATAATCAACCCCTGCCGGTTCCAGCACTTTTTTCTCTAACATGTTTAACATCGCCTCGGTGTCAAATTTCCCCTCAAAATAAAGTTCCTCATCCACCTTTATCGGTACATCCATTTCTTCCGGTGAACTGCCAAGGATCGTCCTCCAGCGTCCGGCTACTTTTCCACACATTTCCATAAATCTTTCATGGATATCCGGCTGTTCATTACAGGTCTGCAGAATCCTTTGTGCCACCTTTCTCCATGTAGGTGTCTCTATCCATTCTCCCGGTGCGAACTGGACTGCCAGCGGTCTTTTCCCTTTCAGTTCTGCCGGGGACACTGTGATAAGGCTGCTTTCCCGGATCATATCTTTCACACTTGTATGCACCTCGCCACTCCGGTACATCTGGAGCAGTGCATCACATTTGGTGTTTACAAGCTGTAACATTTCCTCCCTCAGTTCTTCTATCAGTTGCTCATAATTCATACGCTTTTCTCCTCCTCTCCTGTCACACAATCTTGTGTTTCTTTCTATAATCGTTCTTCCGTTTATTTCCCTATTGCACACTTTTCTGTTCCTATTGTTCTGCACTTGTTTCCTAGTTTTATGCCAACAATAAAACGCCCGGATCATCGGGCATTTTATTCTTACCATAAACTGGCAGGAATAACGTTTCCTATTTACTTGCTGCCATTCCTGCCGCAGCCTTACTCATATCGAATCTCCTTTTCCATGACAATGCCTGACTGGAACTGTATCAGCAGCTTCTCGCTGGATTCCACTTTGATGGTCGAGATCAGCCGTCTCACAAGGTCATTGTCGAACTCCGGTATCTGGCAGGTGCTTGTGCTTAAGTAATGGTCGATATCTTGGATTCTCTGTTCATAGCTGTCAGACATCTGTTTCTCGTTTCTGGCTGTTTTCTGTGCCTCTTTTAAGGCATTGATTTCCTCTGCTATGGTGCGGTAGCGTTCATCAAACTCCGGTGTGTAGGAGCCGGTCTTTGCATTCTCCGCGATCAGTGCCACCATCTCTTCCTGCTTTTCTTTTATCTTTTCTTCGTATTCCTCAGACTCTTTTGCGGTGCTGTAGTTCCCGATGACATGGATGATGTTCTGCCGGAAGTTTTCCATAAATTCCATATCATCACTCGTGATCCTGTGGATGGCTTCCATCACCGCCCTGTTTAATGCGTTCTCTTCGAGTGTCTCGGATTCCCCGCATTTCTTCACTCCGTTAGTCAATCGGTTGCTGCATCTCCAGACAACTTTCTTTTTCCCGTTTCTCGCCCAGGTGACTCTCCGGTACTCCTGCCCGCATTTTCCGCAGATCAGCATGCCGGTCAGTGCATAGGTGGAGGAATACCTGCTCCTCTGGTTCTTCTTCCGGGTGACAGCCGCCTTGCATAAGGATGCCCTGCGCATCATCTCTTCCTGTACCCTGTAGAACAGCTCCTTCGGTATGATCGCCTCATGGTCATCTTCCACATAATACTGCGGTACGATTCCAGTGTTCTTAACTTTCTTTTTTGTCATGAAATCCACCGTATAGGTTTTCTGCAGTAATGCATCTCCCATGTATTTTTCATTGCGGAGCATTTTGTCTATTACCGTGGAATGCCATTTGTCCTGCCCTGTGGCGGTCTTGATTCCCTGCTCTTCCAGATGCTTTGCGATCTTCCCGGTACTGTAGCCCTCCAGATAAAGCCGGAAGATCAGCTTTACGATCTCTGCCTCTTCGGGTACGATGACCAGGTCACCATCCTCGTTTTTGGTGTATCCCATGAACTTTGTGCAGTTTACGATGACCTTGCCTTTTTCAAATTTCCTCACGACTCCCCAGCGGATGTTCTCACTGATGTTGCGGCTCTCCTCCTGTGCCAGGCTGCTTAAGATGGTGATAAGGATTTCGCCGGTTCCCTCCAGTGTATTGATCCCCTCTTTCTCGAACACCACCGCCACGTTCTTTTCCTTCAGTTTTCGGATGGTCACCAGCGAGTCTACCGTGTTCCTCGCAAACCTGCTGACCGACTTTGTAAGGATCATGTCGATCTTTCCTGCAAGGGCATCCTGTATCATGGCATTAAAGTCTGCCCTCTTTTTGGTGTTTGTTCCACTCTTTCCGTCATCCGCATAGATGCCGGCATTTTTCCAGTTTTCGTTTTCGGATATCTTGCTGGTATAATACTCCAACTGTGCCTCGTAGCTGCTGTCCTGCTCTTCCAGTTCCGTACTGACACGGCAGTAGGCAGCGACCTTCATTTTCTTCTCTGACAGTTTCACATTCCGGTCATACTGCACCTTGGCAGGTATCATGCTGATCTTTTTTGCTGTTTCTGCCATCTGCTCTCCCTCCTAATCCTTGTATCCGGCTGTGACACGGCTCCCATTGATAAGCTCCACTTCTGCCATGTTTCCACCATGCACCCAGATGCGTGCGATTATTTTTCTATATAAATTTTCATCAAATGTTTCCAGTTCCTTTTTTCCTGCAAGGATGTTTTTGATCTCCTCTGTCCGGAACTCCCCATCCCTGACCTCCAGCGTCCGGTATCGTTCCTCTGCCCTTTCATAGAGCAGTTTCATCAGGTCTGTCTCTGTGCGTTCCTGCTCTTCTTTCATGTGCTGCAGGTTCCGCTCCAGAACCCGGTACTGAGGACTGAGCTTTTCCTCCTGCCTTTGTACCCGGAGCAGGCCTTTGTTTCGTATCACTGCATTGATGGCTTCCACACACACCTGCTTTGCCTGCCCGTCTGTAATAAAACTGTTCCTGCAGTTTTTTGCTCTGCCAGTCACATAACTCTTGCACTTCCACTTGGCAGTGCCGCCACGCTCTTTTTTGTGGCTCGGCTGGATATGGCTGCATACTGCCCCGCATTCTGCACACCAGATGACACCTCCGAAGAGGATTCTCTCATCCCTGCCGGACCGGTGGTCTGCCCTTCCAAGCTCTGCCCTCACCTTTTCCCGTCTGCGCTGGACTCTCTCAAACAGTTCCTCTCCTATGAGCTGCGGATAGTAGTCTGTGCCAAGGTAGCTTGGGTTTTCCAGTATCCTGCCGATGGATGCGTGGGTCCAGGACACTTTCCCTTTTGCATTGCATATGTTTCTCCCTTTCAGGTTCTGGGCGATCCTGCCTGCCGCCACCCCGCTGTCATAGTCTGTAAATATCTGTTCCACAATTTTTCTCTGCTCTTCACAGATGGTAATTTTTCCATCCACAACCTTATAGCCGATTGGCATGTGCCACTGCATCCTGTCCGCCTCCCCTCTCCGTCAGTTTCAGTCCGTTGTGCAGGCAGAAGGTGATGTCGTGTTCCTTGGAGACCACGATCTTCTCTGCTGTCATTTTAAACAGTTGCTCGTCAAACTCCTCCCTTAATCCGTCCTGTTCTGCAATCAGTTGGATAAGCTGTTCGGTCCGCACGATTTCTTTTGTCCTTCTCAGCTTTCTGGTCAAAAGTGTCTTTTTTCTCCTGCATTCCGTCAGTTGCCAGCCAAGCTTGCTACTGCTCTCCATAAAAAGAGCAGAGTCCATATATCCTTTCCTCATGACTTGGTTTAGGATTTGGCTCTGCTCGCTTATATCTTTGATTTCCTTATCCAGTTGTCTGATTTCCTCACTGTCCTGCCTTGCTGCCACAAGTTCTGTCAGCTCTTTTAACAGCGGCTCTAATATCGTTCCCTGATTGGTGTACAGCTTGTTCCACATGTCTGTAAAAGCCCGGTGCAGCACATCCTCCCGGATGGCTTTCAGGCAGCAGCTCTCTTTATCCTCCACATGTCCGCTGCACGTCCAGATGATTTTTTCATATGGTTTCCCGATGTAGATTTTCTGCCGCCGGAAGGTTCTTCCGCACTCTCCGCAGATGATTCTGCCGGAAAACAGGTATCTTTTGGTGTAGTCACTCTTGTTCATGTGCAGTACATCCACCCGGTATGCCATCAGGTTGCGTACCGCTTCTGCCTCCTCATGTGTGACGATTGGCGGATGGCTGTCTTTGATGAGATACTGGTTTCTCTGTCCGTTGTTTACCCTGCGGACAAATGGGAACCTTGTTTCTGTATATGTCCTCTGCTGAAGCATATCTCCCTCATAAATGGGATTTTTCAGAATGTCCTGTATCACCCCGTCCTGCCACTTTTCTGCACCCCGGATTGTTGGAATGCCTTTCTGGTTCAGTGCCTTTGCTATCACATACACTCCCATGCCGTTTAAGTAAGACTCATAAATCCACCTTACGGTTTCTGCCTCGGATTCTATGATGACTAAATTTCCATCCTCGTCTTTTCCATAGCCATACGCTGGCGTCGATATGATATAGGTTCCATCCTGAAAGCGTTTCTGTATCGCCCATCGGTTGTTGCTTGAGATGTTTTCTGATTCCCCCTGCGCCACCGATGCCAGGATGGTAATGAACAGCTCGCTTTTTTCTGACAGCGTGTTGATATTCTCTTTTTCAAAGTAGATTCCAACGCCAATCTCCTTCAGCTTTCGGATGGTCTGGATGCATTCCACCGTATTTCTTGCAAATCTTGTGATGGATTTCGTAAGGATCAGGTCGATGTTCCCATCCTCACAGTCTGAAATCATCATCTGGAACTCATCCCTGTGCTTTACGTTTGTTCCGCTGATTCCTTCATCCGCATACACCCCTGCAAACTCCCACAGGGGGTTGCTCTCGATTTTTTCCGTATAGTACTCGACCTGTGCAGTATAGGAAGTTGCCTGTGCCTGACTGCCGGTACTGACTCTGGCATATCCGCACACTTTCAGCCTGCGTTCTTCCTGTGTATGTTTCTGCGCTTTTGCTGCCTTTATGACAGTCACTTTTTTTGCCATGCTTTTTTCTCCTTTCCCAGTATTTTCAAGGGTTTGCACTCCCTGTCAGCAACATACACTACCACATAGTCCTTTATATATCCAGTGTTATTACAGATATACTTTTGCTAATTCCGGGGAGAAAGTCTTGACATTCAAAACCCGGATTTTTTCCCATTCTTCCTCGGTTAACAGCTTATCTTCATGCATCCTTTTTAAGAGAAATTCGGCAATCTTATACCGCACCTCATTCGCTCCGCCTTCCATCATCTTTTCCCTTTTTCCTCCCGCAATTTAAGAACGTTAAATTCATTCTCCCAAGCCAAACACTTTTGCCCAGAAGAAACACCTTTACATCATCCCGATTTCAGCCATGGTTGCAGCCTCATCTTCTTCCCGGAAATACTGTTCCGATACATCCCTGCTGACTGAAAGCACCTCTCCTGCGTCCTTTTCTCCCATCTGGATCGGGATTAAGAACGGATGGATTTCCTTACAGAATTCCTGATTGGGACAGCTATTGATAAAATAGCCGCAGGTATCTAATATCAGCCTGTCACACATATCTGTGATGACGATCTTTTCGGCTTCAAACATGTGGCTGCCGATATAATTTGCGATATTTTCTGCCGTGGTCGAGATATAGTCCTCTTTCCGCTCCCCTCCATCACTCGGATAAAGATAGGCATATCCTGCCCTCTCCGTTTCAAAAATCCTTAACATCATTTCGGTATCTTCTTTCTTCATCTCCTGTTTTCCTCCATTCCCCATTTTTCAGCTTTTCTTAACTCCACAAGAATACGGCGGAAGTTCCCCTCCGCCGCATGGTTTCTGTAATTAAGTCTTACTGCCATAATCCTTCACTTCATAAATAAAAAGTGTCTGTCCCTATTCGTCACTACTCCCCGGAACCAAAACGCCGCCAAAACAGAGAAGAAAAAATCCCAAAGCCGGCATTTCATGGGCAGTCAGTCCAGACTGTCTTTGGTCCCTGCCACTCGGACAGGCAGACATCACAGGTATCTCACCTCCACCACTGCGTGCTGGCTAATCTCAAGGTGTATCATTATAGGCCATTCCCCTCTTCGCGCCTGTCCACCACAGACAGGCTGTACCCCGGCTTTCCCGCTCGGCTCCTTAGATGCGATCTTTTTCACAGCATGGCTGGCAGAAAGAACATCTGCCCGATTGCTGCAGGAGTGTCACTGCGCCCCGGTTACGGCTCATGAAACGGCTAACGTATCTGAACTGCTGGATATGGCTGGCAGGATATGGCGTGATTCCATCCTGCGCTCGGAGCCCTGCATTCCTCTCCGGCATTTTTCAATGTGCGTTTTGTCTGCCTGTGTCGTATCCACACACGAGACATGAGAGGATTCCCGGAAGAGACCATCTGTCCAGAAAAAGTTCCTCTCATAAGGTACTCACAGAAAAACACGTTTTGAGGGGGTATTAATCAAAATATTTTTTTATTTTCTTTACCGCACCGTTTATGCTCTCCCGGATGTTCTTCTCTCCGACCCCTTCTTTCGCTGCAATCTGCCGGTATGTCATGCCCTCAAAAAAATAAAAATGCAGCCGCTCTCTCTGCACTGGGGTGAGTGACTGCATTGCTTTCTGCAGGGTTTCTATTTCCATCTGCCGGATGACCGTATCCTCTACCGATTCCCCGGTCAGCTCCACCAGATCTTCCGTTTCTCCCTCTGTATATCCGTCCTTGGTCGTATGTCTGATATCCCGCATTTCCTGTGCGTGGGCTTCTTTGCGGAACGTATCGACAAGTGCCTCGTAGACTTCTCTGGTCACATAGGTGTATTCCAGTTCACCAACTGCATCTTTATAAAAATCCTTTACTCTGATCCTGATCCATTCTGACATTCAAATGTCCTCCATTTCGTAATTTTTTTGAAATGAAGGACATCTGGCGGACCTCTGGGTTCTGCTTTACTGGAAAAAGACAATAAAAAAAGGTGCTGTTCCCATGCAAAATAAAGCATGCAAAACTGCACCCGGATGTTATCCTTATGAACTTTTCCCTTTCTGCCGCCCCCTGCAATCCGGTGCGGCATGAATTCCCAAAAACATGCCACGCCTTTCTTCTCCTAAGCCTTTTTGCGGTACTATACTTGGAAAGAAAGTTCGCTTCAATATAAGTGTAATAAGTCTTACGGTACCTGTAATAAGTTACCGTCTTGGATTGTCATCCCTCCTGTTTTCCAGAAAAAAAGTCCCTTCCGCATGTTCGGAAAGGACTATCCATTTTCGGTATGTGATTGTATCCATAACTGTGCTTTTCCTACGAGCATGAACAGTGCCGTGATGCAGATTCCCGTATAAACAGCGTAAGCATACGGTATCTGGCCTGCATGCCACAAAATGCCAAGCACAGCCAGTTCCAAAGCTGCGATCAGCCTTGCTTTTCTGCCAAAATGCTTTTGTTCCTCTTTATCCAGCTTCCGGTTCTTGCTGTGCATGGGACTGAGTAAAAAAATGATCCCTGCGGACACCAGCAATACTGCCAGCAGCCATGCCAGCGATGTCTTGTAAAACACAGCCTGTGTATAAACCGGAACCAGCAGCACCAGATTAGAACCAAGATAACAGAAAACCCTGCTGTCTGAGTGATATCCACCGGTATAACTGCGAAGAACCATAAAAGACAGGGTAAACACTGCCACAACCGCCAGTTGCTCTGTAAGCAGGCCGATGACCAGTGCTGTCACAACGTTTAGAAGCAGGATCATACCATTGCGTATTCCAAACTGGTATAATTCCTGCTCCTCCTCTTTTATGATTCCCCGCTCAACCATACGATGGCTGAGCCATTTCGTCATGATTTAAAACCTTCTGAGTTTTTTGGAATCTTCCGGCATCTTGTCCTGTCCCAGATACCACATGCAGGAACGGTTCGTTGCCATGGTTGTCACCATAAGTGCCAGTGCTGCCATCACACTCATGGATTTGCTGCTCAGTCGGTACATCCAGTTTCTTTTCTTCATTTTTAGTAAAACCCTCCTTTTTTTGATGTTTTCACTCTAACAGTTTCCATGTAAAAATCAATCTATCTGTAACAAGTTGCAGGTTTGCTGTAATAAGTTGCAGTCTCACTCCAGTTTTGCAACTCCGTTGAGCAGAAGGACTGCCTCAAAATGTTCCCCCTGATCCTTTAACATCAGCTCCCCACCGTATTTTTCTGCCACTTTCCGCACCGAACGGATTCCCCTGCCGTGTTTTATTTTATCTTTTTTGCTTGTCTGTTGATAGGAACTTGTCCCGGATGGCTTGCTGTTCTTAATGGATAAAAGCAGTCTGCCCTCCTGAAACTTTGATTCCACATGAACATACCGTTTTTCCTGTTCCACTGCCATCGCTGCCTCTATCGCATTATCCAAAAGATTCCCATACAGAACACCCATGTCCCCGATATCTACGGATACTCTCTGGGGGAGCAGCGTTGTAACCTGCATCGGTATCTCTTTCTCTTTTGCCTTTACGCTTTTTACTTTTAATATGGCATTCACCACAGGATTTGCGGAATAAATGATCTCTTCTGCCAGCCGGATATCTCCCAATACTTCCTGCAGTCTGTCCTTGATCAGTTCCGCACTTCCCTGTTCCGCCGCTGCGAGCAGTCCCGTCAGCCGGTTCTTCATATCATGCCGGATGTCCTGTATCTGTTCCTGATACCGTTCCATGTCCTGATAGTATTCGTTCCGGTATAAGATTTCCCTCTGGATCATTTCCTCTTCGTGCTGTTTTTCTTCCACTGTCGTATACTTTTCAATCATCAGAAAAATTACATAATTAGTGATGATAATGACAAAGATGATGCACATGCACAGCACGACCATCTGTGCCGAGATTAATTCTTTTGCAACCTCTATCAGTAAAAAGCAACTGATCAGGCTGCATAAAGGTATCATTGTCAACATATATTGCGTTTCTTTTGGCATTGCTGATAGTCGAATGCTTTTTCCAGATTTCAGTCTGCAAAACACCTCCACAATTGTTGCTTTCAAAAGTGCCATAAAAAACACGATAAAATAATATGAAACCGTGGTATCGTCCAACACCTTTTCCATGAATGCCTTATTAAACAAATATCCTAACGGTTCTGCAACTCCCATAATCCCCATATACAGCAGAACCGCAATCAGCCTGCTTACAATCCCTGCCTCATACTGGCAGACATATACACAGAGAATCGCAACCATCGTCACAAAATTCAGCCAGCTTATCCCCATCTGGTTCACCGCACTTCCAATCAGCTCGCACACTATCAGCAGAAGAACAGAAAACTCCATGGAAGTTTTTCTGTTTCCGATGAACTCCTCTAAATACCTGCGGTAAATGCAGAGGTCAAAAAGATTTATGACAAGCCTCACCCCATATAATGCCATGTCACATTCCTCCCTGCACAAATGCGATGTGCTTTTCCGTCAGCTCCTTCCGGTACCCTCTTGTCACTCCCAGCTCTGTGCCGTCTATAAGCATGACCATGCCGCTGGATACAGAATGAACATGTTTCAAATTAACGATAAAAGAGCCATGAACGGCGGCAAACATGCGCTCGTCCAGTTTCTCCCATATTTCATTCAGGTTCATGTTGGACTGATATTTCATTTTCTTTGTGTGGATTATCGCCTGACGCCCCCGCTTTTCCAGATACAGGATTTCGTCAAACTTCAGACTGTACCGCACCCTGCGGTAACTAAATGAAAAACTCTGATTGGTCAGATTCAGATAGGTTCCTGCCTTCTCAAACAGCACACGGAGCCTTTCTTCTGAGATTGGTTTTGGAATAAAATCAAATGTGACAACTTCAAATACACTTGGCATGTATTTGGTATAGCTGGTAAGAAACACCAGCAATGCTTTGGAATCTGTCTCACGGATCTGTTTTGCCACCGCAAGTCCGTCCATTCCAGGCATCTCAATATCAAGAATGTACATATCCGGCTTTTGCTCCGCATCTGCACATTCCCTCAATAATTCTTCCGGTCTGGTATAAAACACATACTCCACCGCATAGTCGATCATACGCAGTGTATAGCGTCTGATCCTTTCAATGTCCTGCTGATTATCATCGCAGATTGCTACCCTCATATATCGTCTCCTTCTCAAAATATATTGATCAAATATACATCCCGGAGACTGTACTGCTTTAACGGCCTGTCATCAGCTTTCTCATATACGCAAGCATACGGTCTATAAATGCATCCCGTTCCTCCCTGCTACAGTTTGCAAGGAACAGTTCAATATCAACCTTATGATTTGTATCCCCCGTAACCAGATAAGTCGGCTCAATCCTGTACTTCTCATACAAGATCAGCATTTTCTCTGGCTGTAAGCCATAGACACCACTTTCGATTTTGCGATAATGCTCTACCCCTACATCCAGCGTCTCTGCAAAAACTTCCTGCGTATATCCACTGTTTTCTCTGGCGGTTTGCAACCTTTTTCCAATCTGTATATTGATTTCCTTCTTCTCTGCTTTCATGGAATTCACCTCGCTTTTATGGTAATGATACCAACGAGAAATACCCGAAAACAGATTGCAATACAACACTTCAAAAGTCGTATTGCGACATATCCCCATAAACGAAAAGTGAGCAGCAGACACCAATCCGCTACTCGCCTTCTATCTTTCTTTATTCTAATTACATTTCCTGTTATTCCACCAGTTTCCCAAGCACCACATGATTATATTGGTAACTCACAATCCTTTAGCCAAAATCGCAGTTCCATAACAGTCACAGCAATTTTATATTTTACTTCGATTTCAACTTTTTCTGGCGGATTGGCTAAAAGCCTGTCAATATCCTGTTCCTCAACATCAGCCATTTTTGCTATCGTTAGCTTGGATATGCCATGATAGGAAACAAGCACTTCCAAAAAACCGCTTAGTTGCTTATCCTTATCTTCAATCGCTCCAAAATACAGAAATCCTACTTCTATTTAAAATTCTGAATTATGAACTCAATTCCGTTACCAGTGAAGAATATCTTTTTGTCCGGTTCTTTATA
>ERZ773185.1725-NODE-1725-length-15550-cov-3.291513_pt1 | contig 15550 bp, 12 predicted proteins | sample MGYA00580531_ERZ773185 | MGnify/ENA primary metagenome ERZ773185 (study PRJEB29015, sample SAMEA2737799) | human gut metagenome | biome: human gut; feature: human-associated habitat; material: faeces | place: China | collected 2012 ...
CAGCATAGCGGGCAGTCTGGTGCTCAAGCTTCCCGTCTTGCTCGTGCTCAGCGCGTTCGCAAGCCCCGCAGTGCAGGTGATCGTCGCCATCGCCATGCCTGTGGCCACGGCGCTTCTGTTCGAAACGGCATGCACTCTTGCGCGCGATCGTGCCGATCTCGCGGCAGGGGAGGGCGTTTCGGATGCCGTTGCGCCTTCGAGGGCGGCTTCCGCCTCGGAGGGCTCTCGCGCTCGTACGGTGTTCGGCGTGCCGGCCGTCCCGCGCACGCGCGAGCGCACGTCAGCTGCCGAACGCCGCACCATGCTCGTGCTGTTGGCTATTGCGGCGGTGGTGCTGGCTGTTATCCGCTCGGTGAGCTACCTGGGGATGTGGGGCGATACGAACGCGAACATCTCCACGGCGCTGCCGTGGCTCACCGCCATGATCGTTCCGGCTGTCTGCGTCGTGGTGTTCGCCTACGCCGCGCTCGCGCGCCTGGCCGATGCCGCGTTGCCGATCCGATTCCAGCCTGCGCTGCTGCTCATCTTGGTGGGTTTGTTCGTCGTAGCCATCCAGGCGAACCCCACGGGAGCGTCGCTCGGGTTCCTCACCGTGGTCATACAGATCGACGAGCTGTTCGCGCACCTCTTGTTCTGGACCGTCGTGGTAACGGCGCTCGACGTGCTCGACGTGCCGTCGTACCGCGTCATGGGGGTGGCCGGCGTGGTCTATGCGGGAGCGTCCATCGCCTGGGTGCTGTTGTTGGGACGCGCGGCCATCGTGGACACGTTGCTCGTGATGCTGGCAACCTACGCTTTCGTGGTCGTTGCGCTGTGCGCCGTTTGGTTCGTGCCGAGTCGAAAGGATGCCGCTTCGGGCGAGGTCGCTGCTCCGCTCGTGCAGACGGTGTCGGACACGTGTCTCGAGCTGGCGGGACGTTATGCGCTGTCGCCGCGCGAGACCGAGGTGTTCGTGCTTCTGGCCCAGGGCCGCACGCGCGCCTTCATCCAGGACGAGCTGGTGCTGTCAGGCAGCACCGTGAAGACCCACGTCTCCCATATCTACGCCAAGATGGGCGTCCACGACCGCCAGGAGATGATGGACCTCATCTGGGGCTGACGCGTAGAATTCGATGGCGACCGCTCTCTCGTGGTATGATACCCATCCGGTTTTGCCCCTCCGACGCGAAAGGCCCTCCACATGCATGTAGATATATACACCGACGGTGCGGCGCGGGGGAATCCGGGGCCGGGGGGCTACGGCACGGTGCTGCGCTACGTGGACCCCGCCGGCGGCGTGCACGAGCGCGAGTTCAGCCACGGCTACCGGCGCACCACCAACAACCGCATGGAGCTCATGGGGGCCATCGTGGGCCTGGAGGCGCTTCGGCGCCCCTGCACCGTGACCATGGTCACGGACTCCCAGTACGTGGTCAACGCCTTCAAGCAGCACTGGATCTCCGGCTGGATCAAACGCGGCTGGAAGACGGCCAGCAAGCAGCCGGTCAAGAACGTCGACCTCTGGAAGCGCCTGCTGGCGGCCGCGGAGCCCCACGACGTGAGCTGGCAGTGGGTGAAGGGTCACGCGGGGCATTCCGAGAACGAGCGCTGCGACGCGCTGGCCACGGCTGCCGCGGACGACCGCGAGGGACGCACCGAGGACGCCGGGTTTATCGACTAGAACTGGGCCCGGGCCGCAGAACGGGCCACGGGCGCCCGCAGGGAGGAGAACACCGTGAAGGACTACACCGAGGACAGGGACCTGGCCAACATCAAGCTCTTGGCCGTCGACATGGACCTCACGCTGCTTGCGTCGGACGGCTCCCTGCCGCCGCGCATGGCCGATCGCATTGACGCGCTGAGCGAGGCAGGCGTGCTCTTCTGCCCAGCGAGCGGGCGCCCCGCACCCACACTGCAGATGATGTTCCCCGAGCACGCGGGCAGCATCGCCTTCTGCGCGGACAACGGCGGCCGGGTCATCTACCAGGGGCGCACCGCCTTCCGCGACCTCATCAGGCCCGAGCTCTGGCACGAGGTGCTGAACTTCTCCGCCGCCGACGGGCGCTGCGCCCCGGTGCTCTGTGCGTTTGACAGGGCCTACGTCCTGGAGCGCGACCGCCCATACCACGAGGACATCTACAAGTACTACAAGGACATCCGCTACGTGGGGAGCTTTGACGAGGTGGATGATGAGGCGGACAAGGTCACGATCTTCTTCCCCGACTACGACGCCGAGCCGCGCTTTGCCAGCGTCTATGAGCCGCGCTTTGGCAAGCGGCTCTACGCCACCAACGCCGGGCGCGAGTGGATCGACTTCATGAACCTGGGCGTGAGCAAGGGCTCCGGCGTGGCGCACCTCTGCCGCCAGCTGGGCATCGACCTCAGGGACGCCGCCGCCGTGGGCGACACCTACAACGACATCCCCATGCTCTCGGCCGTGGGCCACAGCTTTGTGGTGGCAAACGCCGAGAAGCACATGCACGCCCACGCCGACTACCTGGTGCCCAGCAACGACGACCGCGGCGTGGCCACCCTCATCGACGCCATCCTCGCCGCCAAGGGGCGGTAGGGGCGCGGGGCTATTGCCCCTGCCGCCCATAGCGTGCCTCGGTCGCCTCCTTGGCGGGGCGCCACCAGGGCTCGTTGGCCACGTACCAGTCGATGGTCTGGCGCAGGCCCTCGGCAAAGTCCGCGTGGACGGGACGCCAACCGAGCTCGCGGCGGAGCTTCGAGGAGTCAATGGCGTAACGGCGGTCGTGGCCGGGACGGTCGGGCACGTGGTCAAAGTCATCGGGATCGCGCCCCATGGCCTCCATGATCATCCGCAGCACGTCGATGTTGCTGCGCTCGCCGTCGGCGCCGATGAGGTAGGTCTCCCCCACCTGGCCGCGAGTCAAGATGGTCCAGACGGCACTGGAGTGGTCCTCGACGTTGACCCAGTCGCGGACGTTTTGCCCGGCGCCGTAGAGCTTGGGCCTGACTCCATCGATGATGTTGGTGATCTGCCGCGGGATGAACTTCTCCACGTGCTGGTAGGGACCATAGTTGTTGGAACAGTTTGAGATTGTTGCACGCAGGCCGTAGGTGCGCGTCCAGGCACGGACCAGCAGGTCGGAGGCGGCCTTGCTGGAGCTGTACGGGGAGCTCGGCCGGTAGGGAGAGTCCTCGGTGAAGCGGGACGGGTCGTCAAGGGCGAGGTCGCCAAAGACCTCGTCCGTGCTTACGTGGTGGTAGCGCGCGCCGCACCTGCGCACGGCCTCAAGCAGGCAAAACGTGCCGTCGACGTTGGTGCGCAGGAATGGCGCCGGGTCCGCGATGGAGTTGTCGTTGTGCGTCTCGGCCGCAAAGTGCACGACGGCGTCATGCCCGGGAACCAGGTCTGTCAGGAGCTCGCCGTCGCAGACGTCGCCCACCGCAAGCTCCACGCGCTCGGACGGCAGGCCCACGATGTTGGCGGGATTTCCGGCGTAGGCGAGCTTGTCCAGCACGGTAACGTGCACGTCGGGGTGCTCCCGCGCCACGTAGCGCACGAAGTTGCTGCCCATGAACCCACAGCCGCCCGTGACCAGGACGTTATGCGGCTCAAACGTGGTCGCCATGCGATGCATCCCCTCCGGAATAGCGCCGTCAGCGTCAAGCTCCTGAAATAACTCGCCTATGTTTGGTTCTTGTTTTGAGAGTCCCAAGTATCAGCCTAATATCGCCAACGTTTGCCCAGTTGGCAAGTAGCCGTAGGGACTCGCTACCTGGCAAAGCCAAAACAAGAGCCAAACATAAGCGACTTTTGTGCGCGAGGGCCCAGAAAACGCCGCCCTCACGCCCCTCGAACCCCTACGTTTGCGTTTTAACCCGAACACCCCAAGTACCGCGCCAAAATCCCCCGCGTTTGCCCAGTTGGCGAGAAGGCAAAACGCCCCACTACTCGCCAAATCGCAACAAAACGCAAACGTAGGCAACTCTCACGTTTGAATCTCCTGCCATACCAGCCTTGCGTAATCGGACGGCCATTGAATGCCCAAGTTGTGACTCATCACACAAAAAAGAGTCCCCTTTCGGAGACTCCCAATACGGTCGATTGAGCCACACCCCTCTTCCGCCTGCAAACCCGCACGCGTCAACGCTGCCTAATTGCCTGGGCTCATGGCAAGAAAGTTCATAACCAAAGCAACCATAGAGTCCTTCTCCTCAGGCAGGCTTTCTGCAATCATCACGGTAATAGCAACGAGAGTACTGTCGTCGATTGCTTTGCAATCGCCAAAAAACAGCGCGTTATTGCGATCCAAGAAATACAGAAACATCGTGGCGGCAATCCGCTTGTTGCCATCCAAGAAACTGTGATTCTTGATAATAAAATAGAGCAGGTTTGACGCTTTTTCTTGAAGCGTCGGATATATCTCTTGGCCGTCAAACGTCTGATGAATGCTAGCGATGCTGCTTCTGAACGAGTCGTCCTTTTCAACTCCGAACAAATCGCTCTCTGCAGCAAACCTCATGGACTTGATAACCGCGATACATTCATCATAAGAAAGCGCGTAGGTCGCCCTCGTGCCCTCCGGCAGATTGATGCGTTGGTGGTCATAGTCATCAAGCAGGTCAAGCGCCACAGTATAGCTTTGAACAATATCAAGCACTTGCCGTGTCTCGAGCCTCTCTGGGATACGTGCCATAACACTGGTGACCTGGCTCAGCTGACGTAACCGCCGCTCGTTGACGGCACTGCCCTCCATAATGTATCGGCGCAACACGTCAGTTGCCCAACGGCGGAACTCAACCCCTCGTTTGGATTTCACTCGATAGCCGACGGACAATACCATGTCTAGACCATAGTGCTCCGTGAGGCGAGTCTGGGTTCTACCCTCCATGGCGCCATGTTGCCTGGTTGTCGCAAATTTTGCGACAACCACTTCTCTCTGGCCCGCAAGCTCCTCCCGCAAAGCATTGTTGATGTGCTTGCCGATGGTTTTGACATCGCGGTCAAACAGAACCGCCAGCTGAGCGCGATTCAGCCAAATCTCTTGCTCTGTCGCATCAACGCGAACAGGCAGCGTAACTTGGCCGTCTCCCGATTCAAACAAGACGATGTCGTTGTCCATAGCCCATCACCCCCATAGAATCTATTACTCAAGCAAACACAAGTTCTATTTCTATAGTTAGGATAGCATCGAACTAATGTTCTTGCAATGACCAGCGGTACATTCTTGTTAATGCCGCGAACTATAACCGTCAGCCAGCACAGCGAAAACATATCAAGTTACTACGCTCGAGCGGCAACTCGTAGACAGGAAGATTGTGAAGTCCCACAAACCACAAACAAACGTTCTCCCAATAATTGTCCGGTCGATAGCTAATGGTGCTATCCGCGTTTGCCATCTCGACATACTGCACCGCGCAATTAAGTTCGACAAGAAAGGAAGAAGCGGCAATGACGTTCTCGACTTCGCAAAGAGCAATCAACTTTAGGAAGTTCCGCAATGATGATGGATTGCTGGGTTACATAGAGTACGAATTCAAATCAACCAGTTGGGCATGTGATAGCGCCATTCAAATCGTTGATGGACTTACCGGAATTAATGACAAAGATTCCATCCAAGTCCGTCTTTTAGCCCAAAACAAGATGATTGATTTACTTCTTGAAGAGATTAGAGCCGATCGAGCCAATCCTGAGGTCATTAGCCTCCTGGGAATAGCCGCCGCCTTCTTAATAGGCGTTTTCAGCATGAAGACGTTCGATATCGACGCCAACCTTACGGGCTTGTTCATTCTTGCCGCTGCACTAATTCTGCTTATATTTATTGTTAGAAGAGCGTTCCGCACCGACCGTGCCCGAAAGACGGAAGACGTCCTCGTTCTCGTGCAGGCGCAGACATGTCTTCAGCTTCAGCGTCTTGAAAATGTCGAATGGGCACACAGGACAAGGGGGAGTAAAAGTTGCGGTCAAGCGAGGTTCCACTCGCCTCGGGTACCCAAGCCATAGTTAAAAAGGCTACGACGCACTTTACTCGCTCGTAGAATATCCGTTGCACAAAACAGTTATCCAGCCCTTAATTCGAGGAGGGTTCGATCGACCAGAGCCACAAACCACAATGGAACAAAAGGCGCGGTTCCCAAAGAAGACTTCTTCCGCCCTCCAGCCGCTCTGCTCAAGTATTCGAGCCGCTTCTGTAATACACTCAGAATCGATAGAGCCCTCGACGCAGGTTATGAGGTAGAAGCAATCGCCAACCCGCCCATCGTTCTTTACACGACGAACGGTATCGGAGTCCTTCCAGTAAAGCGCTCCCGCACCTTGTCCAAACCAAGCGGCCTCTTTTGGAAACAGCTTCGAATACGCAACTATCGTTGCAGGCATTAGGCTGTATTGAGCTCTTTCAAAAAATGCAATTACGTCTGCGATGACGCCGTTCGCATGCAGCACGCGCGTGCCAGAGTAATCCCCATACAACTCAGAGAAAGAAGTCGTCAGCACGCCGCGAAGGGACTCATAGTCATATCTATACCAATTCGTTCCGAACTCGAGTGCCGTATGCGGACCTCTAACGGCCTTACGCGAACGAGCGAATTTCCTTAGATACGAATCCCACATAGTCGAAACGTATTCAACTGCCAGCTTGACGCTCTCTTCATCAGACAGGGCCCTGTCACAACGCTGCTGCATGATTCCCGTCGTTTTGGAGAGGCCAAAGGGAAACGCCATCCTTTCAATGGCACGGATATGAGCGGGGCGGTTATAGTCCTCGATTGCCATAGTCGCATAGAACACTGACCGGAGAAGAACATCAGGAGTGCGCCTTCACCGCGGGCGAGCGCAACAGGCTTTGGGCAGGCGACATCACCTACATACCCACAAGAGAAGGGCGGCCCTGTCTCGCGGCCGTGACAGACGCCTTCTCCCGCAAGGCCGTGGGCCGGTCGATGCCCGGGCGCATCACCGAGAAGGTCGCGATCGACGCGATGGGGCAGGCGGTCGGCGGGGAGGGCCCACCGGACGACGACGGCCTCGTCTTCCATGACGATTAAGGCGCGCAGCACACCTCCCGTTCCTTCCGGCAATGTCTGGACTCGCATGGCATAGTCCAGTCGGTATCAAGGCCCGGAACGCCGCTGGACAACGCGGCGGCCGAGTCGTTCTTCAAGACGCTGAAAAGGGAATTGGTGGAAGAAAGGGGCTATGGGACGAGGGACGAGGCCGAGCAGGACATCTTCAAGTACATAGAGCTCTATTACAATAGGGTGCGCATGCATTCCACCCTGGACTACATGCCTCCAGTGGAATACGGGCGGCAATACGCTTGAGGGTCCTTAAAAAAGAAAGTCCAGTTTATCTTCCCACTCCACACGCCGCGACGCCAAGCACCTCGCAGGGGGGACTCCCACGGACACATGCCGCGTCATGGTAGTCGATCTCCTCGACCGCCTCTGCCATGCTTCGCCCTCCGTTCCTTCGTTGGTTTATGGCAAGAGGCGATTGCGGGGAAGATGATGCGTAAGGCGCGAAGCATCGAAGCCGGAGAGCGGCGCGGAAGCCGCGAGGCGGCCGCTATCTATAGTGAGAAAGACTCAAGACTCAGCCGGCCAACAGGCCTTCATATAACGCGTCGCCGTATTTCCCAAACAGCAGGTAGGCATCTTGGGTCTTTAACCTCTGCCTATCCAGAATCTCAAGCTCTTTGTCGAGGTCGAAGGCATCGATAATCATTTGCATGGTAAGCCCATTGGCGGACGAGGCGATCTGGCTCGACCTAGCCACAAGCGTCTGCGACAAATCGTGCATGCCGGAGCCGTGCAGCTCCCGGAAATGCGTGGCATCGGCGCTTCTGTACAAGTCCTTATCAACGATGTCGCACAATTGTTTCCCGAGAAGAGAGCTGGTGCATGCCGTCGACATCGCATTAAACCAGTTACATCTACTCTTTCTAAGATATGAGTAGTCGCCCTCGGCGATTGCCGCGAGCTTGACACACCTGCGAACAAGCCGGTTTTTGAACACGTTGGGCAGATCGCACGCAGTTACGAACACAGGGTGAACGTAGTCCATGATCAAAGTGTCCCTGACCTCTTTGCTGTCAATCTCCGAGATGATTTCCCGCCACGCCATCAGTGACTTCTCATAACGGATCATCAGCCTGAGGGAATCAAATAGCTCGTCGTTGTACGAGGCGAAGGTGCTGCAGAATTCATCGTTGAAAAAATCGCGCTTGACTTTATGGAGCGGGATGTGCGAATCATTTAATTTTATCGGGTAATAGAGAGTCGGGTGAATCTCTACGAGCTTGGAAATTGTCTGGGCAAGACTGTCGCTGGCCATGTGCCTTCCTTCGTTAGAACCCGTTCTTGTGGTGATCTCAGATTCTAGTGCGAAGGTTGCTCTCGCGTTGAATGAGGCTTGCGGCGTTGCGCTTATGACAACTTTACCGGCATCGTTGGAACTGCTATTTACCTAAGAAATCATTGGCCTTGGGCCATGATAAGTTAGAAACAGCCAAGTATCATAGCGCGGGGGAGGTGCATCATTGAGTTAAGTGCCCTCAACCATCCGCGTCCAATGCGCCTTCATTGGATACTTTGCTAAGCGCTACAACAAACTACTTTCATAGGATTCGTCATAGTTCCAATTCGGCAATTCACATTCGTGTTCGTAGAACAATGTATCCCAATTGGGCTCTCCAAATAGTGGGGGGCGAATTCCCTCATAATACTTAGGCTTGTTCGTATTACCTTTCAGGGCAATCGCGAACGTAAAACCCGATGGATTGGAGATCCAGCATCCCCAGCTCTTATGGTCCTTACTTACCCAAATCTTCCCGGTACAGCCATCGGGCAAGAGTAGCTTTAGCAAGTCCTCGTTCGCCTCATAGAGCTTTTTGCTTTCGTAAGAATTCATGGCTGTCACCAACATGCCATTCAGTGCAGTGTGTACTTTCGAGAATTGCCTTACGTCCAGCCAAATACCATTGCTATCAAAGCCTTTGGTCCCGATGCCGTTTTCCACCCTGTCCCGCTTTTGCTTCGCCACCTCCGTACGAATCGAAAGATCGCGACGATAGCCTGAGACGACACGCCGTACGTCACCAAACGTGTTGCAATCCTTGAGTTTCCATTGCCAGTTACCGATGTTCTTAACAAGCCTTATCCGCGGTCCAAGGCACAAATACAGAAAAAATCTGATAACCGGCGGAATGTGGAACACGTGCCTAAGCCTCTTGGATAGCACCTGATAATTGGAAAACAAGGAAAGCAGATATGCAAATGGCAACATGGCAATTGCATACCAAACTGGAATAGCCGCCGACCGAAGCGTTGAAATCAGATCAATATCGCCAATATTACTGACTAATAGGACCGTAGTCCCAGCAAAGATTGCAAGGCCGATGAATGAATTTACCTTTGCGAACAGCCGGGCATTTTGTTCACCGCCCCGTTTTGAAAGCACCGTTTCCGACAGAGCGATAAGCATTGCCGTCATTTGAATCACATATTCCACTGCGATGGGAAAGCACTCTAGCCCAACGTAAAAGGAGGTAACCGTCGACAAAGCAAACTCATTTATCACAAGCTCATGGAATAGTCCTTGTCCGCTTTTTGCCCTTACCACTATCGCCATGGACCCCATGCCTGAAAACAGTATCGATTCAATTACATCCGTTGAGTTTGAATAACTCCAGAAGCCCGACTCAAAAGTCGCCCAGAAAACCAAGCAAGACCATCCGACGATTAGGGCTGCCGGCACAACAATCCATATTGACAGTGCTGCCTTGCAAACGTCAAACAAGCTGCTAGCCACCGAAATAAAATAGTCAAGCTTGTTCTTGGCGAACGCAACAGCAAGTAATAATAGCGTTACAAGCACCAGGAGCGTTGCCCATTCACGAGTATCTAAACTGATGGACGAGATGAACAAGTCAAAAGAAAACGAGTCGGTCAACGCTGTCCTTTCTTAGACTAATTGTCTACCTCCTGTCGAGGAATGAATAATACATAGCGCAATTGATAGATGGGGTCTCGGCAAACCTTAAAGTGTCTCATTGGAGAAGCTGATTACAACTCCAGTCTCGCTTGTTCGTGATGCGAATCGCGCCTCTAGCCGTTACGACTATCTTTGGCATCGACAATGCTTGAACACGCTATCTCGAGATGCCGTCCATTAAATATCTTTGCAATCTTCGATGAGCTTCTTGTCGGTCGCAGCGGCGTTTTCATTCTTCTTCTCGCGCTTCTTCTTGGCCTTCCTGAGCTCGAAGCCCTTTTTCGTTCCGTTGCGAAGCGTTTCGAAAAAGCTGACAAGTGGCATATCGCCCTCTATCTCGTAGTCGACCTCCGACTCGAGGGGGTCATCCACGCTCTGACTTACGTTGGTCGAGGCCGATACCGGCTATGGTCGACAGCTCCCGCGTTACAACGTAGCTTGGCTTGAATGACGGCCTATCAGCACGCAGGTTATTCAAAATACAGCTATTGTGAGCGCATGCATTTCTCAATGACTTGACCGCTTGAAGAATATAGAACTCCTCAAGCATCCCGCGGTCGACAAATCTATTGGCGCAATACTTATAAAAATAGAGAAACGAACCAAAGGAAATCACTTCTATAAACGCCCGCTCGGGGAAACCAAAGTCATTGTATTTGGCAATCAACCCACCAGTGTAGGGGCTGTTCTTGCCTCTAAGGATCTCGTCCTTGAGCGAATTGCACGGCGTGCCATCTGGCTTCGTGCCATCGCGGGAGGAAATATAATCTGAGACGACCGCATAGCCATCCTCCCCCTCCGTCTCGATGCGCTTCAAGAGTTTGACCTTTGCAAAGTGCTCCACATCAAGCGTAAGCGGCAGCATTTCATACCGAAGGAGCATGTCGACGATCGACAAGTCGACCAACATCTTAAAATCTAGATTTGCATACTTCCCTTCGCGGGCTCCTTCCTCGACCTTAGGAAATCCAAGCCGATGGGCGCGCAGACGAAAATAGTTACTGTTCTTCTCCAGATACGCTCTGGCATCGTCTTCACTCATCAGCGAGAAATGGACGCCTCTAGATTTGAGGTGATCTATCTGCTCGGACGCTGTAAGCCACGGCATTTTATTAGCGTCGGTCATCAGATCTCCATTCTCGATGATTGAGTCGAGATTCCATGTTAGCGTGTTTAGCTGGCTCCTAGGCATGCCTCTATAGCCATACCCGGGAGCCCGTCCGCTGCACGCACACGGTCCGTGAGGACAACACCGTTAACAATAAAGCGCGCGGGATGTCGCCTTGTAGCTTCGCCCCCTGCGCACACCGTCGAATATCCTTACGGTCTGCGGACAAATCGACCACCACGCTAGACATCGGTCTGAGCTAGAGCATATTTACTCGAAAGTAACTCGGGCGGATTCGGCAGCCTATCAATTGCGAAATCCTGCATAGCCGTTGTTGTTGCCGCTCGCTTATAGTCGCTAAAAGATTCGGCGAAGCCCAGGTATGCGGAGTTCATCTTTGCCAGGGCTATAAGATTCTTATCATCCAACGCGCTCTTGTCTATTCCAGGGCTAATTAAGATATCTTCTGAATATGCAAAAGCCAGCTTAACTATTGACTGTAATTTTTCAGCCTCATCTAGAGCATTAAATTGTCTTTCAAACTTTCTGTAACGCTTTGCCTTCCCGCTTCTAAACACAAGAACGGCAGTGCTTCCTTTCGTCGGGAGTACGCAAATGTGAAGAGGCTCTATGCGGTATTTGGGATTTTGATTAAAAGAATAGTTAATGGCGCCGCCATCATAATCCGCAAAAGGGCTAATCATTTGTTGAAAGGCAAAAGGAGCGGTAAAAGGCAGAACCGTGTAGAACACCAAGTGAAATGCATCGGACGACTTCGGGCTTCTGCCGACCCTTAGGGCAATCTTAAATGCTCTTTCATCCTCGGCGGCATCAATAGCTTTTGCGTCAGCGATCGCGCTAATCATTGGTGGAGCATCTTCCCCTAGAGCCGCCTTAAGTTCGACGTCCTGCCTTGCCTTCGATACCTCACGAAGCAGATTTTTAGCAGCAATTTGGCCGAGAACCTGTGAGCTGGGCGTTTTTAAAAGCGTCTCGGGAGTCTCATATAGCTTAAAAAACTCGCTGTCGCACTTTCGACAGACCTGCTTGAAAGTCGCAGCCTTTCCTATGCCAACCTCACTTTCGATGATGTTTCCGCCTATGACGGCAGCGCATTTTAGCAGCTTGCCATCAACCGCAATCTCCCTAAGGCAAAATTGAGGCACAGTATGGGACAAGCAGAACTTGGGCATCTCTTCACCACAAATTAGGCAACGGCCGGGCTTGGCATTGTTTTTTGCCGCCCTGAAATAAGGGGATGTGGCCTTCCTGCAGGAAGCAAGAACCTCCGCGGCAACATTGAATGTTTGAAAATCTTGTCTAAAAGCGGCTGCAACATCACTCTTTGTGTCACACATGCCAAATTCACCTCACCAATTCAAACCCATCATATGACCGACGCTCAGCCACATTTGGATGGCGGCCCTTACGCCAGATCCAGATTGTCGCCTCCTTGTTTAGAACGTGGGACAGTGTCGTCCCGAGCGATCGCAATAGGGGAAGCGTGACTTGCCCCTCGCCCTCAACCTGCCAATTGTCATCCGAGCGCTTGGTAATGTGCTGATTTCTACCGTTCATACTCACCTCGCCTTCAACCATGGACTCGTCGCCATGCCTACAGCACGAGATATGCGACAGACGCCTTTATGCCTTTTTACTAAAGTTTAAGTGCTGATGAGGATATAAAAACGATGCGCACGCAGCGGCCCCGTTGGTCCTCTTGGCTTTTCGGTCGCACTGCACGCCGAAGCAAGAGAGCATGGGGATGCTGAAGCTCTCACCCAAAAAAGGCGTATAACAATGAACCGATAAACAGGCATCTCTATATCAACATGACCGGCTATAATCATGGTCTACCCATCGACCGGGGCGATCAACTAGAAGCTTCTTTAGCGTATGGGATGGGCATCTACGCCAATTGGCTCTTACCAATCGACTGCACTCTCACGGTGTGAAGAAGCGGCATCGTAAATGTCGCCGTCTTGTTTACCAAACGAATAATTGAGGAGCTCGGGGCGCCAGCAGCCGCATCGGCGGTGTGCAGCATAACCACTTCGAGCGACTTCTGAATCGAAGAATCGACTCTGAAAATGATTGTTCCACGCACAGTGTCGTCTCCCATGCTGTGTCAACTTCACGCCTGGCTGATGAAATATTCCAATACATCCCGAACAATCTCGTTATCAAAACGCCTAAGTACGCATATCAGTAAGAGTATCTAATCATCGGGACGCGGTCAGTCAAGTGGTGCCTTAAACCCGACGATAAGATTCTGGCTGCAAAATCGAGGTGCGCTACCACGCAGCATTGGACCTACGCAGCCCAACGAATCTATAGATACTATTATTAACTCAATCTTTAATCGTCATTAACTGGGTGAGGCAATTGACAGAAAGCAGACCAAAATATGAGTATTGGCTACCCAATACCGACAACATAAAGTCCTGTTATGTAGCACAGGTCAACTCCGTTGTTATTATCGGAGCAAATGGGTCTGGCAAATCAAAACTCGGCGCTTGGATAGAGCAACAAGATTTCGAAAAGGTCCATAGAATCTCAGCGCAACGCGATATCAATTTTTCCGAGAGAATCCCTTTAAAAAGCTATGCAGAAGCAGAGGATAATGTCATATACGGCAACTCTCAATATAAGGAAAACAAAAATGGACGATGGAAATGGGGCAAGAGCTATACAACAAGGCTTCTTGACGATTTTGACGATGTTTTAGCAGCCCTTATCGCCCAGGTTAATCTTGAAAACCAGCGGTTTATTGATAAATGCAGACATGCAGAGTCCATTTCGGCTGAAAGGCCACCTATTCCAGTAACCTCGCTGGACAAACTTAAAATTATTTGGAATGAAGTCTTTCCTCAAAGAAAGATCGAGCAGGAAGACGCGGCCTTCTACGCGTACTCCCAAAGTAAAACAGATCGCTACAGCGCAACGCAAATGAGTGACGGCGAGCGTTCAGTGCTATATCTTGCCGCACAAGTTCTTTGTGTCCCAAACGACATAATAATCATCATGGATGAGCCTGAAGTTCATTTGCACCCATCGCTTATGGCGCGACTCTGGACTTCCCTAGAGCAGTCGCGCCCAGACTGTCTCTTTATCTACATAACCCACGATGTTAACTTCGCCTCAACACATCGAAGCTCGGATATCATCTGGGTTAAGAATTTCGATGGCAGCAAATGGGAATTAGAAACCCTTCCCGATAGTGACCTTCCAAAGGAGCTCTTAATAGAGCTTCTTGGCAATAGAAAAGAGGTCCTATTCGTTGAGGGAACCGAAGGAAGCTACGACAAACGAATATACTCCGCACTCTTTCCCAATTGCTATGTAGTACCTTCCGGTGGATGCGAGCAGGTCATCAATAATGTGAAAGCATATAATCGCACCCAAAGCCTTCACGCGATAAAGGCCCGGGGCATCATAGACAGGGACTTTAAAACCGAGAAACAACTCAGCGCCTTAAAGGAAAAAGGCATTTATCCTCTCAAGGTTGCAGAAGTTGAAAATCTCTTTCTGACAGAAGAAGCGGTTAAAATTCTATCGGTGCGCTTCTGTGCCGATGCAGATAAAACTTTTTCCAGCATTAAGACGTATGTAATTGAAAGGTTCAGCAATCAAGCGAGGAAGCAGGCATCGGAGGCACTCGTAGCAGGCATAAAAGAAGCACTTTCTGGAATAACCATTTCGGATAATGAGCGGCTGACTGCCGATAGCATTGCGTCGTTAATTGATATTGTGGGCATAGATAAGAACGTTAACGAAAAATATCAACAGGCCATTGAACACAGTGATTACAAAGAGATTCTCGGACTTTTTAACGACAAGTCTCTTGTAACAAGCGTTGGCCATTACTTTGGTATTGATAACAAAATCTATGTCGATCGAGCAATTTCCTTATTGGAAGGCGACCTGAGAGACAAGCTCTCAGAAGCCTTAAGGCAATATATTGCGCTCTAAACAAACCTGTCACGCACAGCGAGGTCCGGTCAGAACCGCTGACCGGACCTCGCGCTAATAGCAGACGTATTATATGGCACAAGGAAATCAACTCGTGAACATGCAGCAGGCAATGGCGGGAAAGGGGCGGTAGCCTGAGATGGGGGGGCACCGCCGGTGCCTGAGGTGACATCGGCGGTGCTGATTCGCAATATTTAGCGGTGCTCATGCGGGCGAATACCCACGCGTTAATGTTGGTGTGATCGCGTCGAAAATGTTGATGTAAGGGTGACGCCCCGGCGCCCGTTTAACGAAGAAGGCCCTCGTCCTAGATTCTGAAATCACCACAACAACAGGTTCTGGGAAAGGACGAAGGCCACTACGCAAATCTTATTTGACTCGACGCCGGACATGCTCGCCATGCCCCGTTTCGACGACGGCGCCATCGACATGCAGGAGCTGCTGTGTTTCGTCAAGAGGATTTGAGCAAAAAGAGCATCGGAAATTGGACAGCCTGAGCATCGGAAGCGCGCACGCTTTTTGAGCGG
>ERZ773185.1732-NODE-1732-length-15510-cov-7.274345_pt1 | contig 15510 bp, 11 predicted proteins | sample MGYA00580531_ERZ773185 | MGnify/ENA primary metagenome ERZ773185 (study PRJEB29015, sample SAMEA2737799) | human gut metagenome | biome: human gut; feature: human-associated habitat; material: faeces | place: China | collected 2012 ...
CGTTTTGCCTCGCCACTCGTACCACTCATCACGCCATTCTTCCGCCACGTTGACTGATTATTCTCATTTCCTTGCCAGCCATAGCTCTGTACATGTGTTGTATACACGATGTCTCCGCTGTACTGCTGGTTAGAAAGACGGATATTGATACCCTCCAGCCGCTTTGCCTGACCACTTGTACCACTCATCTGACCATTGTACTTCCATGCCTGCCAGCCGTAGCTCTGCACATGGGTACGGTAGGTCACGTTTGTCTGTGCTTCACCTGCAATCTGCGGATCGGCATTGGATGTATTCTTTGCATTTACAACCAGAGACGTACCCGCCTTCGCATAATAGCCAAGCGCATATGCGGAATTGATATTTCCCATTCTCGTATTGAAGGAAGCACCTTTCTTTACAACCACAATCTGGATTCCCTCCAGACGTTTTGCATAACCGGCTGTTCCTGATGGTGCGCCATTCTTCACCCAGCCGAGCCAACCGTAGCTTTGCGCATGCACGCGATAATATACATCGTATTTGCCTGCATCCGAACCTGTCAGCTGAATCTTGATTGCTTCGAGACGTTTTGCCTCGCCCTCTGTTCCATTCATCTCGCCATTGGCAGACCACGGCAGCCAGCCATAGCTCTGACAATGTGTTGTATACTGGATTCCCAGATTATCATTGCCCGTCACACGAATCTTGATACCTTCCAAGCGCTTCGCTTTTCCGCTCGTTCCTGCCATCGCACCATTTGTAAACCATGTCTTTGCATCATTCTCATTTCCCTGCCAGCCAAACGTCTGCACATGGGTTGTATACCGCACGGTTACAGCTGGTGTAACCGGCTGACTTGGTGTTGGATCTGGTGTTGGTGTTGGGTTCGGCGTTGGCGTTGGATCTGGGTTTGGTGTCGGATCTGGATTCGGATCTGGATTCGGATTTGGATCCGGATCCGGTGTTTCTGAAGAATCGGCCTTCTTCACTGTCATAACAAAAGAATCCTTGGCTCCCTGCCCATCCTTTGCCGTTGCTGTGATTGTCGCTGTACCTGCCGCCTTTGCTGTCACGGTTCCGTTCTCATCTACGGATGCAACACTTGGATTGGATGAAGTCCAGGCTACCGCCTTGTTGGCAGCGTTATCCGGTACCACTCGCAAATCCTCAACCGTATATGACTCTCCCACCGTCATGGTTTTCTTGCCACCTACAATCGTAATTGTCGACACCTTAACCAGTTTCGGGAGATTTTCTATGTCTTCACTATATCCACATGTTTTACAAACATGATATTTCTTTCCCGCCTGCTCATACGTTGGATTGATTGTCTGCACCGCTCCATATACATGAGAAGTGCAAAGGCTTACTTTATTATAAGTTTCCTGCCCCTTATAATTCGCAGTATCCGCAGTAACATAACATAAATCTCCATCTATAAATCCAAGTCCATATATATAGGTTCCCTTTGCAGTGCCTGATGGCAATGTGAATATCGTTTTCGTCGTTCCAGTTGAGATGCTATACTGTTCAATCGTTGTCGGTGTTGAGAAATAAATCACACCATTTCGTGCTGCCATACGTCCGAAATAAGCCGTCCACACGCCATTGTCTGCAGTTGTCCATTTCGCGTATGCCGGTCCATATAAACAGGTAGTTGTCTGGCTTGCATAATTATACTTGGAAATCTGATATTTCGCGCTACGATCAGCTGCCACATATGCGCCATCCAGATAATACCAGTTTCCATTGTATGGATACATATATGTCTGCACACCACTCCAGAATCCACTCTCATAGCGGCTGTCAGTTGCTTTGGTATAGGTATAGCCATACGGAACACTCGTTACATAATCCGTCCGATCGCTATCCAAAGACAACAAGGTTGCATCCGAAATCATAAAATACGTATGCTTCACCCTTCCGAGATTGTCCCATGTCGGATCATCCCATGTGGCATCCATGTGATACCACTGATTGTTCAGATATACGGCATTCCACGCATGATTTGCAGCCTCACTTGAAACATAACCGCAGACAATATTCTGGCGTTTCATCAGATACATGAACGTCAGTGCATATCCCTGACAAACCGCCTTCTTCTTAACAAGTGTGCCATAGATATTATAATCATCGCTCGACAAAGAATTTGATAAATAATTCTCATAATCATACGTTACATCTGTCACAAGGTAATCATGATATGCAAGCGCAATCTCCACATCACTCAACCCGGTTGTATCAATCGCAGCTTCCATCTTCGCAACTTCTGCATCAATCTCCGCTTTCATAGAAGTAATCTGTGCCTTCGTATAATTATATGTAATGATCAATTTTGTAACATTACTTTGGTTATCCAGATAATAACGAAATCCACCCGATACATAAAACAACTGTGGATTCATGTTCAAAATACCGTGTATAACATCTCCCACATTGGTTCTTGTCAGTCCATAGCCTGTCACATCTATGGTATCCTGCAGCTTCTCCATCGCAGCCACAATCGCTGTATCATGTGAATGGTCATAACTGCTGTCCGCAACCGCGTCGCTTGCTTCCAGCAAACCACCCTCCGACAGCAGTCCGCTTCCATCCTCATGAACAATCTGCGTTGCCTCCTGCAACGGCTCGTCCAGCTCCGCGGCAACTCCTGTTACAGTATTTGCCAGCAGCATCACAAGCACAAGCAAATACGTAAATAGTTTCTTTCCTCTTTTCATGCAACCCTCTCCTTTTCTACACCCTGTTTTCAATTTTACCCATACATTCATTACAGTTCTCGCTAATAAAACATTAACATATATTGGGGGGAATGCAAAGAGAAAGTTTTGAAGATTTTTAAAGGAACTCTCTAAAGAATGATAATTCGTATATATTCAAGCCAGTAAATTGTTGACTGCTAAGAGTGCTTATTTACTTTTTCCTGACAAATCCTTTCTCATATAGAAAATTAAATTAATAATATGATGCGTAATATCTTCTTTTTTTACTCCAATATTACAATAATACTCATTCTCTAAAGCAATACGAAATCTGATATAACTCTCCCAAACTGGACCAGATGCAAAAATACGTAACAAATTTTTATTTCCTGTCATCTCAAAATCTTTAATTTTGTTCAAAAGTTCTTTCATTTGTTCCAAATATTCTTTATGTTTCTCTATCTTATATTTTAAATTCGTTATTTCAGTTTGTACTTCATACCTTCTTTCTTCTGTTACTTGTGCTTTTTTCTGCAATATTTCATATCTTCTTTCAGCATCATCTAATTGTATTTTCATAATTGGCAGTTTTTCTTCCGCACCGCAATGCCCTTCATTACCATCCAAATATTCAGACTGTGCCAGAAAACTTTCTACGTCAGGCAGTATAATTGCCAAATTAAAATATATTCTTCTTTTTTCTGCAAAATATTTCTTTTGTTTTTGATTTCTTAATGCTAATGTAGATGCAATATACGCTCCAAAAAAAGACATAATCGACGTGATTATTGTAATCCCATAATTTTCCATACAACAGCTTCCTTTCATTATATTAATCTAAACACGTTGTCCAACTAGCATTATTACTCCATGTACGATACCCATTAAAATCAAATTGAGAATTATCAAATCTCTGTCTTTCCACTTCCACTAAAAAGCGCCTATGTTCATTCCCATACAGTACATAATCCTTTAAATCACCATAAGACAGCTTTACTGATGCTTTATTTCCTTTCTTATCCTCGAAAACTATTGTTAAACTACTACAGCCCACCTTATCTCTTGAGTCATTATTAAATCTTAATGCCAAAACAATTTTATCTCCTTTATCAAGCAGGGACTCCACTTCCACCATTTGATTATTATTTACATACTTATATTTTTCTGCCACGTCTAATATTTCTTTAATAAACATATCTCTTCTTTTTTCCCAAACATTCTGATCAATTTGCTTTAAATTAAAATATTCAAATAACCGATCTTTTAATTCATTTAACCTATCCTTTTCGGCTAATTCCATCCATATCTGAGATGCGTCAATGGCACCTTTCAAGTTTGTATATTTAAATCCAGGTAATAATATAGCATATTGATGCATAGACTTTATCCAAGCAGCTCCCATTTCATTCATGCAACCTGCACTATTATAGTAATTTTTCGACAGCATCGAAATTACTATTGTATCTTCTGTCATTGTTTGCTTCAAATAATCATATATTTTTTTACCCATCGGAATATTATAACCGGATATAGAACTACAAAACAAATAATCCGTTCCAACAAATCCAATATCACTCAAAAATCTAACAAAAGGTTCCACATATTCAATATCCAACGAGGAATGGCTAATAAAGAGATGCTTCTTTTTATATTCTTTTTTTTGCAAATCGGAGTTGTTAATACTATAAAGCTCATTATCTTCCAAAATACTACCCAATAAAGACATCATTGTATTATATTTATCCAAACTATTTGATTTTCTCCGCTCATAACAGTTTATTATTTGTTCATAAAGCGGGTAATCCCTCAAATACCTCTCTGTAAAAAGTTTTATATCATTCATCCATTGATTGTATAACGAACCTGAAATGTAGTCGGGAAATATTATCCCACTACTCGCAGAACATGTATGATATTCTTTTTCTCGTATTTCCATCCCTCGGTCTATAAATCTTTGTACCGCCAATTTCTCCACCATAGTCATTTTCTCCTTTTCTTCATTATTACTTTTTTACCACAAAAAATTATTATCTTACATCGGAACAGGATATACGAAAACTCTGAAACACACAAATGAAATCACAGATAATCTTGATCAGACATTTTCTCCGTTAGAATCCCTATCCCCAATATAATGATATAAGTTTTAACTTTCCCCTATCAAAACTTATACTATACATTTTACACATTTCGACAAATATATCAAGGAATTTCGACAAATCCAAAAAAGATCTGATGTATAAAACATCAGATCTTTTTATATTACTATCAACTTATCTCAACGCATCCAGATATTTTCCATCTAAAACATCCTTCAAGTACTGTCCATACTGATTCTTCTTCAGAATCTCGTACACTTCCAGTACCTCTTCCTTGCTGATCCAGCCATTCAGATATGCGATTTCTTCCAGACACGCAATCTTGCGATGCTGATGCGTCTCCATCGTCTTTACGAAGTTCGTTGCATCAACCAGGCTCTCATGTGTACCTGTATCCAGCCATGTGAAGCCCTGTCCAAGCAATTCTACATTCAGATTTCCCTTCTCCAGATAAATCCGGTTCAAATCGGTAATCTCCAGCTCTCCACGTGCAGACGGCTTCAGATTCTTCGCATACTCTACAACATGATTATCATAGAAGTAAAGACCGGTTACACAGTAATTGCTCTTCGGCTGTGCAGGCTTCTCTTCGATTGAGATTGCCTTTCCATCCTGATCAAACTCTACAATACCAAAACGCTCCGGATCATCTACATAATAGCCAAATACTGTAGCGCCCTTTCCGCTCTCTGCATTCTCCACAGCCGCCTTCAGGCGCTTCTTCAAACCATGTCCAGCAAAAATATTATCGCCCAATACCATTGCCACAGAATCGTCACCAATGAAATCTGCACCAATGATAAACGCCTGCGCCAGTCCATCCGGTGATGGCTGCACTGCATAAGTCAGATTCACGCCAAACTGATGTCCATCTCCCAGCAGCTCCTCAAAACGCGGTGTATCTGCCGGTGTTGAGATAATCAGAATATCCCGAATGCCTGCATTCATAAGTACAGACATCGGATAATAAATCATCGGCTTGTCATAAATCGGGAGCAACTGCTTCGATGTTACTCTGGTCAATGGATATAAACGTGTACCGGAACCTCCGGCTAAAATAATTCCCTTCATAAATTAATTCTCCTTTTTATTAATTTGACTTATATCATTAACAAATTGTTTAATCTCTCATGGATAATATTCATATAATCCCTCTGCAAAAATAGGTGTCTTCCAAGAAATACAGAAGACACCTATAAGCATATCATATATAAACTATCAAACATCTGTCAAATTTTAGTAACTAGACTGCAATACACTTTAAGTGTAACGCAGGCGATTACTAGAGTCAATAGTATTTTTCGTTTCTTATTTCAACTCTACCGAATTCGGTGCGGTTCCATAATCATAATATTGTTTTCCCTCATCAACCAAATGCTGGTGGAGTTCTCCAATCGGGTGAGACTCATAAAATTCCGGAGTGATATCTGCGAAGTAAGCTTTTGCATTCATTCTGTCATAATCTTCCGTCCCAAATCCCCAATTTCCATGATGGCTCAACTGAACATAATCGCCCGTCAGCTCGTCTCCATATGTCTCAAATAAATATTTATTCATGTCTGCCTTGACATCACCTGTATACAAAAAACTTTCATCCTGATTCGTAATTTTCATACACAAGGAACCATCATTCTGATAATCTAAATCTTGACCAACATTCTGCTTCACAATATCGTCAAATGCATTATACACATGCACCCGAAGTCCGCATACCTCAAGCTCATCATCTCTTTTCAAGTGAATAATATTATCTGCATCCTTTGTTAGATTATGAAATGTCTCCAGAGGTTCCAATCCCATACTGTCATACGGTTCCCCCGCTTCCTTAATAAATTCGTAATCGTAGCCATTATCATATATCTTATCTATAGTCACTCCCTGTGGATCCGCATAAATCACATTAAATGCACCAACGTGATCACTATGTGTATGAGAGATAAACCATGCATCAACATGATTCCCATTCTGGGCAATAACCTTTCTTAATGCCGGGGCATTCTCAGCCCATCCTCCATCTATAATAATCAAATGTCCACTGTTCGTAATTGTATAACAATTCGCCTGTCTTCCCGTCGCATCTGAATATTGTGTGATTATGCATCCATCGGTATTCATTTTCTCTTGATTTCCTGTTTTATTATGCATATGAACCGCTGCGGAAATACCTCCCAGCGCTAATACACATAGCAAAGCAAAAATTACGATTCTTCTATTCATAGTTCACAATATCCTTAGATTAATATTTCTTCCTTCACACCCTTAAATTCCACTTTATCATCTTGGCATTATAATTGCAAGGTTCATTGTGACATGGTACAATATTATTGATATTATACGATAGAGGTAACAACATGAATAAATTAAAACACTTCCTATTAAATAGTAAAAATATTAACAAATCCAGTTTCATCTGGAATATGGCAGGAAGCATGCTCATGGCGTTTCAGTCTGTTATCATGCTGATGATTATTACTCGTACATTAAATCTATATGAGGCAGGGGTATTTACACTCGCCTATGCAAGTGCTAATCTCTTCCTGAATATTGGAAAATACGGCATGCGTAATTTCCAAGTGTCCGACGTCAAGCGCCAGTTTAACTTCAAAGAATATAATACCTCGCGTATTATTACAACCGTATTAATGTTGATTGTTTCACTCGTTTACGTCGTAATCGCCAAAAGCAAAAATGATTATAACATGAACAAAACATGGATCATCATATGGATGTGTCTGTTTAAGATTGTTGATTCTATCGAAGACGCCTATCTGGGGTATTACCAGCAAGAAAACCGGCTTGATGTAGCTGGAAAAATGCTAACTCTACGCATGATATTAACCATACTGGTATTTGGTCTGGGACTGATATTCCTACGTGATCAGTTAATATCACTGATGATCGCAACTATATTTACTACACTACTTTTAATAATGTTTGTGACACTTACTTACCCAGCTTTTCGAAAAGAAGAATCTGTCCACAAAGGAAAAGTCTGGGAATTGTTACGCGTTTGTTTTCCTCTATTTCTAGGCTGTTTCCTCGCCTTTTATATTGGAAATGCACCCAAATATGCGATTGACAGTTTACTCAGCGACGAAATGCAGGCATGCTATGGTTTTATAGCCATGCCGGTATTTGTGATTGGATTGCTAAACAACTTTATATTCAGTCCGATGATTGCAAGAATGTCTATGATGTGGAAAGAACGACAAAATAAAGATTTCTTTCGATTATTTTGGATACAGATTTTAATCATTGGAATTATTACTATTGTCTGCGAGGCAGGAGCTTTCGTTCTTGGAGTACCAGTATTATCCATGCTATATAACACAGATCTTGCACCATACAAAACAGAGTTGCTTGTGTTATTATTGGGCGGTGGCTTCCTTGCTTTATCCGGGTTATTCGTAACAATCATGACTATCATTCGGATTCAGAACAGTCAGGCAATCGGATATGGTATTGTAGCAGTTTGTGCATATATTCTATCCCCAATCTTTGTGCGGAAATATGCTGTTATGGGAGCCTCTGTTCTCTATCTTCTGCTTATGATCCTGTTATGCATTATCTTTGCGATCATGATGATGATTGGATTCAAAAAGAAAAGATCCGACGCATAAAGCACCAGATCTTTTCTTTTTATAATTCATCAACTTATCTCAACGCATCCAGATATTTTCCATCCAAAACATCTTTCAAGTACTGTCCATACTGATTCTTCTTCAGAAGCTCGTACACTTCCAATACTTCTTCCTTACTGATCCAACCATTCAGATATGCGATCTCTTCCAGACACGCAATCTTACGATGCTGATGCGTCTCCATCGTCTTTACGAAGTTCGTTGCATCAACCAGACTCTCATGTGTACCTGTATCCAGCCATGTAAAGCCCTGTCCAAGCAATTCTACATTCAGATTTCCCTTCTCCAGATAAATTCGATTCAAATCGGTAATCTCCAGCTCTCCACGAGCAGAAGGCTTCAAATTCTTCGCATACTCTACAACATGATTATCATAGAAGTAAAGACCAGTTACACAGTAATTACTCTTCGGCTGTGCAGGCTTCTCTTCAATCGAAATTGCCTTTCCATCCTGATCAAACTCTACAATACCAAAACGCTCCGGATCATCTACATAATAGCCAAATACTGTAGCGCCCTTTCCGCTCTCTGCATTCTCCACAGCCGCCTTCAGGCGCTTCTTCAAACCATGTCCAGCAAAAATATTATCGCCCAATACCATTGCCACAGAATCGTCACCAATGAAATCTGCACCAATGATAAACGCCTGCGCCAGTCCATCCGGTGATGGCTGCACTGCATAAGTCAGATTCACGCCAAACTGATGTCCATCTCCCAGCAGCTCCTCAAAACGCGGTGTATCTGCCGGTGTTGAGATAATCAGAATATCCCGAATGCCTGCATTCATAAGTACAGACATCGGATAATAAATCATCGGCTTGTCATAAATCGGGAGCAACTGCTTCGATGTTACTCTGGTCAATGGATATAAACGTGTACCGGAACCTCCGGCTAAAATAATTCCCTTCATAAGCTTTTTCTCCTTTACGATACAATTTATTATAATTAAACCCGTCTATTTAAGCTCTATTCAAAATTAAGTTATGCTCTACAGATGTGATTTCTTCACTATAACCTTCTATACTTTTTAAGCCATGTTTGCATACTCTAAAATCGCTTCTTCTATCAAAATCTCCGGTTCATATCCAATATCTTCTTTTATATGTTCTAAAGATACATCCCAAATATAATCATCCATAAAATCTTCTTTTCCACTAAATATTATCCTGGAATCAGACTCTAACAACTTTACACACAATTCAGCCAATTGCTTATTTGATACCGCATTATAACTTGAAAGATTGTATATTCCATGCGCCTTCCCACTATATAACGCAAGATATAAAGCCTTTGCAATATCCCGAACATGTACATACGTCTGAACCCGACTTCCCTTTCCCGACAGTATCAAGTCTTCTCCGTTCTTTGCTTTTGTTACAAATGTCGGGAATATTGTCTTCGGATTCACACCCGGTCCTACTGGAGCAGATATTCGAAAACTAGCTGTTCTCACCCCATGCATATAATCTGCATAATTTGCAAGTAATTCTTCTGCAATTTTCGTTGCATGATACACTGTAGGCGGTTTCAAAGAATGTTTCTCTGTAATCGGATGCTCCTCTGGTTTTCCAATGACCGGTAAACTTGACAATTGTAAAAATACTCCGATATGTTCTCGTTCCGCAAATTCAAGCAGTCTCTGAGTTCCTACACAATTATGTGCAACAACTTCCACATTATAAGGTTCTTTACGCATATCCGCTGCCAAATGGATAATTGCATCAATCTTATCCACTTTAACAGATGCCATAATTCCATCTATCGCTTCTGAATCCATATCACAACAAATGTACTCATCAACTTCTGGTACAGACTTTTCTCTACGCCCTAAACCAATGACATATTCACCTTTTTCTTTCAGATATTTACAAACATGTCCGCCTATAAATCCGTTTGATCCTGTGATTAAAACTTTCATCTACATTTCCTCTTACATTTAGATAATATGATAACAATTTTTATATGCTTGTTCCCATTGTCCTCTTTGCCTTAAGATATATTGCATAACATCACGAAATGCACCTTCCCCACCTTTTTTCGTTGAAATATAGTCTACTATTTCTTTTATTTCATCAGCAGCGTCACTTGGACATGCTTTAAATCCAGCTAGTTCCATCCCCATATAATCATTAAGATCATCCCCCATATATGCCAATTCATTAAAATTAATATTTCTATCGCCAATAAATTTTTTCAAATAGCCTACCTTATCAACAATCCCCTGTTCTAATAAATCTACTTGCATTTCCTTCATTCGACGTTCCGTAGCTTGGCACCTTCGTCCCGTAATTACAACTGTAAAAATCCCACATGCTTTTGCTGTAAAAAAACCAGCAGCATCCTTTGTATTAAACTTTTTAAATTCATTCCCCTGTTCATCATAATAAATCCCTCCATCCGTTAACGTTCCATCTATATCAATAACCATATACTTAATAGTAGATAACGCATTTGACTGAATATTGGGAATTTTTAAATTACCATTCATATAATAAGATGTATACATTATTTTCTCCTAAGGTTATCAAAAAGATATGTTATTGCCGTTTTTATTTCTGATGTTTTTACATCATGTACAACCAACAAGCTCATATCTGGTTTCATTAATACTGCTGTAAGATCTGTACTTGTTTGTTTTTTATCCTTTCTTATTGCCGCCATTATTACATCCATATTCATAGGTATACTCTGGATATCTACATGTATAATTTTCCATATTACATTTTCTATTCTATTTACTATTGACTCCTTTAACCATCCACGCATTAACGATATCCGGTTTGCCACAATCATTCCCATGGCAACTGCTGTTCCATGTGGAATTACATAATTACTCATTGTTTCAAATGCATGTCCAAATGTATGGGCATAATTCAAATGTATTCGAATTCCTCTGTCAAACTCATCTTGCTCTATAAACGCTTTCTTAAAGGCTAATGAATTATACACAAACTCTTCTAATGTTTTTTCATCTCTTGCCAAAAGCAAATTGATATTTTCTTCAACCTTTTTTATTCCCTTTTCACCATACATAACATTAAATTTTACAACTTCTCCTAAACCACTCTCAAAATCCTTTTCCGACAAGCTTTTAAAGAATGGTGTACATATTTGAATCTGATCCGGCGGATAAAAAGTTCCCAAAAGATTTTTAAATTTTTTATAATTTAATGATGTTTTTCCCCCTATACAACTATCACACGCCGCAAGAAGCGTTGTTGGATAAAAAGTCCAATGTATTCCTCTATATAATACATTCGCTACAAAACCTGTAACATCTTGCACAATTCCCCCACCAAAAGAAATTAACTTTGCATTTCTCTTAGCTGGAATATTCGTCATAATTTCACATATTTGTAATGCAGACTCAATTGTCTTATTTTCCTCAATTGATTCAAAAATATATAATTGATCTTTTGGAATTTTATTAAATAATCTTTCGACATATATATTATATAGCTTTTTATCAATTACCACATATGTATCTTTATCAATTTGAAGCTTCTCTATAACATCAAAATTATTATTTACTATTACTTCATAATCTTTCGAACTTGCCTTAATAATCATTTTTCTGAATATCCTCCATCTATAGTTATTTTTTGTCCCGTCAAATATGTGTTTTTATCACTACATAAAAAATAAACTACCTCCGCCATTTCTCTAGGTTCTGCCATTCGTCCCATTGGAATATCCTTATTGATACTTTCAATCTGCTCTAATGTATTATTTTTATATGTTAATTCTGTCAATGTAAACCCCGGGCATACTGTGTTAACAAGAATATTGTATGGTGCCAATTCTACTGCCAATGTATTTGTAACTCCATGTACTCCATTCTTTGTTGCACTATATACACATCGCCCTCCCTTAGAAACAGTTGCCCATATTGAACCAATATTTACAATACGTCCATATCTTTTTTCTTTCATCTTACCTACAAAACCCCTAAGCAATCTAATAGGTGAAATTAAGTTAATCTGCATCATCTGTGTTAATTCGTCATCTTTTATCTGTGTTATTTCATTAATCTCATTAACACCTGCATTGTTAACGATTACATCAAAATATTCATCTTTATGGTTAGCTATATACACCTCAACTGATCTAGGATCACTTAAATCCATCTCCTGCCTTGTTGGGCACACCAATATGTAGCCTTCTTCCTTGAATTTCTCGGCAATTGCTTTGCCTATTCCTCGAGATGCACCAGTTATTAATACTTTTCTCATTATTATCTCTCCATTTAACTACTCATCTGCAAATATAACCTTAATGTTATTATTATAATTTTTTACCGCATTTATCATTTCTTCTTTATTTTCATATTGATAATAAATATATGCAATTCGTTCGTTGAGGTAATCATTTATTGCCCCATTCTCACCCAACATATCTATTTTCTTAAAAATATGGGGACTTATACTATTATCGATTTCATATCTCCTTATCTTTCCATTATGAGGAGCCATTATACCATGATGTCCGCAATACTTATACTCTATATCTGTAAATTCCAGTCTATCACAGGATTCACCCAACGCAGCCTTTATATAAGCCTCTTCCCATGGAAACCCTGTCGTTTTATCCGCCAACATTAAAAACTGATTTCCAAAAGCCCTCCGCATTGTTTCAATAATGTATGGTTTTCCGTCTTTCATGATATATTGTAACGCTATGATTCCATCTACCAAATTTAAATCTTCAGCCATATTTTCTATAATCATCTTTAATTCAGGCTCCACCCTCTCTATACAATCCGCTGGTAGTGTCTCAGACTGAATTAAATATGGGTTTATAGGGGAATAACAATTACAACTTGTTGAAACATATACTTTTTTATTAATAAGAAATGTTACATATGTATGCTGTGTTCCTATCACAAACGGTTCAATAACAATATGCTTATCTCTCGATTTTTCATATGAATAATCTACAGCTTCTACAGCTTCTTCATATGTATTGGCACGTCTGATTCCCTTTCCTCCCGTCAAGTCATTCGCTTTGACAATAATTGGATATTCTATTTGCTTAATATAATTTAAAGCATCCGCCTTATCTTCTGGACAATATGAATGCGGAGCCGGTATATTATGTTTGTACACATATTGTTTGAACAGATTTTTGTGATGTAATAATTTTGCAATCTCATATTTATCATATCCTGGCCAACCCATCTGTTCTGCAACATACGCTGCTGTAAGAACACCAAAATCATTCGCGCAACTAATAACACCTTCTATATCATTGTCTTTTACAATCTGCAACACCTTTTCTTTATCTGAATAATCCGCTGGAATATATTCATCTGCATACTGATGTCCTATCAAATTTGGAGCATTTCCAGTCGTAATAACATACATTCCCATTTCTTTTGCTTTCTTTATAATTGGAGCTTCGCAGAAACTTCCATTTAAGACCAATACCCTTTTCTTTGCCATGTCAACCTATTCCTCCTCTTTATTTTCTATATTTATTTTTTCTTTAATTACGTATTGCGGTGCATTATTTATACATATATACATTCTCCCTATATACTCACCCAAAAGCCCAACAAAAAACATAAGCTCTCCCGTGAGGAATAATACCACGTTTATCGCAATAAATAACGAATAGTTCAACAAAATGCCCATTGCAAATTGTATAATCAAGATAATACTCCACAACAACGCAATGAAAATATTTACTACACCTACATAAGTAGCTAATCGCAAAGGCTTTTCAGAGAAAGCTGTAAATCCATTCATCCATAAACCTAATAGCTTTTTTAATGTATAACCTGACTGTCCATAACTTCTATCCTGATGATCAATGTATACATTTGCTACATTCCTCGTAGCCCTTAACATTAATCCATGCACAAATGGATATGCATTCTTATATTTTACAACCTCATCAATCACAAACCGCTGACATACACAATAACTGTTTAATTCAATTCCCTTTGGCATACCAACCAAATGTGTAGACATAAAAAAACTAACTTTACTTCCAATCTTACGAAACAATGTGCTTTTTTTTTCTTTATACCTTGCAGAGACTAAATCATATCCCTCTTCCAGTTTGTCTATCAATCGAAACATTTCAGATGGAGGATTCTGTCCATCATCATCCAAACACACAACAATATCCCCTGTTACTTCATTAAATCCTGCCATCAGTGCGCTATGTTGTCCAAAATTTTTCGCCATATTCAACACTTTTACTTTAGAATTATGTGCAAGATTAACTAACACACTATATGTATCATCCTTGGAACAATCATTTACACAAATTATCTCATAAGTGTATCTACCATCATTCTCTACTGTTTTTATAATATCATCAACAACTTTTTTTATACTTTTTTCTGAACAATAACACGGTATTACAAATGATAACTTCTTCATGATAATTCCTCTATCCTTTTATTTATTTTTTCCTTAACCATGGTATAAATACAACCTCCAATTAAAGCCATTAACCAAAAAATCAAAAAATTAAACGGCATAGGGATTCCAATACATAATGGTTTAAATGTTACCTGCATTAAATATATTGATAATGTACTATCTCCAATAAGCTGAACACATCGCCATAGTTTATTTTCATTTCTTATTTTAATATCAGAAATGCTCAACATATAAAGTAAAACATTAATCCCAAAAATATATATACCTAAATGAATCAAAAACTGATATTTGTAGGCACTATTATATATCAAAATTTCAATATATTCCATAGCCCATACCAGAATACCACAAATACCACCGACAAAATAAAATTTGGAATACTTTCTCACATTTTGCATATTTTTATTATTTATAATCTTTCGAATAATTCCTCCTGAAAAGAATGGTCCAAAATAAAATAAAACTTTAAACAATGAAAAACCTTCTAATTCAACACAAAATGTTGATAAATCCATTCCAAAAACATATGATACTATATATATTAACGCATATGCACACAGCACCCCTATGTATTTTTTTATACTCTGTCCCTTTATTGCAAAATAAAAAATAACATAATACAACAATATTGCAAAAACAAACCAATATAAATCGACATATCTTTTAATTAATACACTAAAATCAGTATTTGCAA
>ERZ773185.1748-NODE-1748-length-15355-cov-3.461895_pt1 | contig 15355 bp, 14 predicted proteins | sample MGYA00580531_ERZ773185 | MGnify/ENA primary metagenome ERZ773185 (study PRJEB29015, sample SAMEA2737799) | human gut metagenome | biome: human gut; feature: human-associated habitat; material: faeces | place: China | collected 2012 ...
TTCTATGCTATCATAAGTCTATCATAAATACTAAGTTCAGCCATTTCGTTCGGCTCTGCTTCAATATCACTGCTGCCAAGTCAATCCGCAGCATCAGATATCACACAAATCATTTACTACACATACGGAGGTTCCTAATCATGCTTACAATTGGATGTCATCTTTCCTCTTCCCGCGGCTATCTCGCCATGGGAAAGGAAGCGGTCAAAATAAATGCCAATACGTTTCAGTTTTTTACCCGGAATCCGCGCGGTGCCAAAGCCAAAGACATCGATCCAGAAGATGTTGCTAAATTTTTTTCATTTGCAAAAGAACATGGGATTGAAAAAATTCTCGCCCATGCTCCTTACACCTTGAATGCCTGCTCTGCCGATGAGGGAATCCGTGACTTTGCCCGCCGCACCATGGCGGATGACCTGGCGCGCATGGAATACACACCGGGAAACTGCTATAATTTCCATCCGGGAAGCCATGTAAAGCAGGGCGTTGAAACCGGCATTGCCTTCATTGCCGAAATGTTAAATTCCATTTTGAAACCGGAACAGACTACAACCGTTCTTCTGGAAACCATGTCAGGAAAAGGAAGTGAAGTCGGCAGCCGCTTTGAAGAGCTTCGGGAAATCATCGACCGCATTGAGCTCTCCGACCATCTCGGTGTCTGCCTGGATCCCTGCCATATCTGGGATGGCGGCTATGACATCGTCAATCACCTGGATGAGGTTCTCACCGAATTTGACCGCGTCATCGGTCTTTCCCGTCTGCGCGCCATCCACTTGAATGACAGCCTGAATCCGCTTGGCGCTCACAAAGACCGCCATGCACGCATCGGCGAAGGTTACATCGGAGCCGAAGCCCTGATCCGCGTCGTACAGCATCCCGCGTTAAAGCATCTTCCCTTCTATCTGGAAACGCCGAACGATCCGGATGGATATGCGGCGGAAATCGCGCTGATGCGGGAACATGCCCGGTAATTTAGATGGAACGCATATAAGACTTGCGCGCGTAATCTAGAAGAGTGGATTTCCTATTTCTGCTCTTCCTGATTTTCTTTCTCCCACTCCCCAAATTCCGGAAGTCTCCTTATAAATCCACTGAACTCTGGTACCGTAAAATCCAATTCTTTATAGCGGACTGCATAAATAATCCCTTTATTGATCAGCTGCGCTCTCGACGTAGAAATGGCACTGACCGTCTTATGCATAACCTGCGCAATATTTGAAATCGTACATGGCAGTTTATCGCATGAGACCATTGCAAAAATAAACTTCTTATCCGCTTCCGAACATCTCTCATAGCGCACCTTAAAAAATCCATTATCTAAGTTATGGAAAAATTCTGGAATGCAGGATTCCACATGTTTCTCATCGATCCGCTTTCCATCTGTGTTCTGAAAGACAATCTGGCATAATTGCTGGATAAAAAATGGATAGCCCTTCGTAATATCAATGATTTCTCCAACCGCCTCGTCCGTATAGGAAACATTTAATTTTTCCGCTGGTTTCCGGATTGCCTCGATCGACTGATCGCGATCCAGAGAATCTATCTCTTTATAAATAAACAGCCGTTCCGAATATGATTTTGCTTCCGACAGCATGGCATAAATTTTAGGCAGTCCAGCTCCAATCAGCATAAGAGGATAGCCAAGCTGATTGGTCCGATGAAGTGCCGCAATTAAAGCTCCCAGCTCTTCCGGTTTCATATACTGAATTTCATCAATAAAAAAACAAAGCGGCGATTCCGTCTTATACGCCGTTTCCCCTAACGCCGTAAATACATCTGTCAGACTCTGTGTCAGGTTACTTGTACGATACAGCTCCCGCTCCTGCAGCGACAGCGAAAATGTATTTCCATCTGGATCAAATGAAACAATCAAAGATTTAATTGCATCCAATGGCTTCTGTATCAGTGATTTAAATTTTTCTGCAGTACTGATCTGACGCAAAAAAGCCTGCGAACAGCTTGCAATCTGAGAAATAAAATCTTTTCGTTCTTCCACCTCAATGTGTTTACAAAAAATTCCTTTTTCTTCGGCAATTTCCTGAAGCTTATTGATAAGAACGGTCTTTCCCACTCCTCTTAAACCGCTGAAAATAACCGACTGGGTCGGAATCCCCAATTTCAGGGCATCAAGCAAATCCCGGATCGCATCCATATCGGCATCTCTTCCAGCCAGATACGTCGGCATCAAGCCCGCGCCGGGTCTGGATGGATTAATTTTAAACATACCAATCACCTCTGCGTTCATTATCCCATTTTCATACGTACAAGTCAATGGAAATCCGCTTTTAAGTATCAAAAAGTATCGTTTTTATTCTATAACTTTTAGAAAAGGCTGTCGCCCCAGGCACTCAATCTGCTTCCAATCCATAGAACCAAATTTAAATTTGCCTGATGTGACAGCCTTTTTCTCTTTTTATTCCTGCTCGTCCTCCTTCAGCACGTACGGCGTCATCTGGTATACATAGTAATTCAGCCAGTTCGTGTACAGCGTGTTGGACATATTTCTCCATTTCAGCACCGGCATGGAAAATGGATCGTTGTCCGGGTAATAGTTGCACGGTACCTGCGGATTTAAGCCTTTTTTTAGATCGCGGTGGTACTCGTTGTTTAACGTCATGCGATCATACTCTGGATGCCCCTGAACGAAAATCTGGCTTCCATCCTGGTTCATCACCAGAAATACGCCAGCCTCATCCGATTTCGCAAGAATCTGCAATTCCGGATGTTTCAGAATATCCTCTTCCCGGTCTTCCGTGTAACGGGAATGCGGGCAGTAAAAATAATCATCAAGGCTACGGACCAGCGGGATCTTCCGGTTCAAAAGACGATGTCTGTAAATGCCGGAAAGCTTTGTCTTTCTCTGATGTTTCTGAATTCCATAATGATAATAGAGTCCCGCCTGCATACCCCAGCAGATATGAAACGTCGAGGTCACATGCGTCTTGCTCCACTCCATGATCTTCGTCAGCTCGTCCCAGTAGTTGATCTCCTCAAACTCCATATTCTCCACCGGCGCGCCGGTAATAATCATACCATCAAAGCGCTTGCGGCGGATCTCGTCAAACGTCACATAAAACTTATTCAGATGCGTCTGTGATGTATTTTTCGAAACGTGCGTTTCCAGCATCAGGAATGAACAGTCCACCTGCAGCGGCGTATTCGAAAGTGCCCGCAGAAGCTGCGTCTCCGTATCCTCCTTGATCGGCATCAGGTTCAGAATCAAAATCTCAAGCGGACGAATATCCTGGCTCATCGCCCGATCCTCATCCATCACAAATATATTCTCCGATTCCAAAATTGCCCTAGCAGGAAGATCCTTTTGTATTTTAATTGGCATGGTTATATATCCCCTTTTTATATAAAATTCGTTTGAATTTTAGGATTCTATTATATACCGATATGATTCATTTCTACTTACAACAAAAACTATATCAGCATTCCTAATCATAACACAAGCTGCAAAAAAAAGCCAGCTAAACACTGTCTGGCGTCCGGCTTTTTCACCTCTCTTATAGCTTCAAAAACTCCTCCTCCGAAAGAATCGGCACCCCCAATTCCCGCGCCTTCTTATTCTTCGAGGACGACGACGCCACATCATTATTGATCAGATAATTCGTCTTGGACGTCACGCTTCCGGTCACCTTGCCGCCGCGGCGCTCAATCAGCTCCTGCAGCTCTTTCCGGTTTTTGAAATGTTCCAGCGAACCGGTAATGACGAAATTCATCCCGGCGAATGCCTCATCTGCACCCTCGCTACTTTCTTCGTCTCCTGCCTCAAAGGTCAGCTCCGCCAGCAGATGATCGACGATCGCATTATTCTTTCCATCCGAAAAGAATGCCGTCCACGCCTGCGCCAGAACTTCCCCGATTCCATCAATCTCGACCAGCTCTTCCACGGTGGCGTGGCGCATCGCCTCAAAATCATTTTTAAAGTGACGGCAGATCATCTTGGCATTTGCCAGACCGATGCCTGCAACGCCCAGACCGTACACCATTCTCGGCAGGGTCGTGTGGGATGCCTTCTCAGCCGCCGCAATCAGATTGTCATACGATTTCTGCCCGAATCCGTCCATCTCGACGATCTCTTCCTGATGGCGGTCCAGATGGAAAATGTCCGCATACTCATGAATCATACCGACACCGATAAATTTCTCCAGCGTCGCCTCTGAAAGCCCCGCAATATTTAACGCATCGCGGCTTGTAAAAAGAGTAAAACTCTTGATCTTCTTCGCCTGGCAGTCCGGGTTCGTGCAGTAGAGTGATTTTACATCGTTGAGCTGGCGCACCTCCGTCTGACCGCCGCACACCGGACATACCTCCGGAATATCCCGGACGCCGCTGCGCGTCAGGTTATCCGCGATCTGCGGAATGATCATATTTGCCTTATAAACCGTAATCCGGTCGCCTGCCCCCAGTTCCAGCGCCTCCATGATGCTGATGTTGTGGACACTGGCACGGCTGACCGTCGTTCCCTCCAGCTCAACCGGTTCAAATACTGCCACCGGGTTAATCAGCCCCGTTCTCGACGCGCTCCATTCAATATAGAGAAGCGTCGTCTCCTGAATCTCATCCGCCCACTTGAATGCGATCGAATCGCGCGGAAATTTTGCCGTCCGCCCCAGCGACTGGCCGTAGGCAATATCATCATACAAAAGCACCAGTCCATCCGACGGCGTATCATTTTCCGCAATCGCCTCAGAATACATTTTGACCGTCTCCGGCAGCGTCTCTTTTGTCACCTCATGGTACTCTACGACCTCAAACCCCTGTGTTTTCAGCCATTCAAACTGCTCTTTCCGCGAATTTTTGAAATCAATGCCATCCGCCTTTACAAGGCTGAACGCATAAAAATGGACCTGTCTCTGCGCTGTGATTTCGCTGTTTAACTGACGCACCGAACCGCTGCATAAGTTTCGCGGATTCTTATATTTCGCATCGACATCCTCGATCTGCTCATTGATCTTCTCAAAATCCGAATACCGGATGATCGCCTCGCCGCGCAGGATAAGCTCACCCCGGTAGGAAATATTTAACGGCACATTGACGAACGCCTTTGCATTTGCCGTGATAACCTCGCCGATCTCACCATTTCCACGCGTAACCGCCTTGACAAGTGTTCCATTCTGATAGGTCAGGACGATCGTCAGACCGTCCATCTTCCAGGATAAAAGCCCGGTCTGCCCGCCGAGCCAGTCTGCCAGCTCTTCCACGCTCTTCGTCTTATTTAACGAAAGCATCGGTTTCTCATGGCGCTCCTTCGGAAGCGCACTGACTACCTCATATCCTACATTCTGCGTCGGGCTGTTCGCAAACACAATTCCCGTCTCTTTCTCCAATGAAACCAGTTCATCATAAAGCTTATCATACTCAAAGTTGCTCATGATCTCCCGGCTCTCCTGATAATAGGCGCGCCCTGCTGCCCGAAGCGTCCCAATCAGCTCCCGTATCCGTTTTGTCTTGTCCTCTGCCATCTATCTGACTCCACCTTTCCCATCGCTCTCTCCACTGCCTCTGAATGCGTTTTCAAGCATTTCTATGCAACCTCATATGTGAACCTGCACTGACTGCCAGACAACATTGTCTCAGCCATTCTTCTTTCCGTTCAAAATATCTTCTAATTTCTGTCTCTCTGCCGCTGTCACTTCCCGGTACTCGCCTGTTTTCAGCCCATCCAGCGTAATGTTCAGCATCCGAACGCGTTTTAACGTCTGCACCTGGTACCCCAGCGCCTCGCACATCCGGCGGATCTGGCGGTTGAGTCCTTGGGTCAGGATGATCCGGAAACTCGTCTTCCCGGTCTTTTCCACCTCACAAGGACGGGTAACCGTATCTAAAATCTTCACTCCTGCGCTCATCTTCCGGACAAACTCACTATCAATGGGTTTATCCACCGTTACCAGATATTCCTTTTCATGTCCGTAACGAGCCCTTAGAATCCGATTGACCAGCTCGCCCTCATTCGTCATGAGAAGCAGCCCTTCTGAATCCTTGTCCAGACGCCCGATCGGGTAAATCCGGACCGGATAATCTAAAAATTCTACGATATTTTCTGCCCGATCTTTATCAGAAGTCGTGCAGACAATCCCCCGCGGCTTATTGACCGCTAAAAGCACCGGCGCATCCTTGCCGGACACCGCTACGCCATCGCACGCCACGCGCTGTCCCGGCATCAGCTTCTGTCCGACCTCTGCCACGCGCCCATCGATCGTCACACGCCCGTCCGCGATCCGCCGATCCGCCTCTCGCCGGGAGCAGATGCCCGCCTCGCTCAAAAAGCGATTTAAACGAACGCCTTCCGCTGGAATCCGGGATTCCTGCTTTTCACTTGGCTGTAATCTCTTATATGATTTATCATTTTGATTTTTTTGCATTTTATTCATCTCATTTCGATTTATTGCGCCGTAGAATTCCGGCAACCAAAGTATAAAAATTATAACATTTTCGTCCATGGGGTTCAAACAGTTTTCGAAAGAATAAAGAATGTTTCATAGGGTACACTTTCCTATGAAATAAAAAGACCCATAGCACGTTCACTATGAGTCTTTCTTAAACACATATCCTGCTTACTGAATAAACATCGCATCCCCAAAACTAAAGAACCGGTATCTCTGCCGGATCGCTTCTTCATACGCCGTGAGCACGTGTTCTCTGCCTGCCAGTGCGGATACCAGCATGACGAGTGTGGACTCCGGCAGGTGGAAGTTTGTGATCAGGCAGTCCAGAATCTTGAACTGATAGCCCGGATAGATGAAAATGTCGGTCCAGCCGCTGCACGCGCGGATCGTGCCGTCCTCAGCCGCTGCGGATTCAATCGTCCGGCAGCTTGTCGTACCGACACAGATGATGCGTCCGCCATTTTTCTTCGTCTCATTGATCATGTTGGCGGCATCTTCCTCGATACGATAGAACTCCGAGTGCATATGATGATCCAGTACATTCGAAACCTTGACCGGCCGGAAGGTTCCCAGACCCACATGAAGTGTGACGTGCGCGATCTTGACGCCCATTTCCTGAATCTGTGCCAGCAGCTCTTTCGTGAAATGCAGACCTGCCGTCGGTGCAGCCGCCGATCCTTCGTGTTTCGCATAAACCGTCTGATAGCGGTTCTTGTCCTGCAGGCGGTGTGTGATATACGGCGGCAGCGGCATCTGGCCGAGCTGGTCGAGAATCTCCTCGAAAATACCCTCGTAGGAGAACTGAATCAGCCGGTTTCCTTCCTCTACCACATCAATAACGGTTCCCTTTAACAGACCATCGCCAAAATTAATCACGGTTCCCGGCTTTGCCTTTTTGCCCGGCTTTACCAGCGTCTCCCAGATATCGTTCTCACGGCGTTTCAGAAGAAGAATCTCGATGTGTGCATCCGTTCCCTCCTTGCTTCCGATCAGACGCGCCGGGATAACCTTTGTGTCATTGATCACCAGGCAATCGCCCGGATGAAGATAATTGACAATATCCTTAAACACCTTATGCTGCATCTCACCCGTCTTTTTATCCAGCACTAAAAGCCGGGAAGAAGAACGATCTTCCAGCGGATCCTGTGCGATCAGCTCCTGTGGTAAATCATAATAAAAATCTTTTACATCCATTCTTTGTGCCTCTTTGTCTTTCTATATCTGTACTTTCGCTTTATATAAATCAATCAGTTTTATATCTTATATGCTATCAACTATTTCTCTATACTCCGGCATATCCGCTTTTCAGCTTTCCATACCTTAAAAACTTTATTTTTCCAGCCAGACGAATTCAATAAAGCATTTTAAGGATTTGACGCAGCCGGTTCTGACTCCTCCTGCATATAAGATGCGCCCTGTTTCATAAATTCCACGCGCTCTTTCAACGCCTCATCCTGCTCCATCGCCGCATCCATTGCTTCATCCGTCTGCTTGCTGAGAAGGCGCACATCCTCATTGACCGACAGTTCTTCAAAATACTGCGTCAGCTCTTCGGACATTTTCCCGTCATCGATCTGCCAGTTTCCGTCCTCCGCCCGGATCGCATAGATCCGCACCAGACTCGGTGCCGGTGTCTCCACGCCCGTATACAAAATCTCATAATACACATACGCTGCCATCTCGCCGTCCCTAAGCCCCGGCGTCGTATAACATTTCACATTCTGGTACCCGGAAATGTACTGCTTCTGTTCTTCAAATTCCTGACGGTAGTGTTCTTCCTCACTCGTATCCTGTGAGGTAAACAACTTCACAAACGTATCCATATCACAGTCGGAAACCGCCTGAAAATAAGTATTCATCAGCTCTGTGATCCCCGGCTCGCCATTCTCTGTCAGAATACATCCGCCAAAGTCCTGAATATATTCTTTCGTGTCCGGCTCAATCACCATTCCAGATCCGCCTGTATCCACCATTTCTGCCGGTAAGCCATCCTTTTTCCCCAGAATGTTTGTTATTTTCCCGGAAAACATCGCCACCGCGCCAATCAGAATCAATACAATCACCGCCGCAAGCAGCATCACATAGCGGCGCAGTTCCCAGTCCGTTCCGTTCTTCCGGCTGCGTCCCGGTTTCTTTTTCGGTTCTCCCACCCGACCGCCTCCTGACTTATTCGATTGTTAATATTATAGCGGCGATTTGGTTACTCGGCAAGCGGTATTTCCGAAAAAAAACTTGCAATTTTCTAAATATTATAGTATCATACAAGTAATGCGTCTGTAGCTCAGTGGATAGAGCGCCGGCCTCCGGAGCCTGAGGCGTAGGTTCGATTCCTATCAGACGCATTCTTAAAAAGCGACAGCGGAGATATCTCAGCCGTCGCTTTTTGTGTTATTCATGATAAAAGGAGGACTCTTTCCGTGGAACTCATACACGTTTCTGGAAATACAGACTGCCTGCTTGGCAAAACAGCCGTCGGCATCTACCGCATCGACGACACCCGCTGCATCCTGTTTGACAATGGTTACTCAAAGGAATATGACGAGCTGGTCGGCTCTCTGAAAGACGCCGGGCTGACCCCGGCGGGGCTGATCGTTTCCCACGCGCACATCGACCATCATGGAAACAGCAAACGCCTGCGCGAAGCCTTTCAGATTCCACTGGCTATGTCGCTTGGCGAAGCCGGGCTGATCGCATCCCAGGCGGCGCTGGAACGGTATACCAATTATTTCGGGCGCTCCGAGAAGGAAAAGGTTTCCATCGACACCGAGCAGCGCTGCCCGGTTGACTGTATCATCCAGCCGGAGGATACTTCCGTGACACTCTGCGGCGTAACCTTCCCGGTTCACCATCTGCCAGGGCATTCCCTCGACCACATCGTCATCGGCACACCGGACGGCGTCTGCTTTACCGGAGACGCGCTTTTAACCGAAAATGTCCTGCGTCACGTCAAGCTTCCATACTGCGACCACGTCGGTCTGGATCTGGAAAGCAAGGAAGCAATCACAAAACTGCCTTACCAGCACTGGATTTTATCACACAAAGGTCCATTTGATGGCAATATCCGGGAACTGGCGGACAAAAATATGGATCTTGTCCGTCTGCGTCTCGCAGAGCTGGCAAAGCTTTTGCAGAGACCGATGACGCGTGATGAATTTTATCAGGAAAGCCGACGCCTGATCGGAATGCACATCGGTACCTACGACCAGCTCATCCGTCAGGAACGCCACCTGCGCCCATATCTGGAACAGCTGGTGATCGATGGGACGGCACGGCTGGAAGTAAAGAATGACACGATATATTTTTACTTGAATGAATAAACTCTTTCTGCATGAATTTTCACTCTCCTGTTGTTATCGTTTCCGAAAATACACACACGCCACCGCAAATCCCAAGATTCCCGCTCCAATCACGGCGAAGCGGGAATATGTTTTTAACAGCACCAGAATACGTTCCCACGATGCCCCCGCCACCGCGCCGGCTCCGATGAGCACCGTATTCCAGATAAGACTGCCCGCTGTTGTCAGAAGGAGAAACGGCAGCAGTTCCATCTTTGCCATCCCCGCCGGGATCGAGATCAGGCTTCGGATGATCGGAACGAACCGGCAAAAAAAGACGGCTGACCGTCCCGTTCTCTCCAGCCATCCGTCTGCATCTTTCACATCTTCCACTTCTACTCCCAGCCGTTTTCCCCATGCCCCGCCCAAAAATGCATAAAACTTCTGCACGGGAATGTGCCGCCCCAGCTCATACAGAATCAGCGCCCCCAGCACCGAGCCCGCCGTCGCTGCCAGAACTGCCCCGGCTATGTTCATCCGTGTATATGTTGTCATAAATCCACCAAAGGTTAAAATCACTTCCGACGGGATCGGCGGAAACAAATTCTCAATTAGAATCAGGGCAAACATTCCCGCATATCCGTATGAACTTAAAAGTTCCAGCACTATATCACGCATGATATATCGCACTCCACGTTATTTCCACATATTCTATTTATTTTATGCGGAACGGAAAAAATCCAGGCATCTAATTTTCATTTTTCATGCCCGGATTTTAATTAAACCTAGAGAATCATCACATTCCCCACGGCCCCCGTATCCGAGAACTCTGTCCACTCGCACACATTGACCGCGTGATCGGCGATTCGCTCCAGGTACTTGGCAACCATCAGCACATCCACCGCCACATCGGATTTGTCTCCATCTTTTTTCAGAAATTCGATGACTTCCCGTTTAACACGCTCAAAAAAGGCATCAATCAGGTCATCTCTCTGCTCAAAGGTTTCTGCGGTTTCGGTATCGCGCTCGATGAAAGCGCGAATTGCATCTTTAACCATCGTTTTTACATTTGCCACCATCGCCGGAAGGTGTTTGCTCACAAGACCGTAATCCGCTGCCTCTAAGCGCAGGGACAGATCAGCAATATCCGCTGCCTGATCGCCCATCCGCTCCAGATCGGTCACTACCTTCAGTGCCGTCGAGATATGGCGCAGATCGCTGGCGACCGGCTGCTGCTTTAACATCAGCATCAGGCAGTGTGTCTCGATCTTTCGTTCCATATTGTCCACATCGCGGTCTCCCTTGATTATCTTGTCTGCCAATTCCGTATTATGTTCGCTGAGAGCCTGAAAGCTGCTGTCAATCGCATCCTGCACCATCTGGCTCATCGCGTTCAATTCCTGATTCAGCCCTTCTAACTCCTGTATAAATGCCTCTCTCGTCGCCATCCCGTATCTCCTCTCCATCTCCCCTGTTTTCTGCCCAGAAATTTTCCACTTCTGAACAGTAAACTGATTTTCTACTTATTTTTAAATCCTCAATCTTACGCCTATCATCCAAACCGTCCGGTAATATAGTCTTCCGTCTTCTTCTCCCGCGGATGCGAGAACAGATCCGTCGTCGGTGCATACTCGACTACCTCTCCCACCAGGAAAAATGCCGTATAATCCGCAATACGGGTCGCCTGCTGCATATTGTGGGTAACGATGACAACGGTATAATTCTTCTTAAGCTCGCCCATCAGATCCTCGATTTTCAGCGTGGAAATCGGGTCCAGTGCCGAGGTCGGCTCATCCATCAGGAGAATCTCCGGCTCAACCGCCAGCGCACGCGCGATGCAGAGACGCTGCTGCTGTCCGCCGGAAAGTCCCAGTGCAGAACGTTTCAGGCGATCCTTGACCTCATCCCACAGGGCCGCGCCGCGCAGACTCTTCTCCACAATCGCGTCCAGCTCTGCTTTTCCCTTAATGCCGTGAATCCGCGGTCCATACGCGATATTGTCATAAATACTCATCGGAAATGGGTTCGGCTGCTGAAATACCATGCCGACCTTCTTGCGAAGAAGCGTCGTATCAACCTTCGGATCATAGATATCCTCGCCGTCGATCCACACCTTTCCATTGATTGTTACATTCGGCACCAGATCGTTCATGCGGTTCAATGTTTTTAAATAGGTAGACTTACCGCAGCCGGACGGTCCGATAAACGCTGTGATCTGATTTTCATATATATCCAGATTGATATTTTTTAATGCATGATTGTTTCCATAGTACAGATTCAAATCCGACGTAGAAATTTTTGTCTCCATATCATTTCCTCATTTTTTACTTTATTTTAATTTTGTCACATCAAACCGGTTGGTCAAAAATCTCGTCAGCAGGTTGATTACCAGCACGATAATCAGAAGCACGACCGCGATTCCAAACGCCTGATCGTATTTTGCTTTCTGCATCGACAGGTAGAGCTGGATGGTCAGCGTGCCGCTCGACTCAAACAGTTTTCCAAACAGGTTTTTCGGAAGCTGGAAGCCGCTTCCGGCAGTAAACAGAAGCGCCGCCGACTCGCCCACGATACGGCCAATCGAAAGGATGACGCCGGTCAGAATACCCGGTGCCGCACTCGGCAGCAGGATCGTCCGGATCATATACCATTTCGTTGCACCGATTCCCAGTGCGCCGCTACGGTAGCTGTCCGGAACGGTTTTGAGTGCTTCCTGTGTGTTCCGCGTAATCAGCGGAAGCACCATCAGGGTCAGCGTGAAGGATCCAGTCAGAACCGAATAGCCCAGCTTCAGCGTCATTCCGAAAAAGACCATACCGAACAAGCCAAAAATAATCGACGGAATACCGGACAGGATCTCGGTTGTAAATTCAATCGTCCGCACCAGTTTTCCCGGCTTTGCGTATTCGTTCAGATAAATGGCGGAGCCGATTCCGATCGGCGCTGCAATGATAAGGGTAATTACAATGATGTAAATCGTGTTGATGATATTTCCCAGAATACCAAAGGTGCCCTTGAGGGAGCTCTGCACCGTGGACAGAAGCTGCCAGGAAACCTGCGGCAGGCCGCGCACAAACACATACCCCATGATGCCAACTAACAGCGCGATCGCCACGCCAGCTGCCAGATAAATCAGCGCTTTTAAGATATTGTCCCCGATGCGGGTGCGCTTCTGGTAAATACTTTTCATACTATTATCGGTCATTTGCGCCGCCCTCCTTCACAAACATCCGGCTGAGCACCGTGTTGATAAACATGATAAATACGAACAGCACCAGACCGATGGTAAAGAGCACTTCCCGGTGAAGTCCCTCTGAATAAGACATTTCCGCCACGATCGCGGTTGTCAGGAAACGGACGGAGTTAAATGGGAGCGGCAGATTGACTGAACTTCCAGATACCAGGCTGATCGCCATTGCCTCCCCGATCGCACGTCCGCAGCCTAAAACCACCGCCGTAATGATGCCGGAGTGCGCCGCCGGAACGATTACTTTGAAAATCGTCTGGATATGCGTTGCACCGAGCGCCAGCGATGCGGTTTTTAAATGTTTTGGGACTGCCCTAAGCGACGCCTCGCTGATATTGATGACGGTCGGAAGAATCATGATTGCCAGAACCAGAACCGCCGATATCAGGTTCGCACCGCCGGTAAACTGATGCGTCGTGGAACCGGCAAAGATTTTCATTTCCAGCTTATACATCAGGGGATTTAAAATCAAAATTCCTAAGAGTCCGTAGATAACCGACGGAATACCTGCCAGAAGCTCAACTGCCGGGCGGACCACTGCCGCTACCTTCGGCGGCGCAACCTCTGCCAGAAAGATGGCGGTAAACAGCCCAATCGGAACACCGATCAGGATCGCCAGAAAGGTTCCGACGATGGAGGTTAAAATAACGTAGAGAATTCCGAAAGACGCCGGATTTCCAGTCGGCTTCCAGACGGTTCCAAATAAGATTTCCGGAACACCCACCTTAAAAAGTGCCGGGGTACCGCTGATAATCATGTATAAGGTAATTGAAAAAACTGCCACCACCGCCAGCAGGCCGCAGGCGGTAAAAATAATTTCCGCTGCCCTCTCTACCGCTGATTTCGTGGCATGGCTTCCAAAAATGGTAAATTTCTTTTTGTGCATATGTCTCTCCTGTCTCGGATTGAACAGCGAGCCGCTTTCGGTCAAAGCAGAGTTTCCTTTCTGCGGCTTGACTGCAAGCGACTCGATATTATTTGAATCTATTCAATATTATATGTATTCGTGAATTACTGATTTTTCTATCCTTACCTGTTTTCACCGGTAATTTTATCCACATTCACAAATTCCGATGCAGTTTCTTACTTCGTAGTAATCAGGCCTACAGATTTAATCAGGTCATCGCCTTCTGCAGAGTATACATAGTCAAACAGCGCCTGTACCAGCTCGTTCTGCTCAGAAATTTCTCCCTTGGTTGCCATTACGAATGGACGGCTTAAGAAATAGCTGCCTGCCTTGATGTTCTCCTCCGTCGGCTCTACATCATCCAGTTTAACTGCCTTAACGGTATCATCGACTACATCCAGGGAAACGTATCCGATGGAACCCGGTGTAGATGCTACTTTTGCCATAACTGCACCGGTGGAATCCAGCTCGTTTGCATATTTGCAGGCATCTTCCAGACCCAGAAGCTCCTCAAATGCGCCTCTTGTACCGGAACCTGCTTCCCGTCCGACTACGACAATCGGCATATCGCTGCCGCCTACATCCTTCCAGTTTGTGATGCTTCCGTCGTAAATGCCGGTCAGGTCATCCTTGCTCAGACCATCTACAGCGTTGGACGGGTCAACGACAACGGCGATACCATCGATGGCTACGATATTTTCAACAGCACCTTTTGCTTTCTCATCATCCTTTAATGCTCTGGAAGAATCACCGACATCACACTGACCTACCAGCACGGACTCGATACCTGCGGAAGAGCCGGTAAATTCAGCCTGTACGGTCACGTTCGGATATTTCTCCATGAACGTTTCTGCCAGTGCATTTGCAAATTTTTCCATCGAAGTGGAACCTGCCAGGGTGATAGAACCACTTAAATCTTTTGCATCTGCGCTGTTCTCAGTTGTATCCGCTGCCGCATTACTTTCAGCTGCGCTGCTGTCTGCGCTTGTGTCTGCTGCACTTTTATTTGTATTGCTGGAACCACATCCTACCATTCCAGTTGCCAGAACGGCTGCTCCTAATACTGCGATTGTTTTCTGAATATTTTTCTTCATAATAAAATTACTCTTTCCTCTCTCTTTTTTCTCTCAGAGTTTTTTATCCTTGATTTCTTACAGTACGCAGTATAAAAGATTCCTGGATTTACAGAAATCATATTTTGGTATCGTTTATGTAAAATTTGGGTAATTTTTGTGGGAGTGAATGTAAGATATGGTTTCGGATTTGCTCTGCTTCTCTCCATGATCGGAACCGCCGCCGGACATCTCTTCGGACTTTGCTTGAAAGCCCGGGCAGAGATCGCCGGCGGCGTGATTCTGATTTTTATACTGAGTTTCATTCTGCTCTCAAACAAGACAGGTGAACTTCCCCAGACATCCTACTTCAGAACAACCTTCTTAAAGTTTTTCTTACCTCTCTTGACAACCATTCCTTCGCCGGAAAGCTGCTCCTTCGTAAAGACTGCCTTAACATCCTTTACCTGGTTTCCGTC
>ERZ773185.1755-NODE-1755-length-15296-cov-4.378978_pt1 | contig 15296 bp, 14 predicted proteins | sample MGYA00580531_ERZ773185 | MGnify/ENA primary metagenome ERZ773185 (study PRJEB29015, sample SAMEA2737799) | human gut metagenome | biome: human gut; feature: human-associated habitat; material: faeces | place: China | collected 2012 ...
TTGTCCGTCATGCAGATGATAAGCTCAGCCTGGCGAACTTTATGCGCGCGCATCTGTTCACGGCGCTTGGTGCATTGAAGAACGGTCTTGACATTCTGCTCAAGGAGGAGAATGTGCCGGTTGATAAGATTTACGGGCATGGTGGCTTCTTTACCGTGCCGGGGGCCGGTCAGAAGATCATGGCAGCAGCGATGAATACGCCGGTTTCCGTGATGGATACGGCAAGCGAGGGCGGTGCCTGGGGCATTGCCGTGCTTGCTCAGTACATGGTAGACGGAGCAGACGAGGCGCTGGCAGATTATCTGGATCATCAGGTATTTGCCGGTCAGACAGGAACGACACTGGAGCCGGATCCGGCAGACGTTAAGGGCTTTGACGACTTCCTGATACGTTATAACAAGGGACTTGCGATCGAACGGGCTGCCGTAGAGAGCATATAGAGTGTATAAAGGCAGTGTATGTATATATAAAAAGTGCATGTATAAACATGAAAGTGAAGCAGAAAGGAGCAATTGCGATGTTAGAGGAATTAAAACAGCAGGTATACGAAGCAAACATGGAGCTTCCGAAGAGAGGACTTATTACATATACATGGGGCAATGTCAGCGGCATTGACCGTGAGACCAATTATTTTGTCATCAAGCCGAGCGGTGTTGATTATGATAAGCTGAGACCGGAGGATATGGTTGTGATGGATCTGAACGGCAATAAGATCGAGGGCGAATATAAACCGTCCTCCGACACTCCGACACATCTGGAGCTTTATCTGAGATATCCGGAGATCGGCGGTATTGTGCACACACACTCGCCGGAGGCAACCGCATGGGCGCAGGCGGGACGTTCCATTCCGCTGTACGGAACCACGCATGCAGACTACTTCTATGGAGAGATCCCTTGTGCCAGAAGCCTGACTCCGGAGGAGATTGACGAGGCATATGAGGCCAATACCGGTCTTGTCATCATTGAGACATTTGAGCTGGCGGGCTTAAATCCGATGTACACGCCGGGCATCCTCTGCAAGAACCACGGTCCGTTTACCTGGGGCAAGGATGCGGCAGAGGCGGTTCACAACGCAGTCGTGCTGGAGGAGGTTGCGAAGATGGCGACCAAGACCGAGCTGATCAATCCGAAGGTACAGCCGGCACCGGACAGCATCCGCGACAAGCATTTCTTCCGCAAGCATGGAGAGAATGCGTATTATGGACAGTGATCGGGAAAGTGAACGATACATGATATTTCAAAAACGAATAATGAATAAGATTTTATGGGTGTATGAAAATGCACCCATTTTTTGCTTTTGCATTATAGTTTCGGGGATTAAAGATAGCCAATTTTATATGGATTTGATACAATAAAACTAAAAAGAAAGGACTCGGGATCAGTAAGAAAGGGGGAGCATTTATGTACAAAGTATTTTTGATCGAGGACGAGATCGTGATACGGGAAGCGCTGGAACGGATGATTCCATGGAATGAATATGGTTTTGAACTGGTAGGAAAGGCAAAGGACGGAGAGATTGCGCTTCCTATGATACGTAAGACAAAACCGGACGTGCTGATTACAGATATTAAAATGCCGTTTATGGATGGTCTGACATTAAGCGGCATAGTGAAAAAGGAATTTCCGGATATTCGTATTGTGATCGTCAGTGGGTATGATGACTTTGAATATGCCAAAAAAGCGATTGCTCTCGGGGTGGACGACTATCTGTTGAAGCCGATCGCTAAGGCGGAGTTTGTCAATGTTCTTCAAAAAATTTATCAGGATTTTGAAGAAAAGGGGAAACAGCAGGATTACTATGAAAAATTCGAACAGGAATTTAAGAAATATGAGAATCATTCCAGACGTGATTTCTTTGAATTGCTTGTAACGAAGCATGTGGATCTGCAGGAGATTTACGAGAAGGCAGAAAAGCTTTCGTTTGATATTATGGCAGAAAGTTACAATATGGTGTTTTTCTCGTTGTCAGAGAGCAAAGACACAGATACGGTTGATCAGAGGTATTCGCAGAGAGTGGCAGATCTTCAGAAGCAGATTGATGATGCACTGCAAAAAGAAAAGGAGCTTTATGTGTTTCGCAATCAGACCTTCAGCTATGTGGTGCTTTTGATGGGAGATCATGAAAATATACAGGAAAGAACAAAACAGTGTGTAAAGCTGCTTCAGGATATTCTTGAAAATGATCAGAGCGGACTGGAGTGGATCGTGTGTGCATCAGAACCGGTGGAACGCCTAAGTCAGCTTCCGGAGTGTTATAAGAAGGGAATGCAGATATTTGCATATCGTTATTTGGGATATTCCCATGTCGTGTCGTCGGATATGGTTCCGGTGGGCGAGCATGAATCGGAGAACAGTGAGATCAAGGATCTGGTCAGCGTAGACAGTAATGTGGTGAATCCGGCGATATTCCAGAATTTCCTGTGCAATGCATTGGAGAATGAGGTGGAGGAGTTCGTGGACAATTATCTTCAGATGGTCGGAGAATCCGCACTGAAGTCGAAAATGTTCCGGCAATATATATTGTTGAACATTCATTTTTGTATTGTATCGTTTCTGCAGAAGCTGGGCTATGAAAAGGAAGCAGCAGACAACTCGCTGCTGGAGGCATCCGGAATGAGTCAGCCGTTAGATATTGACCGGATTGAGGGGAGTATCTCTGCATCGTTAAAGCAGGCGATACAGCTGCGCGAAGAAAAGAGCAAGGGAAAATATCAAAATGTTTTACAAAATGCAGTTCAATATATGGAAGAAAACTTTGCAGATGAAAATCTTACCTTAAATAAAGTGGCATGTGTGGCGAATGTCAGTGCAAATCATTTCAGTGCAATGTTCAGCCAGAAAATGGGACAGACCTTTATCGAATACCTGACCTCTCTGCGTATGCATCGGGCGAAGGAGCTTTTACGCTGTACCGACAAACGTTCCGGAGAGATTGCATTGGAGGTCGGTTATAAGGATTCGCACTATTTCAGTTTTCTTTTCAAAAAAACGCAGGGATGTACACCGAGTGAATATCGTAATCAGGGGGCGGTTTAGTGAAGAAGCATCGAAGAACATATGAAGAGTTAAATCTTGACAAGAAAATACAATATCTGATATGGACGCTGGCAATCCCGATGGTATTCTGTATTTTGCTGCCGGTGGTATCCATGTTTATTTCGATTGGAAATTATTCAACGATCACACACAATATGAATCTGAGCAGTGATTTCAGTTTGAATTTTAAGGAAAATATGGATCTGAAAATGTATCACTACTGCGTTGGAAGTGCAGAGCAGAAAACGCTTCCGATGAAGGATGTCAACAGGGCGATTCGTCTGGCGGAGGAACTGGAGCAGACAACGGTGCGTAAGGAAAGTAAACGTGCGATAGAGTTAGTGCTTCTTGACTGCAAAAATCTGAAAAAGAAAATGCGTGCGATAGAGGCAACGAAAGGGTACGATTCCAGACAGACGCAGCTTACGAATAATATTTATGTACTCACGGAGCTGGCGCAGAAAGCAATGGGAGATTACATATATTATGAAGCAGGATATCTGAAGCAGGTTGAGGATGATATGCTTGTGAGGATCCTGACAGTCGGTGTTTTGCTGGGCATTATTGTTGTCCTTGTGGTGGCATTTGTTCTTAAGAAGTCTTTCCGGCTCGCAAAAGAGATTACGGATCCGATTGCCAGTTTAAGTGAGAATGTACGTAAAGTGGGATATGGAGATTTCCGGATACAGTCCGTGGAGACAAATGTGATCGAAGTGAAAAACCTGAATCAGGGTGTCCAGAAAATGGCACGGCGTATTGAGACGCTTTTACTGAATGTTCAGGAAGAAGAACGGAAACAGCACATGATCCAGCTGGAACTCTTGCAGGCGCAGGTCAGCCCTCATTTCCTGTACAATACGCTTGATACGATCGTTTGGATGGTCGAAGCAGATATGCATGATGAGGCGATTGAAATGCTGACACATCTGTCTGTTTTTTTCCGGACCGTGCTGTCAAAGGGAGAAGACGTTATTTCTCTGCGGGATGAGGTGTTACATACCAGGAGCTACCTGGAGATCCAGCAGATCCGTTACAGTGATATTCTGGATTACAGCATTGACCTTCCGGAAGGGTTCTCAGATATCCGTCTGCCGAAAATGACGCTGCAGCCGATCGTAGAAAATGCATTGTATCACGGTGTTAAGGAAAAGCGCGGAAAGAGCAGCATCCGGATTTTCTTTGAGGATAACGGAGAAGATATTGTAATGCAGGTGAAAGATGATGGCATCGGTATGACACAGGAACGGCTGGCAGAGGTTCAGGAGGGGCTTCGCAAAAAGGAGGGTGTAGGCTTTGGTATGTCCGCCGTGGAGGAACGCCTGAAGCTCTATTATGGGGAAAAGTACGGTATTGACATAAGTTCAAAATATAATGAGGGGACAGTTGTGTGTATGCGTATTCCGAAAAATTTCAACTTTTCCAATAAAAAAATAAACTAAATGAAAAAGCAGATAAAATAGTAAACTTTTTGCATAAGTATCTTCATGGTAAATGAGCAAAAAATATCTATAATAATAATTGTAGATGACATACAAACTCAATAAAAACAGAGGAGGAAAATGATATGAGAATAAAGAAAATATTATGTTCTGCATTATTAGTATCCTGTATGGTATTTGCAATGACAGCATGTGGCTCCAAGAAAGCCGCCCAGACAGGGTCAGATGCCAAGAGTGGCAATATCACAGTTGGATTTTCGCAGGTAGGAGCTGAGTCGGATTGGCGTACCGCAAACTCAACATCCATGAAGGAAACCTTCAGTGAGAAAAACGGTTACACACTGATTTTTGACGATGCACAGCAGAAACAGGAAAATCAGATCAAAGCGATCCGAAATTTCATTCAGCAGGAAGTTGATTACATCGTATTGGCACCGGTAACAGAAACCGGATGGGACACCGTATTAAAAGAAGCAAAGGACGCCGGAATCCCTGTGATCATCGTTGATCGTATGGTTAAGGTTTCTGACGAAAGTCTCTACACAGCGTGGGTTGGTTCAAACTTCGAACTGGAAGGTAAGAAAGCAGCCGCATGGCTGAAAGCTTATCTGGACAAGACAGGACGCGGAGACGAACAGATCAACATTGTCGATATTCAGGGAACCATCGGAGCTTCTGCCCAGATCGGACGTACGAAGGGGCTTGAGGATGCCTGCAAGGAGAACAAAAACTGGAATCTTCTGGCAGAGGAAACCGGAGAGTTTACACAGTCCAAAGGACAGGAGGTTATGGAATCCCTGTTAAAGAAGCATAAGGACGATATTGACGTAGTATACTGCGAGAATGATAATGAAGCATTTGGAGCAATTGATGCGATCACTGCAGCCGGAAAGACAGTTGGAACAGGAAAGGACGATATCCTTGTAATGTCCTTCGATTCAACAAAGACCGGTCTGACGGATGTAAAGGATGGCAAGATCATTCTTGATACAGAGTGTAACCCACTTCACGGTCCTCGCGTAGAGGAGATCATCAAGGCTCTGGAAGCCGGAGAGACACCGGAAAAGCAGCAGTATGTTGATGAGGAAATCTTCGCAGCAGTCGAAGATGTAGACAGTGTTAAGGTTGAGGATCAGGACTATAGTGTTACAGTAGTGACAGACGATGTGATTAAAGGACGCGCTTATTAAAATCTTCATAATAATCTCATAAAAAGCAACGCTAAAAGTGTTTCAGAAATAGCGCAATATAGAAGCCGCCAAAACTGTATTGCGCTATTTTTGTACCCTTTTCCGCAGAAAGCAGGTGGAATGAAATGGCTCAGAACGAAATATTAACAATGAAAGGCATTACAAAAACTTTCCCTGGGGTTAAAGCTTTATCGAATGTGGATTTCAAATTGTGCAAAGGGGACATTCATGCTCTGATGGGAGAGAATGGAGCCGGGAAATCAACACTGATCAAAGTGCTGACAGGAATTTATCCCTTTGATGCCGGGGAAATCACAATGGATGGCAGACCGATGGTGAATCGATCGCCGCAGGACGCACAGAACAACGGGATCAGTACTGTATATCAGGAAGTCAATCTTTGTCCGAATCTTACCGTGGCAGAGAACCTGTTTATCGGAAGAGAACCAAGAAAGCTTGGTATGATCAACTGGAGCGAAATGAATGCAAGATCCAGAAAACTGCTGCAGTCGTTAGACATTGAGGTCACACCGACAACGCTCCTGGATGAGTGTTCTATCGCAATTCAACAGATGATCGCCATTGCAAGGGCAGTTGATATGGAATGTAAGGTTTTGATTCTGGATGAACCGACCTCTTCCCTGGATGAGGATGAGGTTGAGAAACTGTTTGTCCTGATGAAAAAGCTTAAGGCAAAAGGTGTTGGAATCATATTTGTAACACATTTCCTGGAACAGGTATATGAGGTCTGCGATAAGATCACGGTTCTTCGAAACGGAGAGCTTGTCGGTGAGTATGACGTGGAAAATCTTCCGAGAGTCCAGCTGGTTGCCAAAATGATGGGCAAGGATTTTGATGACCTGGCAGATATTAAGAGTGAGAGGATCGGCTCGGTCAAAGAAGGAGAATCCGTTATCGAAGCAAAGGGAATTTCTCATCATGGAACGATCAAACCGTTTGACATGATCTTTAACAAAGGAGAAGTGGTTGGTCTTACCGGTCTGCTTGGCTCCGGACGTTCCGAGATGGTACGTTCCATTTATGGAGCAGACAAGGCGGACTCCGGTGAAATCCGTGTATTTGGCAAAAAGGTAAAGATCAATACACCGTTAGATGCCATGAAAGCAGGAATGGCATATCTTCCGGAGGATCGCAAAAAGGATGGAATCCTGGCAGATCTTTCCGTAAGGGAGAATATTATTATTGCGCTTCAGGCAAAACGCGGCATGTTCCATCCGATGAAACGAAAGGAAATGGAGGATGCGGCAACAAACTTTATCAATTTACTGCAGATTAAAACGGCAAGTATGGAAACACCGATCAAGAGTCTGTCAGGAGGAAACCAGCAGAAGGTTATTCTGGGTAGATGGCTTTTGACCAATCCGAGATTCCTGATCCTGGATGAGCCGACCCGTGGTATTGATATTGGAACGAAGACGGAGATACAGAAGCTGGTGCTTCGGCTGGCTGACGAGGGTAAGTCAATAGCATTTATTTCTTCCGAGGTGGAAGAGATGCTTCGTACCTGCAGCAGAATGGCAGTTCTTCGTGACGGCAAAAAGGTTGGCGAGATAGAGGGCGATGATCTGACACAGGAGAAGATCATGGAGACCATAGCAGGAGGTGAAAAGTCCAATGAGTAACGAAAAGAAAAAATTTAATTGGAAAGCGGTTACACAGCATCATTTGTTTTTACCAATTGTCTGTCTGCTTGTTGTACTTTTAGTAAATGTGATCAAGACACCGGATTTCTTTGTAATATCCATGAAGGGCGGTGTCCTGTACGGGTATCTGGTCGATGTTGTCAATCGTGCCTCAGAGCTTGTGATCGTAGCGATCGGAATGACTCTGGTTACGGCGGCATCAGGAGGTCAGGATATCAGTGTTGGAGCAGTCATGGCGGTGGCGGCTTCGGTATGCTGCCAGATATTATCCGGAGGACAGGTGTCGACAGATACGCTGATGAACTCCATGGCATTAGCCATTATTGCAGCAATCATTGTTGCAGGTCTCTGCGGCGCATTTAATGGATTTCTTGTGGCGAATCTGGGAATCCAGCCAATGGTTGCAACGTTAATTCTGTATACGGCAGGAAGAGGAATCGCGCAGCTTGTTACAAAGGGACAGATCACATATGTCCGTGTCGATTCCTTTAAGGTAATGGGCGGTTACATTGGAAAATGTCCGATACCGACACCGATCTTTTTCGCCATTGCTGCAATCATACTGATCAATATTATATTGAAAAAGACAGCGCTTGGTCTTTACATTGAGAGTGTTGGAATCAACGGTTCCGCATCACGGCTGGTTGGTCTGAACTCCACGATGATCAAATTCCTGACTTATGTCATCTGTGGTGTACTTGCAGGTGTGGCAGGAATTGTTGCTTCCAGCCGGATCTATTCCGCTGACGCCAATAATATCGGATTGAATCTGGAGATGGACGCGATCCTTGCAGTTGCACTTGGAGGCAATGTTTTAAGTGGTGGTAAATTCAGCATCATGGGATCTGTCATCGGAGCTTATACGATCCAGGCGCTGACAACCACGCTTTACGCAATGGCAGTTTCTGCGGATCAGCTTCCGGTTTACAAGGCAATCGTTGTCATCATCATTGTTGTGATCCAGAGCCCGGTATTTCGCAGAAACATGGAAGCATGGAAGCAAAAAAGAGCTTTAAGGAATAAAGCGATGGAAGGTGGTCATTGATATGGAAAAGAAAAAATCAAAAAAGAAAATTAATAGCAGCACATTCCTGTTGATGATTACAATCGCATTATTTGCAGTAATGTATATTGCGGGAATGATAATATTCAACGACAAAGGCTTTGCAAAACCGCAGATGTTCATGAATCTCTTTATTTCCAATGCCGGTCTGATCGTGATCGGATGTGGTATGACACTTGTAATGATCACAGGCGGAATTGATATTTCTGTCGGCTCGGTCACTGCACTGGTGTGCATGTCTGCGGCTTATGCCATGGAAAATAAAGGAATGAGCGCCGTGGCAGCAGTTGTGATCTCTCTTCTGATCGGTACACTTTTCGGAATCGTTCAGGGTTATCTGGTAACATATCTGGAGATCCAGCCGTTTATCGTAACACTTGCCGGAATGTTCTTCGGGCGCGGGCTAACGGCAGTGATCAGTACAGACATGATCGCTATCCAGAATAAAACATTTTTGAAATGGGCAAACTACCGGATCAACCTTCCGTTTGGAACATATAACCGACGGGGAATCTTTATTCCGGCGTACATATATCCAACGGTGATCATAGCGCTGGCGGTAGTGATCCTGATCACGATCATGCTGAAGTTCACAAAGTTTGGCAGAAGTCTTTATGCCATCGGCGGCAATCAGCAAAGTGCTGTTATGATGGGCTTAAATGTAAAACGAACCAAGATGAAAGCATATGTGCTGGACGGCTTCTTAGCCGGTCTGGGCGGCTTCCTGTTTTGCTTAAACAGTTGTGCAGGCTTTGTAGAGCAGGCAAAGGGACTTGAGATGGATGCGATCGCTTCTGCTGTCATCGGTGGTACACTGTTAAGCGGTGGTGTTGGAACGGTAATCGGAACCCTGTTTGGTGTACTGATCAACGGTACTATTTCCAGTCTGATCACGACACAGGGAACACTGTCTAGCTGGTGGGTAAGAATTACATTATCTGCTCTGCTTTGCTTCTTCATTGTATTGCAGGCTGTGATCGCCGCAGTAAAAAGAAAGAAAAAGAAGAAATAAAACAAGAAACAACTAGAATGATAATATGCCAGAGAAACTGTCCTGCAAGCGGTGGATTGCTTGTGGGGCAGTTTTTACTCGTTTTAATTCGATCTAACTCGATTTCAACTCGTTTTTAACTCGATTTAATTCATTCTAATTCGATTTTAACTCGTTTTAACTCGATAAGTTGAATTAAATTAAAATTTTAACTCGACAAATCGAGTTAAAATGAGTTAAAATGAATTAAAATAAAAAATGAGGAGGAGTTACAATGCGGACAGTTCCTACAAGGGAAATGTTGGATGTGGAATTTAAAAGTGATGTGAAATGTTATTCGGATCATGATTTAATAGAAGAGATTGTTGGTATGGCGAATACCGTTGGAGGGATTTTGTATCTCGGTGTAGAGGATGATGGTACGATTACCGGCGTTCACAAAAAGCACAAGGATGCAATTGGAGTTACCGCTTTGATTGCTAACAGCACGGTTCCGCCAATTTCGGTCAGAGCGGAAATTATCACGGAGGAGGATCGGGACATTCTTAAGATCGAGATACCAAGAAGCCGTGGTGTGCACGACTTCAGGCAAGATTTTGAGAAGAAGATTAAAGCTTGACGGAAGTCCGGAAGTAATTCCGATGTACCCGTATGAGATTCCGTCGAGATTGTCGGAATTGGGGATGCTTGATTATTCAGCCCAGCCTCTGCCGGGTGCAACACTAGAAGATTTTGATCCAAATCAGCGGGTCAGACTGAGGAAGATCATTCAGAGCAGACAGGGAGGAGAGAAAACGCTCCTCGCACTTCCTGACGATGAGCTGGATATTGCATTGCACTTTGTGACAGATGTTGCAGGGAAGTATGTTCCGACGGTCACGGGAATGCTTCTGATCGGTAAGGAAGATCGAATTGCAGAATTAATACCGACAGCGCGGGCTTGCTTTCAGGTGCTGGAAGGGACAGCCATCCGAATTAATGAGGATAGTACAAAATGTCTGCTGGAGCTCTTTGAAACATATGAAACGTATATAAAAGCATGGAATCCGGAAAGAGAAACGGAATATGGATTGTTTCGAATACCTATTCCTGAATTTGACTGGGCTGCGTTTCGTGAAGGATTAGTCAATGCATTTTGTCATAGGGACTATACGATGCTGGGGGCGGTAAGGGTTCTGATCGATGATGAAGGAATGACCATCAGCAACCCGGGCGGATTTATTGATGGTGTAAATCTGAAAAATCTTCTTACTGTCGAGCCGCATGGGCGTAATCCGGCACTTGCCGATGCGATGAAGAGGATTGGACTGGCAGAGAAAACAGGAAGAGGAATTGACAGAATTTTTGAGGGCTCTATTGTATATGGCAGACCATGGCCGGATTATTCAGAGTCTACAAGCCGGAATATCAAGTTATTTATTCAGAGAGCAAAAGCGGATCTGCCTTTTGCAAAATTCGTTGCGGATGAGCAAAACAGACAGGGAAGATCGTTGTCGATTTACACATTGATGATTCTTTCTGTTCTTTATAATGAAAAACGAAGCACGATAGACCGGATTATTGAAATGACAAATTTAAGTGAGAATAAAGTCCGATCAGCGATGGAGATTATGGTGGAATACGGGCTTGTAGAGGCATCCGGCAGAGGAAAGAACCGCTCATATATTTTGGGAAAAAAGATTTATCGGGAAAACGATGAAGCGATTCAGTATGTGCGCCAGACGGATATTGACAGCATACGATATCCTGAGCTTGTGATGAAGCTTGCCCATACACAAAACGGAATTATATCAAAGCAGGATGTAACGGAACTGTTAAACGTAACACCAACGCAGGCATATACGATTATCAAAAAGCTGCAGAATGAGGGTAAGCTGGAGAGAATATGCAGCGGAAAGTATGCGAAATACCGAATGGTATGAGGAAAAAGGAATAATCTTATTACCGCACATTTAAACAAGGGCAACGGATTTTGTTGCCCTTTGTTTGAATTTAAAAAAAATTAAAAATATTCCATTTAATTGAGACAAATTTTAAAAATTCTGAAGACTTTCTCTCCCACCACTCGTTATATATAATGAGAGGGGGACAAAGGAGGTGATGAGACTTGACGGACAATTCCATACAGACAAAGCGGCTGGAGATCGCGCTGGAGCAATATGAGCGGCTGATCTTTTCCATCTGCTATCGTATGGTAGGTGATTATTTTGACGCACAAGATGTGACGCAGGAAACATTTCTTACATATTACAAAGTGCTGGAACGCTTCAATGGACAGAACGAGAAAGCATTTTTAACAAAGATCGCTACCAACAAATGTCTGGATTTCCTGAAGCAGAAGCGGCGGAAGGAAATGCCTTCCGAGGATGAGGTGCTGGAAAGCCGGGCCGGGACAGTTTCATCGCCGGAGGAACGATTTCTGGATGAAGAGATCAAAGGGGAACTACAACAGGCGTGCCGCGATCTGAAGCCGCCGTATGGACAGGTAGCGTATGAATTTTACTGCTGTGACCATACAGCGAGGGAGATTGCAGACATGCGGGGCGTGAAGCTGAAAACCGTGCAGACGCAGATCGGCAGGGCGAAGAAAATGCTTCAGAAGAAATTGAAACACCGGATAGCAGAACCATGAAAGGAGGCGCATTATGGCACATATTACGGAAGAACAGATCCGAAAATATTATCGGCATGAATTAGAGCAGGCGGATGAAATTGCATTGTTACATCATGTGGCACAGTGCGAATACTGTGCAGGAAAGCTGGCAGCAGGACTCCCGGAAAGTCAGGTGTTATCCGTGCCGCGGGGGCTTCGGACAGAGATTCTGGAACAGGCAGACAGGATTCCAGGAAGGCGTCAGCGGCAGCGGGAATATTACCGTTATTGCACCAGAGTGGCACTTGGCATGTGCATGGCACTGGGACTTATGGTGTCTGTGAATTTCATGGACAACAGTGCATGGCAGCAGATGGCATCCTGGAAAAATGCTGTGACAGAGCTTTCGACACAACGAGAGCGGACGGCTTCCTCGGATGAGGCGGCAAGAAAGCAGCAATATGAAAAGGAGCAGTCCAAGAGGCTGCAGGAACAGAAGGAGAAGCAGCGAAAATATTTAGAGCAGCGAAAACAGGAAAGAACCGAACCGGACAGCCGCCGGGGTGCGGAAAAATGGTTTGATCAATTTAAATAAGGAGGCTTATTGTAATGAGAAAGAAAAAAAATCCGTTTTTAACGTTTTGTTTTGCATGTATCCCCGGAGCCGGACAGATGTTTCTGGGATTCTTTAAGCAGGGTGTCAGCCTGATGTCAACATTTATTGTTGTGGCGCTGCTGTCCGGCATGTTCTATGATATCCCAATCTATCTGTTTGATTTTGTGATCTGGTTTTACGCATTTTTTGATGCGATCAACAAAAATGCGATGACGGAAGAGGAATTTGCGGCACAGGAAGATAAGTTCATGTTTGTGGATGGTCTGGATGCTTTGCCGAAGCTGAATGCCGGCAAGAGAAGAAAAGGTCTTGCGGCAGTGCTGATCTGCCTTGGTGCATATCTTCTGTGCAACGATGCACTTTCCATCCTGACGCGGTTTGATATCTGGATTCCGTACGCGGTCAATGAAATGATCCGCAGAGATCTTCCGCAGCTTATCGTAGCATGTCTTGTGATCTGGTTCGGAATCCGTCTGATCCGCGGCAAAAAGGAAGATCTAACAGAGGATGAGAGGAAATATCTGGAAGGGAGAGATGAGAAATGAGACAGCGAAGGATAGGAACGGTAACACTGGGACTTACGCTTGTGGCATTTGGTGTCCTGTTTTTGGTACACATCTTTGGCGGTGTATTGGATTATATACTAATATTCCATTTTTGGCCGGCGATTCTGGTTGTGCTGGGCGTTGAAATATTATTTTACACACTCATATCTCCGACCGGAAATGAAAAATATGATTTTGGCGCATTTGTGATCCTGTTTCTGCTGACGGGCTTTACGATGTGCATGGCGGGAGCGGACTGGCTTCTGACTAACGTGCCGGAGAACGTCTGGATTCACTGGTGAAATAAAACTTCCTGTAAAAGAATATTTTGCAGGAAGTTTTGCTTTTTTTGCAACCTTTTTGAAAAAAGCGTGTCTATATAAGTAGATGATGCAAGCGAGCAATCCGTAGCATCAGTTGATGCAAAAGACATCTTGTCCCGACATCAAACAGATTAATCAGAAAGGAATGATTATTATGCGGAAAAGACACGTTTTAGGAAAGGCGGTGGCACTCGGAATGGTGCTCGCGGTGACAATGACGGGCTGTGGTGCGGCTTCGGATGTGGCGAGTGGGTGGTACAAGGAGGGTTGTTTCCAGACGGAAAGGACAGCGGAGCCGACGACTGGGAACGCTTCGGCACAGCAGGGCGGCGTATCGGGCGGAAATACTTCTTCAGCACAGGGCGGTGTATCGGGGAAAGCGGCGTTACTAAGTGACACGGAGGTGCAGGAATTGTATGTGGAGTATTGCCGGAAATCCCTGCGGCAGTTTCTGAAGCAGAGCTGGGGCGATAACCCGCAGCAGTCGGCGGTGTTATATTCACCGGCAAATCTGTATCTTGTGCTTGGGATGCTGACGGAGATGAGCGACGGGCGGACAAGGGAGCAGATCCGCAATGCGATAGGCGGGATTGCGGTGAATGGGGATTTTTCGTCAGACATGAGTAAGGAGGAGGTGGACGCCGCACTCCGCAAGCAGGAGCAGGCGGTGATCCGGAAAGCTGCGCAGATGCTGTATACATCGGTCTCCTCTAAGAAATGCCGGCTGGCGGATTCGGTCTGGCTGAGTGATCAATATGACTTCCGGCCTCCGGTTTTAAAGGCATTGGAGAAGAACTACCGGGCGGCATGTAATATCGGCACGATGGGCGAGTCTTCGTTTGACCGGCAGATCAAGGGCTGGGTTGACGAGCAGACCGGAGGAAAATTAAACGAACAGACCGCAAAGAGTATTCAGACAGAACAGAATATGGTGCTGATGCTTCTTTCGACGCTGAATTTTAAGGATCAGTGGGATGAGCCGATTTTTAATAAGAAGTATACGCACACGGGGACATTTTACGGACAGAACACTTATACCTGCGGCAATACAACGGAGGAAGAAAAGATTGATCCGGAGAAATGTGAATTTATGAGCACAAATTTCACCGGAATGTTTATGGAGACGGAGAAATTCCGGGCGGTTTCACTGCCGCTGCGCAGTGCGAGGATGAATGTGATCCTTCCCAAGAAGGGGATTTCTGCAGAGGAGTTTTATAAGGAAGGAACGATCAGCAGGATAATCTCACTGTGTGATCCGCAGTCTTCTGGCTGGACGCAGGCGATGGTTGATCTGACAATGCCGAAGCTTGACTTTAAGTCCGAACTGAATTTGATCCCGATGCTTGAGGAGATGGGTGTTCATAATGTATTTTCGGAGGAAAAGGCAGACTTTTCTTCGCTGTTTCAGGATGGAGGGAAGAAGGATGTTTTTGTCTCGGATGCACAGCAGTTTGGTGCAATGCGGGTTGACGAGAAAGGATGTAGTGTGGCATCCTATACGCAGGTGATGATGAACAAGTCGTTGGCGTTGGCAGATATAAAAACGGTGATGAAATGCAATCGCCCATTTCTGGTCGTAGTCAGCAATGAAAAGGGACTGCCGCTTTTTGTGGGGGCGGTCAACCGGATAGAATAAGCAAGGACAGGAGAAGTGTATGGAGGATCAGGAGATCGTACAATTGATCTGGGACAGACAGGAGCATGGTCTCAGAGAACTTTCAACTAAATATAACGGTTATTGTTACAGCGTATCGTACCGGATCGTTCACGATGCGGAGGATGCCAGAGAGTGCGTCAATGATACCTGGTTAAAGACCTGGAATGCGATCCCGCCGG
>ERZ773185.1775-NODE-1775-length-15175-cov-4.720503_pt1 | contig 15175 bp, 9 predicted proteins | sample MGYA00580531_ERZ773185 | MGnify/ENA primary metagenome ERZ773185 (study PRJEB29015, sample SAMEA2737799) | human gut metagenome | biome: human gut; feature: human-associated habitat; material: faeces | place: China | collected 2012 ...
GAAGAGTACCTGTCAAAACTTTTGGAGGGCAGCGCAATTTAATGCGTCTGCCCTGTAAGTCAGGAGGATTTGGATTACATCATGGAATGTGTGCGTTTGGCACCATCGGCAGTGAACAGGCAGCCTTGGCATTGGCTCATCGTCCGCTCGGATGAGGCTAAGCAGAAGTTGCAGCAGTGCTACGACCGCGAGTGGTTCAAGACGGCTCCGATGTATATCGTGGGCATGAGAAATGTGGACGAGAATTGGGTTCGCAGATACGATGAGAAGCCTCATGGAGATATTGATGTGGCAATAGCTACCGAGCACCTCTGTCTGGCTGCTACTGAAAGAGGTTTGGGAACCTGCTGGGTATGCAATTATGATACTGAGAAGATGCAGCTGCTATTCCCACGTGAGGGATATGAGGCTGTGGTCATCATTCCTATCGGGCATATTGCCGATGATTGTCCTCGTGCCGAGAAGAAGCGCAAGGAGATGAGCGAGATAGTAGAGGAAATCTAGCATTTTAAAAAGAAGTGGTCATGGAAATGAACGAAGAATCCATCCTGGCATGGAACATTATAGAAAAGACAAGTGCCAACCTTTTCCTTACGGGAAAGGCGGGCACAGGTAAGACGACCTTCCTCAAGCGATTGAAAGAACTGTCGCCTAAACGCATGGTGGTGCTGGCTCCTACGGGCATCGCTGCCATCAACGCTGGAGGAATGACCATCCATTCGTTCTTCCAACTTCCGTTTTCGCCATACGTGCCAGGTACGACCTTCGGTAGTGGCGAACAGAAACGCTATAAATTCAGTAATCTGAAACGTAACATCATCCGAAGCATCGACCTGCTTGTCATCGACGAAATCAGTATGGTGCGCAGCGATCTGCTTGATGCCATCGATTCCGTATTGCGTCAATATCGCAAGCGCCACGACTTGCCTTTCGGAGGCGTTCAGCTTCTCATGATAGGCGATTTGCATCAGCTTGCTCCTGTGGTTACTCCGCAGGAAGAGCAGATGATAGGGCAGTATTATGATACCCCTTTCTTCTTCAGCAGCAATGCCTTGAAGCAGGCGGGCTATCTTACCATCGAACTCAAAAAGGTGTATCGTCAGCAAGACCAGCAGTTTATTTCTCTTCTTAATCAGATTAGGGAGAACAAGGCTTCTGAAGCCACGTTGCAGGCTCTTAACCAGCGATATATCCCAAATTTCGAACCGCCTAAGGAGGGCAACTATATCCGTCTTACCACCCATAATGCTCCTGCGCAGTATATCAACGAGCAGCAGCTTGCAGCTCTTCCGTCGCAGGCGTATTCCTTTACTGCCGAGGTGGAAGGCAATTTCCCGGAATCATCTTATCCTGCTGATTTTAAGCTCATCTTGAAACCGGGAGCGCAGGTGATGTTTATCAAGAACGATCCGCAGCACCGTTTCTATAATGGTATGATTGGCGAGGTGCGCACCATCATCGGCGACAAGATTACCGTGCGCAGCAAGGATACCTACCAGGATTTTGAACTGGAACAGATGGAGTGGACCAATTCGAAATATACTCTGAATGAGGAAACCAAGGAAATTGAGGAGAGCGTGGAAGGACGCTTCCGCCAGTATCCGCTCCGACTGGCGTGGGCGATTACTATCCACAAGAGTCAGGGTCTTACCTTTGAGCATGCCATCATCGATGCTTCCCATAGCTTTACCCATGGTCAAACCTACGTGGCGTTGAGCCGCTGCAAGACTCTGGAAGGTATGGTACTCAGCCAGCCGTTGTCTCGTGGCGCCATCATCAGCGACCAGACGGTGGATGCCTTCAATAGCCAGCTTGCTTCGCCTAGTCAGGAACAAATCAGCTATCTGGAACAGCAATACGTGTTGCACTGCATTGGTGAGCTCTTCGATTTCTATGCCATCAGTGGCAGCTATGAGCACTTGATGCGCTGCCTGGTAGAGTTCTTTACGGGTAAATATCCTCGTGTGGTGGGCGAGTATCAGAAACTGCAGGTGGTGCTGAAGAATCTGATTAGTGTATCGGATAAATTCCGTGTGCAATACACTCGTATGCTGGGGCAGAATCCTGATGTGGGTCAAGCCGAACTGCAAGACCGCATCCACAAGGGTGCCCAGTATTTCTTGGATAAGATAAGTATTCTGAGCGATTTGATCAAAAAGTCGAATCTTGAAACAGACAACAAGGTGGGCAAGAAGCAGTTTGAAGACCGCTTTTCTGTTTTTTCAGAAGATGTAAGATTGAAGGAGAGACTTCTGAGATATGAGCAGAGTGCGGAGTTCAGCGTGACTGATTATCTGAAGAAGAAGGCACAGTTCCTATTGATGGATGAGACTGCATCTTCTGGAGGAAGTTCTGGGAAGAATGAATCTGGTTCTGGTAAGAAAGCTAGAAAAACAAAGAATTCGAACGGTCCAAAGGAGCCGAAAACCCCTACAAAGGAAATCAGTTACAACCTTTATAAACAAGGTATGACCGTGGATCAGATTGCTGAAGAACGTGGTTTTGTCAGGAGTACTATCATCGGTCATCTCATTCCATACGTGAAGGAAGGAAAGGTTGGCTTGCGTGCACTGATATCAAGTGCCCATGAGAAGAAGATTCGAGATTTTATGAAGGCTCATCCTGATATAGAGCATTTCAGCGAGATCAAGGAGGCGATGGGGGATGGCATCGACTACTCCGAGATCAAGCTGATTTGTGATTTGATGGAAGACGAGGGATAATGCGTGCAGATGCTTAGCCCACGATTTCGATGGTACTGCTCGAATTATTGCCTTCCTGGTTCACCCGAATCTGTACGGGGATACGTTCTTTAAGTTCTTCCACATGACTGATGATACCCACATGGCGTCCCGACTTGGAGTGGAGACTGCGCAGGGTATTGATGGCATGTTGAAGCGGTTCGCCGCTCAGGGTTCCGAAACCCTCGTCGATAAAGAGGGTATCCACAGAGAGCTGGGTGCCGATGTCGCTGAGTGCAAGTGCCAGGGAGAGCGAGACGAGGAAGCTTTCACCACCCGAAAGAGTGCTGGCGGCTCGGCTCACATAGCCCTGATAGGCATCTTCAAGAGATATGACGAAGGTGCCAGGTACCACCTTTAATATATAGCGGTCGCTGAGCGTTCGCATATATCCGTTGGCTGAGTGGATGAGGCTGGCGAGTACATAACTCTGGGCGATGCGACGGAACTTATTGCCTGTGGCGTCGCCAAGAAGCTGGTTCAAACGGCTCCACTTTTCAAAGTCGGCTTTCTTCTGCGCTGATTCCTGCAGAAGTGAGCCGACTTTCGCTTTGTTGGAGCGGTCGATTTCCAGGTCTCTGATGATTCCGCCACGCTGGTTGCCCAGTTCAGAAAGCTGGGCTTCGAGCGATGCGATGCTGGTGGAAATTCTTGTGTCTAAGGATTCTTCTTCAGAAATCTTCTCATCTTCATCAAACAAAGCATCATATTCTCCAGTATGGAGTTGATAAGCTTTTTCCAGTTCATCCCAAACCGTTTGTTTGCTGACCAACTGCTGTTTTATACGATTGATAGCTTCCGTCTTTTCTGCAATATCACACTGTTGGAGTGTGTCGAGTTGCAGTAAGAGGTTCTCATCCAGCAATATCTCCTGTTCTTTGTCAGAGAAATCTTTCAACATCTCCTGTTTTTTCTCCATGAATTCCTTCAGCCATTTCTTGGTGTCTTCTTCCTTCTCTTTTGCCGCATTTATTTGTTGCAGGGCAGCCGTTATCTGGCTTTGCAATTCAGAAGCTCTGGTAAGTACTTTTGGAATACGTTTCAGCATCAGTGGCTCTTTTGAAGGTGTTCCCCAGGTTGGCATGAGCTTGATGATGGCATCCAGAGCAGCGGCAAGATTCTTGTTGCCCTCTTCAAATTGCTTCAGTTCTGCAGCAAGTTTCTGCTGTTTCTCGGTGTTCATCTTGTAGGTGATGGCACCATCTTCAACCTCTTTTCCAAACTCGGTAAGCATCGTATGCCAATCATTTTTCCATGATAGTTTTTTGGCTTCTCCAATCAAAGTCTGAATGTCATTTTGTGCCTTCTCGCTATCTTTTGTCTGCAGGGAAATCTGTGCTTCTACTAACTCTATACGGTGCTGGGTATCATTCACTTTCTGCTGTGCTGCCAGCATCCCATTTCTTAGCACTTCGTATTCCTGAAGTTTCTGATCTCTGAGAGTTCTAAGTTTTTTCGCCTCCTTCTCTTTGACTTCGGCTTCACCAATTTGGGCAGATACCTTTTCGAGGGTAGCAAGCGTTTGTGTTTCGTTTTCTCCTTCCGGAATCTTTTTGGCAGCTTCCTGGGCTTTTTGGGTAGCTTTGGCTAGCGATTCGCTGCATTTGGCAAAGACTTTCTGTTCGTTGGCAAGACTGTTCTTTAAAGCCTTGATGTCTGCATCCAGGGCATTTTGGCTTGTTAATATCTTGTTGTATTCGTTCTCGGCATCCTTATAAAGCTTTTCTGCTTCTACAACCAGGGCATCGATATTGTCTTCGTGGGGCAGGGTATTTTCTATTCGCTGTTGGCAAACGGGGCAGGTGTCGCCTATTTGCAACTTCATTCTGATGCTTTTCGCCCATTTGTTGATACTTTCCCGCTGCTTCTCATACGCAAGCTGGAGGGCATTCTTTCGGATTTCTGCATCATGAGATTCCTGCGTTAAAACCTGTAACTGCTTTTCTTTTTCCTGGATAGAGTTTTGAAGTTGAACCAGATTCTCCTTCGAAAGGACATGACGATTCTGCTCCTCGTGTAGGAGATCGAGGAGATTCTTGGCTGCTTGAATGTCGTTGAGAAGCGTTTTGAGTGATTCTTGTTGCTGTCGAAGTTGAGGCAGATGAAGTTGTTCCAACTCCGCCTCAGCCTCCTGTACATTGATAACCTGTTGGTTATATGTTTTCTGGCATTCTTCGAGCATCGTCTTTGATTTCTCAAGCTTTGGCAGATACTGGGTGCTCAGTTCCTTCTTGATCTGATTGGCATACTGCAGGTTGTTCTCTGCATCCTTCTTGTTCTTCTGATAGGAATTGATGAGCGTATTCAGGGTTTGTGCATTTTCGTAGAGATTCACTTTGGGTGCTTCTTGAGCCAGATAGTCGTCAATATTCCTGATAGACAAAGCGATGGTCTGCTCCTGCTGAAGCTCATAGCTTTGTGCTCCCTGAATCTGTCGGAATGTTTGCTCTAAAGATTGCAGTTGGGCTTCCTGTTGTAGGATGGTCTTGGCGCATGATGCAGCTTCGTTCATCTTGGCGCGAGCCTCGATGGTATGGTTCCAAAGGGCGATGGTTTGCTCTTGCTGTTGGGTTTCGTCGCTTTCGGCGATGGCTTTCACATGTGCCAGATCTTCTTTTGCCTGCTCTTTCCGCTGACGGAAATCCTGTTCCTGCTGAAGCCAGCGAAGCTTTTTCTGTTCCTTTTCCAGGGTGTTTTTGATTTGCTGGCTTTGCTCATCCAGCTGTTGCAACTGGTTGTTCTTCTGGGCGATTTCTTCATCGTTCAGAATCTGAATACCCTCGATTTTTAGTTGAGAATCCTCCCAAATCTTCTTCTTCTCTACAGTTTGCTCAAAGATTTTGGCTCCAATTCGGGAGTAGGCATCCACACCTGTGATTTTTTCCAGAATTTCGGCTTTCTCATCGTCCTTGCTGTTAAGAAATCGGGTAAACTCACCTTGTGCCAGGAGGGTGGTGCGGCAGAATTGCTTGAAATCCAAACCGATGGCGAGGGCTATCTCCTCACGAATCTCCTTATCTTTGGCATAGGTAAAATCGGTATCCAGATTGCGGAGTGCCCATTTCTTGTTCTGTATCTTTCCCGTCACCTTGTTGCGGGCTCTTGCCACCGACCATTGAGCCTCGTAATGCACATCGTTGCTGCCTATAAAGGTAAGGCGCACGAAAGCTTCACCGGTATTGCGGCGCATCAGTTGCACTGGGTCTTTAATCTTGATATCTTTTTCGTTGTCACGCATTTCTCCCTGCATGCTCGTGTTTTCGAGACGGGGAGTGCTGGCATAGAGCGCCAGACAGATGGCATCGAGGAGGGTTGATTTGCCTGCACCCGTCTTTCCGGTGATGAGGAACACCTCGCTATCGGCTAGGGGCTGAGCCTCGAAGTCGATGGTTGCATCCTCGATAGAAGCGATGTTATGTATTTGGAGTTGTTGTAGAATCATATTGTTACAGTGAAGAGTAAAGAACTAAGTGTGAGGAATCAGAATCCCGGCACTTATAACTGTTCGGTTATTTCTTTAAACATTTCCTTGAGTTCATCATCGAAGGTAATGCCGCAATCTTCGGCGTATCGTCGGGCGATGTCGATAGGAGCTTCCGACTGGAATTCCTGTACGGTCATTGTTCGAGGTTGGGATGCTTCGGAATGTAGTTTTCTTCGGGTGTTGATGAGGCAGAAGCGGCATTGCTTATCCTTTACAAGTTGTGATGCCTCCTGGTTGGCTGCCACGGGAAGAAAATCTTCTACTTCCACATTCAGGCGGATATAGGCAGGGATATCAGAAGGGAAATCTTCCAAAAGCTTCTTTGCTTCATCCCAGGAAGTGAAGTTTCCTTGCAGGTTTTCAGAAGCGGGCAGGGTGACCAGCGGCTTAGGGTTTTCTATAGCAATCTTCTTGAGTTCCACTTCATCCCCATGCTTGCCGATGGTGATGAGGCTCACACTATGCTCATAGTTCTCATCAAAACTTACAGCCATCGGACTTCCTGCATAGCGGATACGATGGTGGCTGCCACGAATCCACTGTTCATGGTGGATATGACCTAAGGCAAGATAATCATATCCTTCTCCCAAGTCGCTGATTTCCAAAGAATCTATTCCTCCTACAGTATATTCTGTAGCATTATCGTGTCCCTTGAAATCGCAACCCTTTACGGTGGTATGCGCCATCATGATAACAGGAAGTTCCTGGTTCCTTTCTTTCACTTTATCCAGAATTTCCTGGAAGAATCCTGCAGGAATGCTTCGCTCATAGCAGTAGGGAACGGCTATGATGTAACCCTTGATTTCGTCTTGCGGTTTCTTTTTCCCTTTTACTTCGATGATGTGATTTTCGGGATGCTCCTTGTCTATGTTTCCAACAGAAAACACCTTTAATGCTTGCCAGGGAGTCTTGAATATCTCGTGCTTGGTTCCGCTGTCATGATTGCCTGCGGTGATGACGATGGTCATGTCGGGATTTGCCTCGTGAATCTGCACGATGGCATCGGTGAACATCGTTTGTACGGCAGCTGAGGGCTGAGAGGTATGATATACATCGCCCGAGAGGAGAAACGCATCTGGTTTCTCCTCTCTTACAATGTCTATGATTTGGGCGAGCATGGCAGTCTGTTCTTCGGTACGGTCGAAGTTGTAGAGCGTATGTCCCAGATGCCAGTCGCTGGTATGTAAGATTTTCATATCAACTTTCTATAGTTTCTTAACTGCATCTTCCAATTGCTTCAGGGCTTGCTGGAGGATGCTTCTTGGTGTTGCCACATTCAGTCGCATGAATCCTTCGCCGCCAGGACCAAACATTTCGCCATCGTTCAGTGCCAGGTGTGCCTTGTCGATGAAGAGGTCGAGGAGGGCATCGTGTGAAAGCTTCAGGTCACGGCAGTTGAGCCATACGAGGAAGGAAGCCTGTGGGCGCAGCGGACGGATACCAGGGATATGCTCTCGGCAATAATCCTCTACGAATCGGATGTTGTCCTCTATGTAGGCAAGCATCGCCTTTCGCCATTCTTCTCCCTTGCGGAAGGCGGCAATGGTGGCAATAGGGGCGAACAGGGTTGGTTCGTCTAATTCGTTGGCAGACAACCATGTATAGAACTTCCTGCGAAGCTGGTCGTTGGGAACAATGGCGTAACTGCTCACGATACCTGCGATGTTGAAGGTCTTGGATGGTGCCTGGAAGGTGATGCTGATGTCTCTTGCCTTGTCAGAAACCGAAGCGAATGGGATGTGCTTGTGCCCGAACAGAGCCATGTCCGCATGAATCTCATCGCTGATAACGAGCAGATGGTGCTCGTAGCAGAAGTCGGCGAGTTGCTGAAGGGTCTCCTTGCTCCAGGTGATTCCGCCCGGATTATGAGGGTTGCAAAGAATGAGTATCTTGCACTTTTCATCGCAAACTTTCTCCAGGTTTTCGAAGTCCATCTCGTAATATCCATCCTCCTTCATCTTCAGCGGATTGAAGACCACCTCTCTTCCGTTGCCCTCTGGAGTGAGGCGGAATGGGTGATAAACGGGTGGCTGGATGATGACTTTCTCATCAGGACGGGTGAAGACATTCACCACGAGTCCGATACCTTTTACTATACCTGGAATGAAGCGGATCCACTCTCGCTTCACATCCCACTGGTAGTGGTCATGCACCCAGTCGATGATGCTAGGCAGATAATCGGCTGGCTCCATGGTGTAGCCGAAGAGCGAATGTTCCAATCGTGCCTTGAGGGCATCGGTGATGAATGATGGGGTCTCGAAATCCATATCGGCTACCCAAAGTGGCAGCAGGTCGTCGCGTCCCCAGCGAGGCAGCAGGGCACCATGTTTGAGGTCGTCGCTGCCCGAACGGTCTATTATCTTATCGAAATCGTACATGTTTTTACTTTGAACTTTGAACATTGAACTTTATGATTAGCCTTTTTCTCTGACCTGTTAACTGTAAACTATTAACTATCAACTAAAAGAAGACTATCAACTTTCAACTATAAACTATAAACTTTCAACCGCCTGCTTGATGTCTTCGAAGAGGTCGTCTACATCTTCCAGACCTACGCTCAGTCGGATGGTCGTGTCCTTAACATCCATTGATCTACGCATGTTCTCAGAGAATGCACCGAAGATGGTGCTTGCCGGGTGGATGGCAAGAGAACGGTTGTCGAAGAGGTTGGTGGCACGATGGATGAGCTTCAGATTGTTGAGGAAGTTGAAGCATGCCTCCTTGCTCTCCAAGTCGATGCAGATCATAGCTCCTGCTGTTTTGCCAAACTGGTGCTGTGCCAACTCGTGATAAGGATTATCTTCCAAACCTACATAGTTCACATATTGAATTTGTGGCAGAGTGCGCAACTTTTTGGCGAGTTCCAGGGCGTTGCTGCTCTGTACACGATAGCGGGCATCGAGCGTTTCGAGTCCGATGGTCTGCATATAGGCTACCTGTGGTGTCATGTAGGCACCGAAGTTGAAGAGCATCTCACCATAGAGGCGCTTGGCGAAGTCGCCATTGTAAGGGGTTCCGTAGTCGATGACCAGACCGCCGAGTGAAGTAGCACCACCGCTTACATACTTGGAACTGGAAACCACCTCGATATCCACGCCCAAGCTCTTTGCTGAAAATTGGGTGAAAGGAATCACGGTAGAATCTACCACCAAAGGCACATTCTTCTCGTGAGCCACTTCTGAAATAGCCTTCAAATCGGCAACCTCCAACTGTGGGTTGGTCAGAATTTCAAGGAATACGCAACAGGTGTCGTCGTCGATAGCCTCACGCACAGCCTCGATATTGGTTAAATCGCGTAGGCGGACCTTTACGCCAAAACGGCGCAGGGTAGCCACGAGCAGCGCATAGGTATTACCGAAGAGATGCTTCGAGGTAACGATGTTCTTTCCTTGTGCCGCCAGCGACATGAGGGTATTGCTGATGGCAGCCATGCCTGAGTTGAACGCAGTGGCGTGAGCGGCATCAGTCAATGCAGCCACACGTCGCTCCAGATTGGTAACCGTAGGGTTTTCTACTCGCGAGTAATCAGGAGCCTTGATTTTGTCTGTAAATGCCTCCGACATGATGGCAGCATTGTCAAACTCGTAGGCGAGGGTGTTATATACTGGCACGCTCAGCGAATCGTAGGCATCGCGGCGCTCATACTCCAAATGAATGGCTTGGGTCTGTTTCTTCATTTTATCCTATATATATAATAATGTGTATTTACTAATCTCTTGCATCAAGCAATCGAAGAGTGTATTGAACAATCTTTTGGGTTGTTTCTCGTTTCTATCTATTTTGACTGCAAAATTACAAAAAAAACTCTAGTTTTCCTATATAAATGTTAGATATTTTGTTTAAAAAGATATAATATTGGTAGGTTTTCTTTCTTTTCTGGGGATGAAGTAGCAGGAAATTCTATTTTTTGCAGTACCTTTGTACCCATGAAGAAAAAAAAGTTGATTATAATAGCTTTGAGTATGCTGATGGTACTTCCAGTTTACTCCCAGGACAAGCGTTATCATGGCGATGGCATTGATGATGTTCTTCGTTTTGTTCCTACCATTGCCGTCTTTGGATTGAAGGCGTGTGGAGTGGAGGCTGAAAGTACTTGGCAGCGAAGAATCGGTGCCCAGGTACTGGCATTTGGTGTGAATGCTGCCGTGACATATTCACTGAAGCATGCTATCCATGAGAAACGTCCAGATGGAACGGACAATCATTCGTTTCCTTCGGGGCATACTTCTGTCGCCTTTTCTGGAGCCACGGTCCTGATGCATGAATACCGTAAAGTTTCGCCTTGGATTGGTGTGGCAGGTTATGCTGTGGCTACTACTGTGGCGGTGGATAGAGTAAGAAGAAATCGCCATCACTGGGGTGATGTAATGGCAGGTGCCGCCATTGGTGTGGCTTCTGCTGAGGCTGGCTATCTGCTGGGTGACTGGATTCTGGGAAAGAAAAAGAAGAAAGCAAAGGAAATGGATGGGGAGTTGGAAAAGGAGAATGGGGTGAACGATAACCTCAGTCTCTCGGTTGCTCCTACAGGCATCGAATTTGCCATCAAACTATAATGCTTTTTGAAAGAGGAAAAAATTGAATCGAACAGATAAAAGATATACATAAAATCATGATGAAAACAACAACCTTGAGCCTCAAGGCTCTTACTTTTAGCGCTGCTCTCTGTGCTTCGCTCGGCTTGTCGCTTTCAGCGAATGCCGAGACCATCGAAGTGCAGAAGCTGAAGCATGCCGGCCCTTATCCTGTGGCTACCCCTTGGATGGCGGATAGCGTGAATGTGAAGGGTGAGAAATTTTCGATGGAGAGTGTGCTCGACTCTCCACTTTCGTTTACTTTATTGAATAATGGAAAAGAGGTGGCTGCATCCCAGCTTCTGGCGGATAGCAAGCAGAATGCAATTCACCTGGCTTCTTTCACCGTATCAAATACTAGCCGTACCAAGGCTACCATCGAGGTGAAGGGTTTGAAGCAATATCGCCTCTTCGTTGATGGAGAGCAGGTGACCGTGAATGGCGACAAGGCAGAAACTACCTTAATGCCATCTAGTCATACAGTGGTGATTAAGTACCTCACTGAGTCATCTGACAAGGATTTCAAGATCAGCATTACCGCAGCCGATGGCAAGCAGCTCAGCGTAGGTGAATCTGCTGCCAGCACCAAGCGCGCATTCAATATATACGATGTGATCTGCATGCCTAACTATGCAAGTGTTCAGATGTCGCCAAACGGCAAGTTTATGATAGTGCGCAAGACTTGGGTAGATAGACAGGGCAAGAATCATAGCATCAACGAATTGCGAAACAGTCAGACCAACAAGGTGGTAGCTTCTTTCGAAGAGAGCGTAAGATGGATGCCTCGTACCAACAAGATGTACTTTACCCAGAAGGCGAGCGACAGCTCTATTGCCGGCGAAGGCAAGGCAGATGGCGAGCTGCAGCTCATCACCATCAATCCGCTCAATATGGATCGCGAAGTGTTGGCTGCCAATATTCCAGACGGATGGTTCCAGTTTACTCCCGATGAGAAGGCGCTTATCTACACTCTTTATACCGAGGGCAGAAAGAAAGATGCGCAGGTGTATGATGTGAAGGAGCCTGATGACCGTCAACCAGGATGGCGAAGCCGTAGTTATCTTGCCAAGTTTGATTTGGCGTCGGGTGTTCTCCAGCCGCTCACTTTCGGCTATCACAACGTCTATCTCAGCGATATTTCTGCAGATTCCCGCTATCTGCTCATCGGCAAGAGCGAGGAACGCCTTACCAAGCGTCCAACCACTCTTAATTCCTACTATCGTCTCAATCTCAATGATATGAGTGTAGAGACTTTGATAGAGAAGGGTGAATTCCTGAATGGCGCCCAGTTCTCGCCAGATGGCAAGAGCATTCTCGTTACGGGTTCGCCTGAGGCTTTCAATGGCATCGGAAAGAATGTAGAGGAGGGACAGATTCCTAGTATGATAGATACCCAGCTCTATCTGATGACTCTTGCGGATAAGAAGGTTTGTCCGCTGACCAAGGATTTCAATCCGAACGTGCAGAGTGTGGATTGGAGTAAGGCAGATGGCAACATCTACTTTACGGCAGAAGATAAGGATTGCATGCATCTCTTCCAGCTCAATCCGAAATCAGGCAAGTTTACATTGCTCAAGACTCCTGAGGAGAATATCAAGAGTTTCTCTGTTGCATCATCTGCTACGGAAATGGCGTTCTCCGGACAGAGCGCATCCAATGCCGACCGACTCTACAAGATGAATCTGAAGGCGCAGAAGTCTCAGCTTGTTGATGATCTCAGTGCCCGTTTGTTGAAGAATATCGAGTTGGGCGAGTGCAAGGCTTGGAATTTCGTGAACTCTCGTGGCGACACGCTTTGTTGCCGTTACTATCTGCCACCTCATTTCGATGCATCGAAGAAGTATCCGATGGTGGTGAATTACTATGGCGGATGCAGTCCTACCACCCGAATGTTCCAGAGCCGCTATCCTCATCATGTATATGCTGCGATGGGTTATGTGGTGCTGGTAGTGAATCCGAGCGGAGCTACTGGTTTCGGTCAGAAGTTCTCTGCCCGTCATGTGGATACTGCGGGCGAGGGTGTGGCTGAGGATATTATCTCCAGCACCCAGGCTTTCTGCGATGAGCATAGTTTTGTGAACAGAAAGAAGATAGGTTGCATCGGTGCCAGCTATGGTGGTTTCATGACGCAGTATCTTCAGACCAAGACCAATCTCTTTGCTGCTGCCATCTCTCATGCCGGCATCAGCGACCACACCAGCTATTGGGGTGAAGGTTATTGGGGCTACAGTTACAGCGAGGTTTCCATGGCTAACGAGTATCCTTGGACCAACAAGCATCTCTTCGTAGATCAGAGTCCGCTTTATAATGCAGATAAGATTCATACACCATTGCTTTTCGTTCACGGAACTGCCGATAACAATGTGCCTGTGGGCGAGAGTATCCAGCTCTATACGGCATTGAAACTCCTCGGTCGTCCTACGGCGATGGTATTGGTAGATGGTCAGGATCATCACATCATCGATTATGAGAAGCGCCTCAAGTGGCAGGATACCATCTTTGCCTGGTTCGCCAAGTGGCTGCAGGATGATGGCAGCTGGTGGAAGGAAATGTATGGTGAGGAAAAAATGTAGTTGACGCCTGGCTGGCGAAAAGCTGGCTTCAGTCTTAATAAAACAAAAGAGATTATATTCCTGCTTTGTGGGGAATATAATCTCTTTTTGTGTTATTGCTTGTTGCAAATATAATCTCTTTTCTGGATTCTTATTTCTTGTTGCTTAGCGTGATGGCCAAGGAGATGAAGGCAAAGGTAATGCCCACGATGCAGACTCCTAGCCAGTTGGCGCGGGTCCATACGTATCCGGCACAGAAAGTGCCGAGTGAACCGCCAATGAAATAGGTTGTCATGAAGATGGTATTGGCACGGTTGGAAGCCTGTGGAATCTCCTGTAGACAACCGCTCTGGTTGCTGAGCTGCTGACATTGCAGACCTATATCAACCAAAATGATGGCTGCGATGAGTCCTGCATAGGTGTCGCCGAAGAGCAAGGCTATTCCCCAGGCCATAATCTGCATGCCTGCTCCAAGCAGGCTGAATTTATGAATGCCGAACTTAGGAACCAGCTTTCCTACACCACTTGCTGCTACGGCACCCATGATGCCGCAAAGTCCGAGCATTCCCACCATGTCGCTTCCTGCCTTGAAAGGAGGTTGGGCAAGATGGAAGGCGAGGCAAGACCAGATGGCCATCATGCTGCCGAAACCGAAGGCTGCACGGATGGAGTAGATGCGGATGGAAGGGTGGAGGATGAAAATCTCTGCCACGGTGGTCATCAGTCCTCTGTAGGTACCCACATAGTTGCGCTTCATCTCAGGCATCATCAATAGCATCACGCCCATGCAGGCAATCATGACGAGGGCGGCAATGAAAAACATCTCCCGCCATCCCAGCCATTCGCCGATGTAGCCGCTGATTACTCGCGAGGCAAGAATACCCGTGAGCAGTCCGGAGAGTACAATACCCATATTCCTGCTCTTGTTCTTGGGCTCAGAAAACTGTCCTGCTATCGGGATGAAGAACTGCGGAATCACGGAACAGGCACCAATCAGCAACGAAGCTCCCCAGAGCATCCATACGTTTTGTGCTACAGCCATCACGATGGCCATTAAGGCTGCAATGGTCATATTCGCAAGGATGAGCTTCTTGCGTGAGAACATGTCACCCAGGGGAATGAGAAAAAACAGTCCCAGTGCGTAACCTATTTGGGTAATCACGGTGATGAGGTTGGCGCTTTGCTCGGTAATGCCCAGATCATGACGGATCAGTTCGAGAAGCGGCTGATTGTAGTAGCAGTTGGCTACGGTGAGTCCTGCGATGATGGCCATCATCAGGAGAATGCTGCGGGGAATGCCCCGATTTTCTTTTAGCTGTATCATCTTTGTTTGTTTATGATTCTGTTTCTGAGGGCAAAGTTACTAAAAAGTTCTCGGCTAGCAAAGTTTTTGGGCTCGATTTCTTGGAAAAATCATCTCTCTTCTTGGAAAAATCATCTTTCTTCGATGAAAAAGTTGCTCTCTTTGAAGAAAAGTTTCTGCTCTTTTCCTCTCGCGTACCTTATTATATGTATCATCCCTCACTTCGGCAGGGGTGTTGGCGCACACCTTTGTTACGCTAAAAAACACCGAAAAGTGTTAATTTTGGGCTGTTCCCGAGCATATCAAAAACTTTAACCTTTGTTAGCACTTTATAATTAACTGAATATCAATAGTTTGTAATTTTGTTACAAAATACCCCTAAAAAAAAACACAAAAAAAAGTACGCCGTATCAAAAAAATGCTTACCTTTGCATCAGTTTTAATAAACGAATGATTGTTTTACAGATTTAAAAAGCAAAGAAAATGAAGAAATTAGTTTTTATGTTCGTAGCTATCGCAGCTAT
>ERZ773185.1777-NODE-1777-length-15173-cov-5.065485_pt1 | contig 15173 bp, 14 predicted proteins | sample MGYA00580531_ERZ773185 | MGnify/ENA primary metagenome ERZ773185 (study PRJEB29015, sample SAMEA2737799) | human gut metagenome | biome: human gut; feature: human-associated habitat; material: faeces | place: China | collected 2012 ...
CAGAATAGGGATAAGTTGCGCCAATGTCTCCGCCGACCTCCGCCTGCAGGGAATGAAGATCGGGGTCGATCTCCTTCACATAGGGTTCCTTCATGGGCTCCACCACCAGAACGGTCAGCTTCTCCGGCGCGGTATGTTCGGGGGTGTCTCCGCTGGGGATGGCAAAGGCGCGGCTGCCGTTGGCCATGATGAGATACTTTCCGTCCTCGGACTCGTGGTGGAAACCGTATCCGGCCGCCTCCATCTGTTCCCGGCTCATATCCGTCACATGGAAGGTGCCCCTGGGGGTCCGCACTGTTTCGCCGGTCTCCCGGTCATCCGGGGAGGGTGCCGGAGTCTGCCCGGCCAGCTCCGCCTCATAGTCCCGGCCCGCCTGCTCCGCAAAGGCCAGCATCTCGTCCACATGGGACTTGTCCGGGTCCTCCAGTGCCGCTTTGATTACAGCCGGATCAAAGTCAAGAAATTCCTCATACCCGGTGGCGTCCTTGAACTTCTCGATTTCGGAAGGCAGATAGTCCTCCTGGGTCTGCCCCAGGGCGGCCAGCTTCTCATCCAGGGCGGAAATGCGGCCGGCCATCAGGTTTTCGTAGATCTCCTCCTTGGCCGCGTGCTCCTCCGGGTGCTCGGCGGCGTACTGCGGGTCGTGCTGGCGGAAGAACTCGTCCATATCGTAGGCGATGTCCATCGCCCACTCGGATTTTTCCTCCTCGGTCAGCTCCTCCGCGTCCTGGAAGGTCATCACCCGGTATTCCTCCGGGATACTGTCCCGGTCACCGTCGTACACCTCGTCAAAGCGGTCCCCGGTATCCCGCACATACCCGAAGTCGGTGAACTGGCCGCTTTCCTCCAGGGCGATGTCCCGGCCGTAGGCCTCATAGTCGATGTAGTTCCGCAGGTGCTCCGGCACCTGCATGGCGTCCAGCTCCTCGATGTAATACCGGCCCAGGTCGTCATGGTCGCGGATGTCGGGGTACACATCGTAGCAGTCCAGGTTCTCGGTCAGGTTGATGATCTCCTGCAAACTGCCGGAATGGTCGCCGATCTCCATAGCCGCCTGGAACTGCTCGTACTCGCCCTGGCTCATCTCGTCCAGCTTGGAGGCCAGGTAGTTGAGCTCGTCCAGGTTCTCATACTCGCCCAGCTTGTCATAGAGGCCGTCCACATAGCAGTCATAGTCGGTGATGAACCACTCCTCATAGGGCTGCCCGAAGTCGTCCTTGGAGCCAATGCCGATCCGCTCAAACACCTTTTGCAGCTCCTCCGCCGTGGTGGGGAACTTCACCCATTCACCCACCAGGGAGCCCTCGTTGTACTTGCCCAAGTTGGTGATGAAGGCGGCGAAGGGATAATCCTTGTCATATTCATAATGGGGCATATACGCACCTCCTTACAATTCCGGCTCGGACTTCCCCTTGTGGGGCGCCGGCGCCTTGTTTTTTCCCATGCACTCCTGCTTGCTCTGCTCCAGCCGCTCCTTGATAGAGGGTTTCCGGTCCGCCGGCTTCTCCTGGGGGCGGTCATGCTGCCACTCGTCCCCGGACAGCGTTAAATAGCCCCTGCTGGTAAAACAGCCCTGTTCCTCCTGCATGGCGTATTTGCCAAAAGGAACGGGATCAATGGCCTTCAGCAACTCATCCGGGAAAACTATATCTGTATGCTCAAACAGATAGCGCCATCCCAGCGTATCCAGTTTATTGACACGGGACTCCAGGATGAAATACTCGGTATTGGCGGGGAACTCCCGAAATTGCTCCAGCGTGGTCAGACGATAGGGAGACTCCTGCACAGCGGCCAGAAGGTTCCGGTCCTCCTGAGAAAGGGTGGTCAAAGCCCGAAGTGCCGCCTCCTGCTCCGCAATGCTCCCCTCCTGGGGGAGCATTGCTTTCAGATCATTCAGGGAAATATCAGATTTACTTTTTGCCATTCACGCCCTCCTTCCGTTTGGGGAACTCCAGCTTGAAGCGGACATACTTCCCGCCGGTATCATCCAGCACCACCACCGCGTCATAGGCGGCGCCCTTCTTTTCAGACCACATCCCCTTGACGGAAGTGCGGCCCTTCTTCAAAAGGTCGTCGGCCATCTTGCGGGTCAGCTCCTTTTTGCGGGAGGTCCAGAAACGGTCGTCCTTCCAAAGGACAAAACGGCAGGAGCGGTCGGAGCAGTAAAAATTCTTCCTGCCTTCATAGACCGGCTTGCCGCAACGGGGGCAGGTTCCAATCACTTCCTTCTCCGGGGCAAACAGCTTCTGGCCCTCCTCGGAGATATGGGAATAGGTTTTCACCAGCTCCCGCGCCATGTCAGAGATCCCCGCCAGGAAGGCGGCGGGGTCGCCTTCGCCCCTGGCGATGGTGGTCAGCTTCTGCTCCCACTCCGCCGTAAGCATGGGAGAGGTCAAAGTATCCGGCAGGACGGTGACCAGATTGATCCCCGCCTTGGTGGGGATGAGGCTTTTGCCCTTGCGCTCCACAAATCCGGCCGCCACCAGCTTTTCCAGGATCGCCGCCCTGGTGGCCGGGGTGCCCAGGCCCTTGCGCTCGGCGTCCTCCGGCATATCGTCCTTCCCGGCAGTCTCCATCGCAGAAAGCAGCGTATCCTCGGTGAAGTGCTTGGGCGGGGTGGTCTTGCCCTCCTTGACGGCAGCGCCGGAAAGAGACAGGCTCTGGCCCTCCGTCAGCTCCGGCAGGGCCTTATCCTCGGCTTCTTTGTCCGGCTCCGCATTTTTCAGCCCAGCGCGGTAGGCAGCGTCCAGCGCCCGCCAGCCAGGTTGCTTCACCGTGCGGCCCTTGGCGGAAAACTCCGCTCCGGCGCACTCAACAACAACGGCGGTTTCCGCAAAGGTATAGGGCTGGGCCACAGCGCACAGCAGCCGCAGGGCCACCAGCTCCAGCACCGCCTTTTCGCCCACCGGCAGGCCGGACAGGTCCGCGCCCTGGAGGTTGCGGGTGGGGATCACCGCATGGTGGTCGGTCACTTTCTTGTCGTTGATGACCGCCGCCGCATCGCAGGAAATGGCGATGCCCTTGCGGAACGGCATGGCGTTGGCGACCAGATTGACCAGCTCCGGCAGGCTGGCCGCCATGTCCGAAGTCAGATAGCGGCTGTCCGTCCGGGGGTAGGTGCAGAGCTTCTTTTCGTACAGATTCTGCAAATAATCCAAGGTCTGCTGGGCGGTGTATCCCAGCAACCGGTTGGCGTCCCGCTGGAGGGTGGTCAGGTCATAGAGGGCGGGCGGCTTCTCGGATTTGTCCTTGCGCTCCACCTTTTTTACCGTGGCAGCCGCGCCCTGGCAGGCCGTTTTCAGCTGCTGGGCGGCGGCTTTGTCCGCCATGCGCTCCCCGGAAACGGTGAAGCCGGGCAGCTCCAGCGTGACCGTGTAAAAAGGCACCGGCTTGAAGGTGTCAATCTCAGCCTCCCGCTGGACGATGAGGGCCAGCGTCGGGGACATGACGCGCCCGATGTTGAGGGTGCGGTGGTACAGCACCGAAAACAGCCGGGTGGCGTTGATACCCACCAGCCAGTCGGCCTTGGCCCGGCAGAGGGCCGCCTGGTGCAGCCCGTCATAGTCCGCGCCGGGGCGCAGGTGTGCAAAGCCATCCCGGATGGCGGAATCCTCCATGCTGGAAATCCACAGCCGTTTCATGGGTTGGGTACAGCCCGCCAGGCAGTAGACCGTGCGGAAGATCAATTCACCCTCGCGCCCGGCGTCGCAGGCGTTCACCACCTCGGTCACGTCCTCCCGCCGCAGCAGGGTACGCAGCACGTCAAACTGATCCCGCTTGTCTTTGGCGATGGTGAAGCGCCAGGACTCCGGCAAAATGGGCAGGTCATCATAGCGCCACTTGGCGTAGTCGGGGTTGTAGGTGGCGGCGTCCGCCAGCCCGGCCAGGTGCCCCAGGCACCAGCTCACCAGCCAGCCGCCGCCCTCCAGGTAGCCGTCTTTGCGGGTAGCAGCGCCCAGCACGGCGGCCAGGGATTTTGCCACAGAGGGCTTCTCAGCGATCACCAATCGCATCTTCCTCTACCTCCATTTCTTCGTTGGATTTTTTCAGTTTTCTGGAAACGCTGTTGCCATCGTCCAGAAGGCAGTCATAACCGACGTTGTAATCATAGCGGTACAGCTTTCCCAGCAGGTCGTTGATGATGACACGGCAGGCCAGCAGCACCCGCGTCTTATCCACCTGCATGAGCTGGTAACGGCGGTAATTGCTGAAATATTCCTCGCGCAGATGTGTCCGGGCGGCGGTTTCCTCCATCAGAATGTCGATCACGTCCTTGTCGCCGTCCTCTTTCGCGCCCTCGGCATAGTTCAGCATCTCCATCACCATCGGGAAGCTCTGCTCATCCATCGGGGCTTCCTCTTTGAGATAGCCGATCAAGGCGCAGAACAGGAACCGGGCCGCTGTCTGCTCCGGCTCGGTCAGAGCGGAAAGGGTTTCCTGCCCGCTGGGCAGAAGTTTGTTGCAGACAAAATCGTGGACCTCGCCGCGGAACAAGTGGCGGATGGCGTCGATGGACAGCGCCGGTTTGGAGGTGTCTGTATCGTCCTCCACTTTGTAGATTTCAAATTCTTCTTCGTCTGTCTTTTTGCGCACCTTGGCGAGCGCCGTGCAAACGATGTCGCCGCCAAAGTAGACGCCGAAGCAGATCAGGTCGAACACAATGAGAAATTGGATAAAATAATTCATTTTGCTTTTCTCCTTTCGCGCAGCCACGCAGTCAGTTCTTTGTGGCAGAAGCCCACGCAGGGCTGGCCGGGGCGGTAGGTTCCGCAGCCATAGCAGGGGTGGCCGGGAGATAAAGAGGGAGGACGGGAAGCTGCCTTCCCGCCCTCCGGCCTGCGCGTCATCATGGGTTCATAAGGGCTGTCGGTGAACCGGGTCATTTGGCCGGGTTCTCGCTTTCCTCATCGCCGCCCCCGCCGGCGTCCTCCGGCTCGTCAGATTCCTCGGTCTCCCAAGGGTCCTCGTCCTCCTGTTCGGTATCGTCCTCGCCGTAGTCGTAATCATCCAGGTTGTCGCTGCCCTTGGTCTTGGGCTTCTGCTTGATGAATTTGAAGTAGACCAGCGCACCGATGCCGCCCAGCACAGCCAGCACCACCAGCAGCATCGCCGGGTTCAGCCCTGCCGGTTCCTGTTCCGGCTCCGGCTCTGTTTCCGGGTCAGGGGTGGGTTCCGGCTCCTGGCCCGTACACTCTGCCATATTCACGGCGCACACCGGGCAGGCCGTATTCACCGCACCGGCGGCGCACTTTTCCGTGCAGTTGCAGACGGCGGGCGTTTCCTCCGCCGTCTCGCCGTCCTCCATCAGCGCCTCCAGGTCGGCCTCGTCCACCTGGTTCAAGAAGTGGACGGCGGTCTCCTTGTCCTCGTTGGCGCGGTCAATGAGGATGTAAAAATAGTTACCCGCCTTGGTGGTGACGGTGATGAGCTGCTTGTTGCCGCCAAAGTCATCCACCAGGGCGGCGTTGCCCTCCGGGGTCAGGGCGGGGCTGTCCTCGGTTTCCTCCACCACCACGTTGCTGTCGTTGGTGGCGTCCGCCGCCGGTGTGGCCGTGGGCGCAGGGTCAGTGCCCTGGGCAAAGGCGGTCACAGAGAAGCCGCCCATCAGCACCAGGCAGGTGCAAAGGGCGGCAAGGGTTCTACAAATTTTCTTATTCTTCATGGGTCATATCCTCCTGTTCGGAATCGGCGGGAACCGCCATCTGACCGGGCATCATACCGCCGGACAGCATGGCGTTCAGCTGGGCCGGGGTCATGCGCACAGCGCGCACCATCTGGACGATTTCCAGGTTCTCCGCCTCGGTTTTCTGCGCTTCCAGGGCCTTCAGCTTTTCCTGCTGTTCCGCGATCTTCTCGCGGGTCTTGGCGATCTCCTGGTCGATGCGCTCAATTTTGTTCTTTGCCATAGTCAAATCACTCCTTCTTCATAAAAATTGTTCACCAGTTCATCAGGCCGTAGCCCTTGATGCACTCGTAGGTCAGGGAATAGCTCTTGATTTTGCACGCATCGCCGGAATTACCCTCTACGGTGTAAACCCGGCTGCCGTCGGTGCCCACTACGATGCCCACATGGTCGGCGCTGCCGTCCAGGTCCCAATCGAAGAAGATTGCGTCGCCGGGGGCGATGTTGGCGTAATCCCGCCCGCCCCATTGTCCATGCGACTGGAACCAGGGAATGCCCTGGGACTGGCAGGCGGCAAAGCGCGGCTCGGAAAGGCCCATCTGGCCGTAGCACCAGGACACAAAGCAGGCGCACCATTCCACGCGGGAATTAAAGCCGTACCAGCTCCAATAGGGCTGGCCGCCCACGTTGCCTACCTGGCTTTTGGCGATGTCCACCACCGCCTGATTGCCAGGCCGGGTGCCGTTGACAAACTCCACACCGGCCAAACTCTCGGAATCGCTGGTGTCGGCGGACCCGCCGCCGAAGATCAGGGGCTTGTTGCCCAGCGTCTGCCGGTACACCTGGTACATTTCCAGCTGGTCCGGCGTCAGCAGTTCCGACGCCACGGAAGATATGGGCTTGCTGGTGAGGGTCACATTTAAGATGTAGTAGTTGTAGGGCACTTCCACGTCATACTCGTTGCCCTCGCTGTCTGTCCGGGTCTCGGTGCGGTAGCGGGTCTCCGTGGTGACCGTTTCCGTGAGGATGTACTGCTTGTCAAAGAGCATTTCCAGGTCGCTTTGCACCTCGTCCAGGGTAAACACCCCTTCGTGGAGCGCCGACAGGATGGACAGCAGCACATAAGGGTCATGCTCGATCTCGTCCAGGTCAAAGTGATATTCGTCATAGTCGTGGGTGGCCTCGTAGGTGTCCAGGTATTCTTGAAGCTCCGCCTCCATCCCGCAATAGGCGGCCTCGGCCCCGGTCAGGTCCGCGTCCTCGGAGAGATAGGAGGACGCCACCAGGCCGGAAGTCCCGCCCCCGAACATGGAGGTACAGGACTGCATCAGCCCCATGATGAGCATGAGGATCAAGCCGATCCCTCCCACAATGAGAAGGGTGTGTTTGTTCTTCGTCACAAGGCCGCCCAGCTTCTGGGCGATGGTCCCGCCGCCTTTCTTCGCTGCGGAAGCGGCGGTCTGGGATGCCTTTCCCGCAGCCTGGGCCGCGCCGGTTCCTGCCCGATGTGCGGCGGCATATTGCTTTTGCAGCCGCTTTTTCTGCCACAGGCGGGAGATGGGGTTACTGGACGCAAGCTGGGGATTTTCCATGACGGACTTCCGCCAGTAGAAATCGGCATTGGCTTTCACCGCCGCCTGCTCCGCTTTTGATACATCCCGCCAGGGTTTCAGCTTGCGGTCTGCCCGCGCCTGGTGGAAGCGGCGGCCGCCATAGCCCACGGCTTTCTCGATCTGCCGCTCCCCCAGGTGGCCGGCCTGGACGCCGGAGTTCTCGCCCTCCACCTTGCTCACTTCGCCATGGAGGGTGGACCGTATTTCCTGCACCGGCCGGGACAATGGGTTGCCATGTTCCTTGCCGGGAGGCTTTACGGGGACAGCAGCTTTCGCCGTGTCCAGTCGATCCGCCGCCTTGTCCGACTTGCGGATGGCCTTTTTCAGTTCCGGCGCCGCCTGGTCTGTCTCGGAAAACTGCAAACGGGAGGAAGGGCGGTCCCTGGCCGCCTCACCCTCCCGAAAGGTGTCGCGCCGCTTGCGCCGCGCCTTTTTCGCCTGGCGCCGTTCCACATGGCCCGCCGCCTCGTCCGCCGCCCGGTTCAGCACACCGGCAGTCTCATCCGCAGAAGAATAATCCTGCTCCGGGGGACGGTCTGAAATATGGGTGGCCTCGCCAGTCACCAGGTTCACCGAGATGGCCCCATCACGGGTCATCTTCTGCGCCTCCTTTTCGGAGGCTTTCCATTCCTGCATTTATCCGTCACCTCCTCCATAGGGGCAGATGCTGGCGCACGCCCCGGTCTCTATCAGGGAAATGTAGTGAAAAATTGGATAGGCCTGAGGCGGGCAGACCGCGTTCCCCAGGGTTTTCAGCCGTAGCGCCCGATCCTTTGTATCCTCGGTTATGCGGGGGACGCCCTCCGGCTCGCCGGCCCAGAGGATACGTCCGTCCATCCCTGCGGGAAGCCCATGAGCCATTCCACCCAATCGGGGTTCAGCGCCGCCTTCTCCGACAGGGGCTGCTCCTGGTGGATCACCTGGGCCGACAGGTTGGAGGATGGGGATTTGCCCCGGAAGGCCGCCGGTTTCAGGGTGGAGCGGTAGCCCTCCGACGCCGCCGGCGTCAGGTAGAACACCGCCGCCGAAAGGCTCAGGCTCCAGATCGTCCCGTCCCTGTTCCGCTTGCGGAAGATCCCGTTGTCCGACAGGAACACATCCAGGTTGGCAGCGTCCCGGCCCGTGGATTTGTCGGAGGCAAGGGGTGTGGGAAACATCAGCCGCGACGATAAAAGTTCGCTGGCGCTCATGCCATGCGCCGACGCCGCAAGCCGGAAATACGAATGGGAGAACAGCGTATCCCGCTTTTGCCAGGTCAAAGATCGTTTTGTCGAGCCCCATATTGATGAAGCCAGCAACATTTTCCCCAAGCACCCAACGGGGCCGCAGTTCGGCAATAACTCTGCACATCTCCGGCCACAGGTAGCGTTCATCCGCAAAACCCTTCCGTTTTCCCGCGGTGGAGAAGGGCTGGCAGGGGAAGCCGCCGGAAAGGATGGTGACTGTTTCAAGTCCTGTTTTCTCAAAAAACGCCTCCTTCGTGAATGTGGTGATGTCCCGGAACTTCGGCACGTCCGGCCAGTGCCGCTCCAGGACGGAATAGGGATAGTCCGCCCACTCACACTGGCAGACGGTCTCGAACCCGGCCGCCTCCGCCGCCAGGTCCAGGCCGCCGATGCCGGAGAACAGGCTTACATGGGTCAGTCGCTCCATACCTCGTCCCCTTCAAGGTCTCCCTCGTCCTGGGGCTCCTCCACATCCTCCAGGCGGACCAGGTTATGGCGGCGGATGATGGACTCCTCCAGGACGTCCTGGGCGGCATTGCTGTCCTCCGGGAGGCCCAGGCTGCGGTAGAGCTTTTTCAGCACCTTCTCATAGCCGCCTGCCTTTTTCTTCAGGCGGAGGAAGTCCTTCTCCGTTTCCGCCTCGGACAGGCGGCGGGCCAGCGAATAATAGAGGACGATCAGATTGTGGATGTCGCCCACCAGCATACGGAAGCCATAGCCGGGGATGATGTACTCGTCCTTATACTTCTTGGGCTTTGGCTCCTCCACGGGCACCGGGGTGGCCTCCGCCAGCTCCTTTGCCATAAGGTCCTTCAGGTCCTTGGGGTCGCCGAACACCAGGTAGCGGCCGGGGATGCCCCAGCCCTGGAACTTCTCCTCGGCGATCTCGCCGTAGCGCTTCGCCGCGTCCAGCACATGGAACACGTCCTCCTCGTCCTTGATCCGGCCCGCCAGGAAGGCAAGCTGGTGGAGAAGGCCGTACAGGTGGACCTCATCGTTGATGTGGTTGAGATAGGTCTTGCCGTCGATAATGTAAATCTTGTTTTTCATATTCACGCCTCGCTTTCACAAAAATCAAATTCCATGCTCATCTGCCCGCCGCAGAGCATCATCCGCAGGAGGTCCTTCCCCTGGGGCGTGATAAGGGTCTGCTGGCGGAAATGCCCGTACTTCCAGAAGTCCTTCACCTGGAACAGCCCCTTATTGGAGGGCTTGGCGTAGGGCAGAAGGTATCCGGCCGGGCAGCGGTACAGAAATCCCGCGTCCATCAGGAAACGGCAAAACGCACGCTCCCCGATTTGCAGTTCCTTCGCCGTAGCCCGGATATTGGTGCAGTTTTCTTCATGGACAAAGGCGTCATAGAAATCTGCTTTCGGCCGCAGCCGTTCCACCTCCCCGGTAAGGCGGCGGTTCTTCTCATGCTCCGCCAGGAGCTGGTCCGCAAAGGAGAGAAGGATCCCCGGGTGCCTGGCCGCCTCCTCCAGCAGGGAGGGCGTCATGTAGCCCCCGGTCCTGCGGATCGTGGGAAGCACCTCATCGAACACCCATTTCTCAAACCGCTCCGCGCCGGACAGCCGGCTATGAACGATCAGGCGGTAGACGTCGCCCTCCGGGAGGAAGGTCATCGTCTGGTCACCGCTTGCGGTGGGGATGGAACGTTTCGTTCCACCCCTCGCATGGTCACGGACAGCCTTTCGGGGATTGCTGTACCCCAGGGCCTTTGCCACATCCGAACCGCAGAACAGGTATTTCCCGTTCTCCTCGATCGCGCGGATACTGCCAAATTCACTGTTTCTGAATATCTCCATGTTCATATTCACGCCTCCGTTTCCGCCGCGTGCTCCACCTCGCTGGGCTTGGTGGTAAGCAGCTTATAAAGCTCCGTGTCCTTTGGGAAGTCGTCCGCAAAGGGCAGGATCACATTGTTGAAGAACAGCAGCCCATGGCCCGGCTCGGAATTGGTCACATAGGCAAGCTGTTCCGCCGAAATGCCCAGCCGCTCCGCCAAAATCTTGCGGTCGCCGGCGGCCTGGTTGAGCATATAGATGAAATCGCTGTTTTCCAGGATGTTCTCGATCTCCGGGGAGGAGAGCAGGTCCTTGGGGTTCTGGGTCGCCCCGGTGGGCACCCCGCCCCATTTTCTAAACCGTTTCCAGATCTCCGCCGAATAGGCCGCCGTCTGCTCCTCCTTCAGCAGGAGGTGGAACTCGTCCACGAAATACCAGGTGGAGCGCCCAATGGCCCGGTTGATGGTGACGGTGTTCCACACCGCATCCTGGACAATGAGCATCCCCGGCTTTTTCAGGTTTTTCCCCAGGCCCTTGATGTCAAAGCAGACAAGGCGGTTGCGGATGTCCACCGTGGTGCGGTGGTTGAAGAAGTTGAGGGAGCCGTTCACATACAGGTCCAATGCCTGGGCCACACGGTCGGCCTCCGGGATGCCCTGCGCCAGCAGCGCCTCCATCAGGTCGCCCAGGATGGGCATATTCTCCGGCCGGGGGTCTGCGAAGTAGGGCTGGTAGATCTTCTGCACCGCCCGGTCGATGACGGTTTTCTCGATGGCTTCCAGCCCGGTCTTGCTCCCCATGATGAGCTCACAGAAGGAAAGCACGAAGTCAGATTTCAGCGCCAGGGGGTTCTCCTCGTCGGAGTAGTTGAGGTTGATGTCCAGGGGGTTCACATAGTCGGTGCTGGACGGGGACAGCCGGATCACCTGCCCGCCCAGCCGGCGCACCAGGGGCGAATACTCGTCCTCCGGGTCGCAGATGATGACATTATCTTTTGTGGTCAGGATGATGAAAGTGATCTCCCGCTTGCAGCTCATGGACTTGCCGCTGCCCGGCGTGCCGAACACCAGCCCGTTGGGGCTTCTGGACTGTTTGCGGTCCAGAAGGATCATGTTGTTACTCAAAGCGTTGAGGCCGTAGTACATGGCGTCCCCGCCCATAAACAGCTCCTGGGTGACGAAGGGGACGAACACCGCCAGCGCCGAAGTGGTGAGGCTCCGCTCGATTTTGATACGGTTGAGCCCCAGGGGAAGGCTGCTCATCAGTCCGTCCTCCTGCTGGAAGTCCAGCCGGGTGAGGAGGCAGTTGTAGGTCTGCGCCACGCTGGCCGCCTGGGACACGGCGATCTCCAGCTTCTGTTTTGTCTCCGCCATGTGCATGACCAGGAAGGTCAGATTGAACATTCGCTCATTCCTGCTTTGCAGGTCCTGGAGGATGGTCTTTGCCGCGCCGCCGTAGGTGGCAAGGTCGCTGGGGAGGATGTCCATGTCGTAGCCGCTGCGTACCGCCCGCTTCTGCTCCGCGATCTTCATGGCGTCCAAATCCGTGATCTTGCGCTTGACCATCTTGATGGCCTCGTTCTGGTTGATGCCCCGGATGTGCATAGTTACCAGGATGTTGCCCTCGGTCTCCATAAACTCCGCCAAAATGCGGTCGTGGATCTCCGGGGCGGTGATCTGCAAAAAGCTCACCGCCCCGTACATCTCGCCAATGCGGAAGGTGCGGGTCTCCCCGAAGTGGAAGGAGGACGGGGCGATGAAGTCCTTGACCGAAAGGCCGCTGGGCGCCAGCCAGTCCCAATCGAAGGCGAACTTCCCGCCCTCCGGACGGCGGCCGTCTGCCGGGTGGAGGATGCCGTGAAGCAGCTCCAGCCGCTCTTTCCCGTCCAGCACATGGGCGGCGGCGCCCATGACCTTGAAGCGGTTGAGGGTGTCGGTCTCGATACGGGCGAACCGCGCCCGCGCCGCCGGAAGGTTCTCCGCCTCGATGGTCAGGGTCACATACTTGGTTTTCACATAGCCGTTGCTGCCCCGCTCATACTGGAAGCGGAGTATCCCGGCCGCGTCCTCCCGGACGGGGTCCAGGTCGTCCCCCTGGGGACGGATGCCGAACAGATCCTCCTCCGGCCCATGCTCCACATACCGGCTGCTGAGCGACATCTGCACCCCGATGGTGGGGTCGTAGCCGTTGTAGAAATCGCAGAGGTGTTCAAATATATCCCGCTGGCCCTCCGGCGAAGCCAGGCGGTAGTTGACGTCCTCGAAGGTGATGGTCTTGGAGAAGGCCCCGCCCTCCAGCCGGCACAGGCCGTCCGGGAACATATTGCGGAAGGGGATGCTGTCCTGCACCGTATGGGCTTTCCCGTCCCCCTTGGCCTGGCGGACCACCGCCTCGATCTGCTTACGCTCGGCGCGGGTCAGCTTGCGCCTTGCCCCTGCCGGTTTTGCTGGTCTTGCCGTTTTTGCCTGCAATCGCTCTCACCTCCTGTTCCAATTCGTACTGCCGCACCAGGGCGGAGTACAGGTTGTTGGTCTGGTAGATCCGCGTCTTTGGGCGGATAAATTTGTTTTCAATGAGATGTCCCAGGAACACCTCCAGGGGCTGCCCGTTCTTCTCGTACATGGCGAACAGGAAGAAGGGAAGCATCACCAGGATCATGCACAGAGCCGCCGTGGTGGTGCCAAGCGCCCCCTTGGTCAAAAAGAAAAGCGGCACGCCGATAATTGCTGCCGCTCCGAAACAGATCACCTGCCGTTTGGTCAGCCCGAACAGGACCTTGCTCTGTACCTTGCTCAGGTCCTTCGGGATCGTTACATAGGCCAATCAATGCACCTCCTTTTTCATGGGAGCATAGTCCCTGAAATCTTTTACCGTGTGGAAAATCCGTTTGTTGTTCACCCACCGCTGAAGATGGCGGGTGATTTTTGGAGCGGTAGGGCGCTCATAGATCATCACATAGGGGTCATACCCCAAGGCCCGCAGGGTGTTCACCCGGTAGAGGTCCTGCTCATGGGTGCTGCCGTAGTTGGTCAGCACATAGACCCGCCGGTTGCGGTCGCTTCGGATGGCGGTATGCGCCACAAAGCGTTTGAAGTGCTCCGTCAGGTCCTCCTCCGGGTTGTCCCAGGCGAAATGCACCGCCTTGGTCCGCACCCTGTTCAGCAGGGCGATGTTGTCCGGGTTCGTCAGCCGGATGTCCAGCCCCTGGGTGAAGTCCACCAGCGCCCGGCTGGCGGCAAGCTGTTCCAGAAGCGCCTCATGATCCGGGCAGGCCAGCAGGTTGGGGTCCAGCAGTTTGATCTCATCCTCACCGCGCCAAAATTCAGAAAGGTCAGCGACTTTGACGCTCCTGCGTCCCTCCTTGCCGCTGACGATGCAAAATCCGCAGTTCCTCGGACAGCCCCGGCTCAAAAAGCCGTAGGCCGTTCCCAAAAACCGCGGATACAAAAAGTAGTCCGGCCGGATGTGCTCGATCTCATAGGGGAGGTCTTTTCCGCCCGGCCCGTAGCCGGTGCCGCCTTGGATGACCTTCTCCGCGTTGTTCACCACGATGGTGTCCTTGGAGTAGGTGTCCGTGAACACCCGGCTCTTGTAAACCAGGTCATAGCGGCCTTTGGGGCTCCACCACTCCACCCGGTCGCCCCGCCGCGTATGGTATTCGGAGAGCTTCATCAGGCAGAGGTTGGGAAAGTTGTGGGAGTCCACGTCTATCAATCCTATTTTCAATCAGCCACCCCCTAATGCGCCCCAAACAGTGACTTTGCGAGGCTGCCGGTCTTAAAGAGCGTGAAGCACAGGAGGACCGTGTAGCCCATACAGCCCCAGATGGCGCCGGAAATGTTGTCGCCGCTCAGGGAGATGCCCTCCACCAGCACCGCGTAGATGCCCACGCAGATCATAATGAGGAACGCCTGGAAGCCCAGGGCCAGCAGGGAGCGGAGATAGTTCTGCCCCGTGTTGCCCCACTCCCGGTTCACCATTGTGGCAAAGGGGATGGGACCTATTGAGGTCACCAAATACACCTCGATCATCCTGCCATAGATCACCAGGAAGATGCAGATGGAGAGGATCTGCGTACACAGCCCCACGAAGATGCTCTGGAACCACAGCCCCAGCAGGGCGCCGATGCTCCAGTCCGCGAGCTGGGTCTCCAGGTCGGCGGTCACGCCGGATATGTCGATGCCCGCGTCCGAGATGATGACGCCGGCGCTCTGGCTGACCACGTTCTGCGCCACATCGAACACCGCCATGACGATGTTCCAGGTGTTGGTGACGATGAGCACCGCGCAGAAGGTCTTGAAGATCCACTTGAAGAAGATCCAGGTGTCGAAGTCGTGGAGGTTGTTCTTTTCTACGATGAGCTGGATGAGCTCATAGCACATGACAAAGGTGAGGACGATGCCGGCGATGGGGACGATCACGGTCTCCGAGAGATTGCGGACCATGTTGAAAATGCCGCTGTTCCACGCGGAGGGCGTCATGCCCACCTCCCCGGCGATCTCGCCCACCTTGGTATTCAGGGTATCAAACATCCCGGTCAGGTTTGAAATGATACCGTCGATGAGCAGTTCCTGGAACCACTCCTGTATCGCGTCAAAGATCAACGGGGATCACCTCCTTTCCGGGAGGCCCCGTGTGCCGGGGCCTCCCGTGGGGTCTGCTGGCAGACATCAGGCGGAGAGCAGGCCGGACAGCAGGGGGATCAGGGTCAGGCCGATGAGGGCGACACCGCCGCCGGCCATGAGCTGCTTGATGCCCTGGCTTTTGGAGGCAGGGTTGTCCTGCCCGTAACCTTCCAGGAGGTTGATGCCGCCCCACACGCACAGGCCGCCGCCCAGCGCAATCACCAGAGTCTGCAATACGTCGATAGCGTTAGTGAAAAAATCCATAAATCATATTTCCTTTCTTCGTTGTAGAATTGTTA
>ERZ773185.1779-NODE-1779-length-15158-cov-3.895716_pt1 | contig 15158 bp, 6 predicted proteins | sample MGYA00580531_ERZ773185 | MGnify/ENA primary metagenome ERZ773185 (study PRJEB29015, sample SAMEA2737799) | human gut metagenome | biome: human gut; feature: human-associated habitat; material: faeces | place: China | collected 2012 ...
GACTCATTGTATTTTTCGGGGAGATCTTTTGTGGTTGATGACTGATATGGGACGGCATCATCAGATACTTCTTCATCTATATCTTCTTCTAAGTCATCATATAAGATATCTTCTTCATCATCTTCAAGTTCCATATCGTCTAAGTCTTCCTCGTCTATATCTTCGTCTTCGTAGCCGTCCATTGCTCCTACGAAGGCTTTTTTGCTCTTTGAAAGCTTAATGCTTAAGGCTATAACTATAACTATTAATGCTATTATTACAACAGCAAGGACTGCTAATATAACGAATATATAACTGCTGACTGTATTAAATGCCTTATCACTGTCAGCTGTCTTTGTGTTGGTGTTGATTACCTGTTCATCTGCCATATTGTAACCGGCGTAGCCTTGTATTGTGCCATCATTGACATTGTATCTGAACCAGCCTGTTTCTCCTGTAGAGCTTACGCCGTAGAATAATGCGTAGTTGCCTGTTCTGTCAAGAAGGGCATCGACTTCTTTGCCATTGATTACTGTTCTTCCAACATCATAGCCTTCTGGAAGTTCCATAGAAGCTTCATCTATGGCAAGTATGCAGTATGTAAATTGTGGCTGGCTTACTTCTACGAATTGTGAAAATGTCTTTCTCACCGAATCGTATACATAATAACCGCTCTCACCTTTGCCATCTGTACTTTCAAGATAGACAATTGTTACTCCTGTATCAATTCCAACACCTGCTGATACCTTTGTTCCATTATAATCATACTCTGTTGGAGTATAGCCATCTGGAAGTGGGTGTTCATCATTAGCAGATACAATCTTATATTCAGCATTATCTACTGTAATATTCGGCTCTTGTATTGCTTCACTGTTAGGATCCTGCACATCAGGAATATCATTATTATTGTCTGTTGATCCATTAGATGAGTCCGAACCTGTTGCCTGATTATTTTCATTAGAAGCTGAATTAGTTTCCTTGGTTGTCTTTATTGTATAAGTTCTTTTACTGCCATTTTCTGCTGTTACAGTAATTGTTGTTGTGTTAAATCCTGGATCCATTCTCTTGCCAGATACGCTTACAGTTGCCTTTGAATCATTAGGAACTGCACTTACTGTAAGGCTTGCACAGTCAGCACCAACAGATGTTGTATAAGTAGTTACATCTGGTGAAAATGCTGGAGATAACACACCAGGACTTATCTGTAATGAACTTAATGTATTATCTGATGAATATGAAGCTGGTGCAGAAGCTGTAACTGAACCTGACGATTTGGATATACTGCACGCCTGCATATCTATATCAATAACCTTGGAATCACCTATAACATTAAGGCTTGAAGTACCAGCTCCGATAATCTTAAATGTTATTGTCTTTGACTGGCTGCTTGCTGTACTTTCGTCCATAAAGCTGACCATCGCAGTTCCCGAATTACTTGAGCTTCCGCTTAATGCTAATATTGATGGGTCATAGGATACATATATTGTAGCTCCGCCTATTCCGCTCGATGCACTGATTGACACATCTATGGATACTGTATCGCCTACCGTACCACTTGCTGAACCAATTGATACTCTTGCTGTTCCTGCCGCTAATATATCTGTCTTATTCACAAAAGCCATTACAGCACACATACATATAATAAGCAGTGCTGAAATTATCTTTTTAACCTTATTCATATATGTCCTCTCTTCTTGCAGTCACTACTGCTGGATATATCCTATATTTAATATGTGTCTTTTAATAGCAACGAAATCATACAAATCTATAACTCCGTCCCTGTTAATATCCGCAGCCTCTTTATAACTGCCCTGTGGCTGTCCAATTCCAAGAACTGCTCTCTTAATAGCCACGAAATCATATAAATCTATAACTCCGTCACCATTAACATCTCCATATATAACTATAGAATATTCATCATATACACTTCCGTCTGCCTTGTATACAACTAACTTATCACCAGTAACTACTGTGTCGCCTCTCTCGCTTCCGTCATTCTTTAATATTTTTCCATAACAGCCATTGCTGTATGATACATTATCAAGAACACTTGATGCCTGACTTCCGACACCTATCTTAGTCATTATCTTCTTTGATGAATCGACATTATAATCTGTCTTAAAACCATCTGTATTACCACCAGATTGTGCAGACTTTCTTGTTATATTTATTACATATGTCTTTATGTCACCATTTTCAGCCGTTACAGTAATATTGATTACATTATTGCCAACGCTTAAGCTGTGGCTTCCACGTCCGCTTACTGTTGCATTGCCATCTATAAGTCCTGCCGATACATTAACACTTGTAATATCATTTTCTACAATGAGACTGTAATCAGTATTATCAGATGAAAATGTAGGAGTTAATGTATAACCATCTACTGATAATGAACTAAGCCTGTTATTCGCACTCTGGTTGCCATCTGGTATTATACATCTTGACGATGGCATATTATCATATACCGGAATGTTAAACTTAAATGTTGTATTATTAAGCGTGTATGAACTATATGCCTTCTTAGCCCTTGTCGCTTCTGACCTTGGTGCAAGCACATTAGTCATATACTGGTGTGAGAAGTTCTTAACATCAAACTTCTCATAATATATAGTATCCTGACCCTTGTTAATGTACCATTTTCCAAGATTGACAGCACCACCTACAACAGCCCTGTAACGCGAATTCCAAGGCCTCATATTAGAGCTGTCGGTCTGTCTGGCATATTTCAAACCATTCTGGACTGCTGACAGACCGCCGCTTGCATAAGCGTTCTGGCTGTAATAATTATAATAGCCCTCGTATCCGCTTACATTTCCAGATATCTGGTTGCCTCGTCCGTCTGCACCCTGTTCCTGAATAATTCTTGTTGCAAGGTGATATGGGCTTACCTTGGATACTTCACCTGCATACATAAGCAGTGAAGCATAGTCATAGCCGTCAAGATTGTGGCTTGAATTCTCCATAAATGTTCCGCTTATAATATTGCGCACACCGTCTATATTATGTACTGATGAGTCATAAGAAAGACTTTCAAACATAAATATGTATGTATCATCAAGAAAGTTTCTTGGGTCAAGTGCATATTTCACAAGTCCCTCAGATGCCTGAACCCAGCCACCACTGTCAAGCTCTGTATACTCACCTGTATTCCAGTCATAACAGCCATCAGCCGTAGACTTCCACGAAGCATCTGCCGAACTGTATATAAGGCTTCGTCCTAATACATTCTGGGCATTAACCATAGTATCCCAGTCCCTTCCATTATGGTCTGCTACAAATACCCATAATGGATATGCACTGTGAAGCTGCCTTAAGCTTTCCCTGTAGGAAGCCGGGAAATTCTGTGCCTCAAGATAATCTTCAAAATTATTATCTGGTGTATAATCTGACTTTGCTTCCCTGGTAGTATACTCTGATGTTATATATCCTCTTGTGTATTCACCATTGAGATAAAAACCTATGCTGTACCACTTATATGTCGCACTCGTATTCACTTCTTCGTATATATCGAACTTAAATCCACCATCTACTTTAGTAATTACACTTCCATTAACAGGTGCTGTCCTTATTCTAAGGCTTGTTACATCATAATTAACATAACCTGTAGCAATAATTGTATCATCTGCTTTAGCGGTAAATGTATACGAAAATCCTGTCACCATACATACAAGAATGACTGCCATAAGTACTATGGCTACTGCTTTTTTTATAATCTCTCTGTAGCTTACGTTCATCTAATCACCTTGTTCCTTATTAAATCTGCAATTTAGTTGTTCTTTCCAAACTCAGATAACTTAAGTCCCTCATTACGTTCAAGCACCATATTAACTGACCAGCTGTTAGCAAATACCAATAACGGATTGCCCTTAAGGTCTTTAATCTTTTTCATATCAGAAGTACCGACAATTCTGTTCACATCAACTTCTTCTGGATTTTCAATCCATCTGATATGTTCATATGGAAGCGGCTCTAACTTTATATCTACATTGTACTCATTCTTAAGTCTGTATTCAAGAACTTCAAACTGAAGTACACCGACAACGCCGACAATAATTTCTTCCATTCCAGTGTTATATTCCTGAAATATCTGAATAGCACCTTCCTGTGCAATCTGGCTTATTCCCTTAATGAACTGCTTACGCTTCATTGTATCAATCTGCCTTACTCTTGCAAAATGTTCCGGTGCGAATGTAGGAATTCCATCAAACTGGAACTTCTTATTAGAAGTACATATAGTATCACCTATTGAGAATATACCCGGATCGAATACACCTATTATATCTCCTGCATAAGCTTCTTCTACAATGTGTCTTTCCTGTGCCATCATCTGCTGTGGCTGTGAAAGCCTTATCTTCTTGCCACCCTGAACGTGGTTAGCTTCCATACCGGCAGTGAACTTTCCTGAACATATACGCATAAATGCAATTCTATCTCTATGTGCCTTATTCATATTAGCCTGTATCTTAAATACAAAAGCAGAGAAATCTTCCTTAAATGGGTCTATAAGACCTACTGACGAATTACGTGGAAGTGGTGATGTAGTCATATCAAGGAAATGCTGTAAAAATGTCTCTACACCAAAGTTAGTAAGTGCTGAACCAAAGAATACAGGTGTTAAATCTCCTGCCTGAACCTTGGCAAGATCAAATTCTGCACTTGCACCATCTAAGAGTTCTACATCTTCTTCAAGCTTAGCCCAGTAATCATCACCAATCTCTGCCTTAAGCTCATCATCATCTATTGATATATTCTTAGTATCTACTTCCTTCTGTCCATTCATTGCCGCCTTAAAGAGTGATACCTCTTTCTGCTTTCTGTCATATACACCCTTAAATGCCTTACCACAGCCTATAGGCCAGTTGATAGGACAAGTAGCAATTCCAAGTACATTTTCTATCTCATCAAGAAGCTCGAATGGGTCGTTGGCTTCTCTATCCATTTTATTAATAAATGTAAAGATCGGAATATGTCTCATAACACATACTTTAAAAAGCTTAATAGTCTGTTTCTCAACACCCTTTGAAGCATCTATAACCATTACGGCTGAGTCAGCAGCCATAAGAGTTCTATAAGTATCCTCTGAGAAATCTTCGTGTCCAGGTGTATCAAGAATATTAATGCAATATCCATCATAATTAAACTGAAGTACTGAAGATGTTACAGAGATACCTCTTTCCTTCTCAATCTCCATCCAGTCTGATACTGCGTGTTTCGCTGTCTTCTTACCCTTTACAGAACCAGCAAGATTAATAGCACCACCATATAACAAGAACTTCTCAGTAAGTGTTGTCTTACCAGCATCCGGGTGGGATATGATTGCAAATGTCCTTCTTTTCTTAATTTCACTTGTAATATCTGACATAATTTCTCCATTTCTTAAATCATTTTACACTTTAACTAATCTAGTATATAGTATCCATCAATTTAATTCAACTACTTAGTGCCGGACTATTTTATAAACTACTCAGTTTATTCTATTACCTATTCCAGATAATTACTCTACAGTTAAGCTTCTTCCCAGTGCAAAGGAATATATTACTTTTTCTTTAACCTTTAAGCCTGTTATCTGTGACAGTGCCATAGCATAGTAATCAAGCTGGATAGAATATCTTCTTCTAAGCTCGTCCTCTCCTGCCCTGCCTCTTAACACCCGGTCAGTCTTATAATCAACTATAACAAGCTGTCCGTCCTCAATAAAATACAGGTCAATGACCCCCTGTACAAGCTGTCTGTCATATTCAAATACAAATGGCTGTTCCCTTTTCACCCCGCCGTAAGCATATGCACGCTTAATTCTTTCACCTATTGATGAACCTGCAAATGTATCTATATCCTTAAGCTTTATGCATTCAGCTTGTTTTAATGACAGCTTTTCTTCTCTTACCATTCTGTCAATTTCATTCTTTATATCCTCAGTGCTTCCAGCTTTTGAATAATTCAGACATTCCATAACCCTGTGGTATGCCGTTCCACGTTCATTACTTACAAGCTCTTTTTCTTCACTGCTTATAAACTTAGGAACTGTTGGAATATATTCGTCTGCAGCTTCAGATTCTGCCCCGCCGTCTGCTTCTTTAACACCGCCAGCCGCTTCTTTAATTCTTTCTGCCTCCATAATGCCCGCAGCCTTTTTGATACTGTCTGCCGCAAAAGCATTTTGCTCGTAATCTGCTTCATTCTGCATTTTCTTTAACTCACTGACAGTTACTTTTACTTTTCTGTCTGCATCAGGGTCTTTAATATATGGCGGAAGCTCCTTTAAAGGCGAAGTTCCATAGGCTGTTTTTTCGCCTACCTGACTTTCATCTGTTGCTTGGCTTCCGGTCTGGTCAATGTCCGATTTGTTCAATAAAGAATTAATTTCTTCCACGCCAATAAGCTTTATGTTGAATTCTCCTTTATTGTATTCCTTTCCAGTAAGTACAACTGGAATTACCATATCTGCGAACTTGTCTATCTTCTCGCAGTCAGCATAAGAATATATTCCAGACATTCTAATCTCATCAGCAATTGAATTCCAGCCTGTCATTGCCTTGTCTATGTCAGTGACATTTCCCATCATAATAAGCTTTTCCCTTGCTCGTGTCATTGCAACATACAGAACTCTTTCTTCCTCGGATATTCCATCTCTTACAATCTTTCTTGCAATCGCCCCTTTTATAATAGTAGATGTCTTGGTCTTGCGGTCAAGATTAACATAATCAGCACCTATGCCAAGCTCTTTATCAATAACAATCCTGCTTCTTGCATCCATTTTATTAATCTGCTTGTTAAGTCCGGCTACAATTACAACCGGAAACTCAAGACCTTTGCTCTTATGTATGCTCATTACCCTTACAGAGTCGCCGTTATCTCCCATACCCTGTGAGTCGGTTATATCTATGTCATATTTCTGCAATCTTTCTATATATCTTAAGAAATTAAAAAGTCCGCTGTAGCTTGTTCCCTCAAATGAAGATGCCCTGTCAAGAAGCACATCTATATTAGATTGTCTTTTAGCTCCTGCCGGCATAGTTCCTGCGTAATCATAATAACCTGTGTTGTATACAATCTCCCACAGCAAATCATAGATAGTCATTATTCTGGATTTATCTCTTAAGGCATTAAGCTTATCAATAAATGCACTGCATTTCTTATAATCGCAATCCTCGTCCTCATTCTCTGCTATGCTCTTCATCTGCCTGATAAGAAACTTCTGTGAATATTTCTTTCCTGATATTCTTATCTTGCATAATTCATCTTCCGTAAAACCTCCAAAGTATGACAGAAGCACAGAAGCCATAGGTATATCCTGCAATGGATTGTCTATGCATGTAAGCAGGCTTATAAGGACCTTTATCTCCCTTAATTTAAAATACTGCTGTGCAGTATCTGCCATAGCCGGCACTCCGCAGTCAAGCAGTTCATTGACAAACACATCTGCCCAGCCTGTAAGCGTTCTTGTGAGAATAACAATATCACCATATTTTATTCTCCTGTAATCTTCAAGGTCAGCATCATACACGTAATAAGCATTATCTTCTGACATAAGTTCTCTTATTCTTAATGCGGCATATCTTGCCTCTGCCCTTATTCCATCGCCGTCCTCATCACCCGACATATCAACAAGCACAATATCTGTGCTTTTCTCACTGTCCTGCCCGAAGTTTCTTTTATCCTCACACGCTGGATAATCTAACCCACAGTTAAGCTGCTGCCTATCATCATACTGTATGCCGCAGAAATTCTTATTCATAACACGGAAGAATACATCATTGGTACTATCAAGAACATTACTTCTGCTTCGGAAATTCTTCTGTAATTCTATCTTACAAGAACTTATATTCTGCTCACCACCGCCAAATGATGTATCTTCGCAGTCATTATACTGTGCTGTATCTTTGCAGTTATCATTCTGCGATGAATAATTATCATACTTGCTCATAAATAACTCAGGACACGCAAGTCTGAACTTATATATACTCTGCTTAACATCTCCAACCATATATACATTATTGAAATAATCGGACATTCTCTGCCTTGATACAGCAGTAAGTATTTCTTCCTGTAACTGGTTGGAATCCTGATACTCGTCTATTAATATCTCATCAAAGCTCTCTGCAAGTTCATCTGCTGTCCTGGTATACTCAATAATACCAGCATTATTCTTTACAAGAATATCAAGTGCAAGATGTTCCATATCATTAAAATCTATTATTCCACGGTCTTTTTTCTGTTCTGACATTCTTTGTGCAAAATCATTAGCAAGCTTTACCATCATAGCAATCATTGGTGCATTAGCTTTCACATCTTCCATTAATGTATCAATATCTGCTGTGAACACACCACTGATAAGGGAATTAATATATTTCTTGAAATTATTTCTTTCATTCTTGACATATTCTTTTAAATCTTCCCTCGCATCAGGCATTTTCTTATTGCTTAATCTGTCAAATACCGTCTTTCTTATTCTTACCGAAAGGTCATCAAAGTCTGGTGCTTCAAGTATTCTTTTAATATTCATATAATCTGAATTGATTGCATCAAGATATGACACCGGACCGTCTACGTGCTGGCAAAGTTCAATCATATATTCATATTTGCGGCAGTAATCACTCAGCGAATTGATAATGCTTTCATACAGGTCAGCTATCGCCCTGTTGTTAGAATTATCTGGTGCTTCATACATATCAAGCGTTTCCTTATACCATTCAGAAGGCCATGGATTGCTTCGTGCAAGATTATATATTTTCTTAATAAGTTCTTCTATATTCTGGTCATTACGTCCTGTTCCATAAGCCTCTACAAGATTAATAAAATCCTCATCTGCCTCTGTATAATAGTCCTCAAGAAGCTCCTGCATTACATCATTCTCAAGAAGTGTAATCTCTCCATTATCTGCCGCCCTGAAACCGGGGTCTAATTCAATCTCTGAAAAATGATTTTTTATTATCCACAGACAGAAACTATCTATTGTTGTTATATGTGCATTGTTAATAAGTGCAATCTGCTTTAAAAGATTGGTATCTGCCTCATTATTGTCAAGCATATCATCAAGCCTGTTTCTTATTCTTGCTTTCATCTCTGCCGCGGCGGCCTTGGTAAATGTAACAACAACAAGTCTGTCTATATCTGTGCTGTTCTCACCTGTAATCATATTGATAATTCGTTCAACAAGAACCGCTGTCTTTCCTGAACCTGCGGCGGCTGACACAAGTATATTCCTGTTCTTAGTATCTATTGCCTTAAGCTGTTCATCAGTCCATTTCTTTGCCATCATTACACCTCTGAATTACTTTCAGTTTCTTTGTTATATTCTTCACTATCGTTATACTTTTCTGTACTGTTATGCTCTTTACTACTGCTGTACGCTTCACCGCTGTTATTCTCATCTATTAATTTCCATATATCTTCTTTGCTTAAATTGGAAAGTCTTCGATAACTTGTACCCGGCATATCTGTGCTAAATCCACACACACTGTTATACTGACAATAAGTACAACTGTTCTCATTACCCTTAATATACGGATTGATATTAATGCTTCCATTAAGTATCTTTCCTGCGTTATTGACATTTTCTTTATCAACATATTCACCAAGCTTATCGAACTCATCAGTTGTCATAACCCTGCTGTATCGCATATCAAGTTCACCAGATTTATTATAACTGACAGGAATATTAACAGATGAACCCTCTGTTGAATCCATCATACTTATAATATTCTTATTAGAATTAACAACGCCTTTCATTCTTAATTCTTTTCTTATAAGTGCCTCGACCTCGTCATCATCTTTCTTCGCCTCAACTATCGGGTCCTGAATATTATAATATAAAAGCCCTGCTGGAATTATATTCTTGTCACCATATTTCTTCTTTTCATATATCATTGCTTCCCTCATATATGTAAGGAGCTGGATTTTCAAGCCATAATATGTCTTTAAAAGATTAAAATCTGACTGTCCTGTCTTGTAATCCACGACTTTGACATATAAATTTTCGTCATCCTCGCACACATCTATACGGTCTATCTTGCCCTTCATATAAAATAGTACATCGTGCGGAAGTTCTTCTATCTGTGTAAGAAATCCCTTCTCAAATGCATCTGGCCTGAATATTCCGTCAGCAAGCTGCTTTCCAATTGCCCACAGTGTCCTGTCAGCGTAATTCTTCATTCTCTGTATAAGATACTCATTACGGCTTGAGTCCTTAAGTATCGTATTGCCATAATTCTCAGCTATTGCATTGATACTCTCTGATACCATCTGGCTTCTTTCCTCATCACTTAAAAGCACGAAGGATTTATTGTTCTGCTTTATATTTTTTGACACATCTTCAATTACAGCGTGAAGAATTGTACCAAAGTCATTAACCGCAAACTGATATTCTTCCCTCTCTTTAAGCCCAAGTCCATACTGGCAGAAATATGCGAACTGGCACGAAGCGAACTGTTCAAATGATGTTACGCTTCCTGTAAGCTCCCTTCCATATAATTCAAGTGCAATTCCCTCTGCAAGCACTTTATTAAGATTGACCTCGCTCCATACAATGTCTGCTTTTGGAATTCGTATATATGCGTGTTCTGCAAATGTATCCTCTCTTGCGTACTCTTTAACAAGCGGAAACATTTTCTTAATCATTCTTATTATGTAAGAAGGAAGAACCACTTTCATATCCATGCCATTGCGTGCATAAGTTATATAAAGCTTTTCTGATGTCTTTGTCATAATAAGGTATAAATAAAATCTCTGAATAAACGCTTTTTCCCTGACTGACATTGATAATGATACGTCCATACCCTTAAGCCTGTCCCTGTCTGTTTCTGAAAGAACGCTTCTGTTGTCGCTTTTTTTGGGAACATACCCATCATTAACGCCCGCAAAGAACATTACCTTTATATTATCAAGTCTTGTTCTCTCAATATCACCTATTACAACGCAGTCGTTAGCCGGAGGTATAAGTCCTATCTTAATCTCATCCAATCCAGATGCTATAATATGATTGTATTCTTTTAATGTAACCTTCTCACTGCCTAACAATTCAACTATCTTATCTAATAGTTCTATTATCTTCTTATATATCTGTCCATATTCTTCACTATCCACATCTATAGATGAAAGCTTTCTTTCACAATCAAGTCCGGCTATGAATTCATATAAAGCCTTGGTAATGGCAGCTACATTTCCATCTGCCTCCTTAATATCTTTGTGAAGAACATCTATTGGAGTAATGACTTCGCGTCTTAATCTGTTAAGAAGTCCAAGGTCTGTATCTTCCCTTCCTGTCCTGAACTTTCTTATCCATTCATTGTTCCACTGCTTCCTGCCCTTTATGCCAACCGCAAGACAATAATTATCAAGAATATCTATCTCATCTCTTGTAAGTTGGGTAAATCCTGTTCTTAGATATCTGAACATACTGTCATAGGCATAATTCTTCTCGATAATATCAAGTACTGCGGTAATCATTTCCACTAAGCAGTTATCTGTTATATGACGTTTCTGGTCTAAGAAAAATGGTATTTCATTCTGGGAAAATATATTAGCGGCAAGCTTTCCATACACACCAATATCACCTGTAACAACCGCTATATCACTGTATCTGTAACCTGACAGACGTGCAAGCTCAAGTATCTTTCCTGTTATATACTGCAATTCGTCCTTCGGCGTTGTCCCTGCATACAAAGCTATATCATTTACTTTACCATTATAATGCCTGCTTCCAGCCCTGAATATATTCTTTTCAAGAAATGCAAGCTCCTTTGACGACTTAAAACGTGATGTATTATCATCATCAATCATCACAGCATTTTCTATATTAATATGCTGTTCATCACATATCTTATACAAATGTGCCACTGTATCCTTAGTCATATAGAAAAGGTTCTCAATGCCCTCATTGACATTAACCTTCTCACTTGTATCTATAGTCAGTGCCACCTTAATATCCGTGCATATATCAAGAAGCAGACCAATAAGCCTGTACTGTACAGGCGTAAAGCCAGTAAAACCATCAAGTGCTATCACACTGTCTTTAAGCTTTTCTGACTCCTGCACTTTCCTGCACAGAAGATCAAGTATCTCCTCTGATGTAATGTAATTATCTTTTATAAAATTCCTAAATCCACTATAAACAACATTAATGTCACTTAATTTCATTCCAAGCAGACTGTTATTATCAACAGTTTTATTAATTTCATCTATCTTATCAACAGTTATATCATACTGTAACATCTCTGATATGACTGATTTCATCTCAGCCACAAATCCGGTATTGGATATATTACCACTAAAGAATCGAAGTTCTTTCTTGTGCTGTTCTAATATTCTTCTTACTATAAGATTCTTTCCTGTATCATCAAGAACCGGATAGTCAGAAGCCCCGACCTCCTCAAATACTCTATAAGCAAGCCTTTCAAAGCTTATGACATCTATATTAAGAATTCCCTTTCGTGGGTGAAGCTCAACTACACGCTTCTGTGTTGCCATAGTGTACTGCTCTGGCACGATAATTATATAATCTGTGTCTGGATTGTTAATCGACTCCTCTATTATTGAACTATATAAATATGTTGACTTGCCAGCACCCGATCCTCCAAGTATAAGTTGTAATGACATAATAATCCTCATTTCCGTGCACATTTTTATTCAATGAAACTCATTTAAGTATACCATATATAAGTTCTATTTATATATGAATGCTCATATATTTTATCAAAATAAATGTGTGTTATATGAGGGGGATATATGAGCGGTTCAACCAGGATTGTGGTAATTCCACTTAAGAAACTGATAATTATGGTATGCGTAATTGCTGCTCTTATTATATTAGCGGCAATATTTATATTTGGCGGAAGCAGTTCAGATGCTGCCAAAAGTACAGGTGTTAATATAAGCACCAGCACTGACACAGTAAAAAAGAATACATCTTGTCCTACATATTCACCAGGTGTATACACTTCCTCAATACTTCTTAATGGTACTCCTATAGATATTCAGGTTACAGTTGACTCCGACAATATCAACAATATCGAAATGGTTAATCTTTCAGAGTCCGTGCAGACTATGTATCCTATGCTTAATTCTTCATTTGATGAGATAAAGACCGCCGTTATCAACAACGGCTCAACAGATAATATCACCTACAATGCAAGCAGTAAATATACAGCAACTATGCTGTTATCAGCTATAGACAGTGCACTTGCCAAGGCAAGGAACTAACTGCGTAAGGCATTTAAGTCTTTCAGATAAACTTTTTACATCAGACACAGCCGTCTGTAACACTCTTTCTATACAGACGTATGTAAAAACTTCGGGTAATCTATATCCAGTTTGTTCATAGATTACCCGAAGTTCTATTTTAATTATTAGTTCTCAAAATAACTTATCCCGTCATCATTACTCACATTAATAAAGCCTGCATAACCTCTTTCTTCAAGCTTTCCTAAGAACTTGCCCATCTTCTTTGGCTTAACATAAAGCGAACATATCTTGCCTTCTGCCCTGTACTTTTCTGCAAGCTTATAAGCTGCTGTAAGCTCGCCCTCATCGTACATTACCGCTATCTTATTACCCTTATTAGGAAGGTCAATTCCGTGTTCCATAAGTATAGAGAATATTCTCTCAAATCCGATAGAAAATCCTACTGCACTTACCTGCTGTCCTAAGAACTTGCCAATAAGGTTATCATATCTTCCACCACCTGCAATAGCACCCTTAAAGTCAATGCTTTCAACCTCAAATACAGTTCCTGTGTAGTATCCCTGTCCTCTTACTAATGAAAGGTCGAATACAACATCGAACTCACCATTACAAAGCTCATTAACTGACTTCATAATATATTCGAGGCTTTCTGCTGGTGCTTTATCTACAAGAATATCTTTAACTGACTCTAAAGAAATCTCCTGTGGATTACTTACATTTGCAAGAAATCCTGTAAACTTGGCTATAGCTGCTTCTGCGAATTCCTTCTCCTCAAGTTCATTCTTAACGCCTTCAAGACCAATCTTATCCATCTTATCAAATGTTATACATACACTGTCAAGCTGGCTTTCTTCAAATCCGCAGTCCATAAGAAATGCTCTTAAAAGTCGTCTGTCATTAACTTTAACCTTAAAGTTCTTCATTCCTATAGCTTTTAGTGCCTTAGTTGTTATAAGTATAAGCTCAACCTCTGAATCTCTTGAGTCAGAACCTATAATATCTATATCACACTGTACGAATTCTCTTAATCTGCCCTTCTGTGGACGTTCTGCCCTGTACACTCTGTCCATCTGTATACACTTCATTGGAAGTGTAAGCTTATCCTTATTATTAGCAAAATATCTGCTTAAAGGAAGTGTAAGGTCATATCTTAAGCCCATATCTGCAAGAACATTTTCATTCTGTGAAGTGACTCCGCTTGCAAGTGCCTTGTCAAGCTTGTCGCCTCTCTTCATAATCTTAAATATAAGATTAAGGTTTTCTCCACCATCACTCTTATCAAGATTTTCAATATCTTCAATAACCGGAGTTGTTATATGTTCAAAACCATTCTCTACATATACTTTTAATATTTCATTCTGGAGATAATCTCTTATCTCTACTTCATTAGGAAGATAATCATTAGTACCTTTTACAGATGTAATCTTCATTCCATTGTCCTCCATTATTACAATTATTACACAATAACTCCCACCATTATATGTGGCGGGAGTTACTTAAACACATTCAATTAACAATTATGCTTCGTCTATAGCTTTACCTATATCGTGACGCATATATTTATTATCAAAATTAACCCATTCTGTCGCTTCATAAGCATTAGCACGGGCTTTCTTTAAATCCTCACCTAATGCTGTTACGCCAAGAACTCGTCCACCATTAGTAACAACCTTGCCTTCTTCGTTGAACTTAGTACCAGCGTGGAATAAAAAGTATGAATCTTTACCCTTGAAATTCTCCATACCTGTTATCTCAAAGCCCTTCTTGTACTCAAGTGGGTAACCGTCTGATGCAAGAACTACGCATACACACGCATTATCAGTAAACTTAAGATCTATCTTATCTAATGTTCCGTCTATGCACGCTTCAAATACATCAATTATATCATTCTCCATTCTTGGAAGAACAACCTGTGCTTCAGGATCACCAAATCTTGCATTATATTCAAGTACCTTAGGACCTTCTGGTGTAAGCATAAGTCCAAAGAATATAACACCCTT
>ERZ773185.1787-NODE-1787-length-15099-cov-29.210250_pt1 | contig 15099 bp, 9 predicted proteins | sample MGYA00580531_ERZ773185 | MGnify/ENA primary metagenome ERZ773185 (study PRJEB29015, sample SAMEA2737799) | human gut metagenome | biome: human gut; feature: human-associated habitat; material: faeces | place: China | collected 2012 ...
CAAGGTCAAAGGACGGCGCTTTTGTGCCGTCCTTTGACCTTGCCCCACGGACAACGGGAAACAGGTGTGATCAGTTTTTATGGGAAAAGGAGGTCATAACTATACCTCCCAATCAACGGGCAACAGATAATCTACATTTCCATTGAAACTTCAGTTAATTTGTGGGCCTCTTTGGTGTTTTCAATTGGATAGAACATAGATGTCAAAGTCCCCGGCAGATTCGCCCCCACTGTTGCTATATACACGTCTTCAACCAAGTTTGATATGAAGTATCCAAATGACAAATCATTTATTTCATAAAAGCTATAATGTGGTCTTACATTCTCTTGTTTAGGAGTATACTCGGGCCAGTATTTTATAAAGCAATTCTCACCTATACATAGATGGTTTACTTTTCCATTACCTCTAATTAGCGTAGAGCGCACTTGTTGATTTACATTTCGGTTTAATATCCCATCATACCCCTCGAACGTAAAGATGCCCGAAAAAATAGGTTTACAAACGATTTATGAGGCAACCGAAAGTTTATCTATAACTTGAGTCAACTGTGTTGCCCCTGTAATGCGAGATTTTACCTGTCTTATACCAAAACCTGTTAAAAAGCTTGAAAGGCTTTTTATAGTGCCGAAGGTGCTTCCGTTTTTTATGAGACGTCACATCGCGCTTTCGCACGCCGTGCGTGCGAAAGCCTGAGAAGAATTCTTGTTCAGGTACACGCCCCGGCCAAAAAATAATTGCAATTTATTTGCCGCCTGCGGGCGGCAAACTCTGCGAGGCTTTTAATATTTTTTTCGTTAGGCTAAGGAAAAGGCGGGATTTTGTAACAGTTTCGTTAATAATTGCCCGCCCCTCTTGCGCGCGGCGCTTTAGAATGTTAAAATTCTTTAAAATGTTTTTTACAGTCGTGTAACAATTGACTTATAATGCGCAAGGAGCGATACGATTATGCCCAAATTCAGCGTAAAGAAGCCGCTGACGGTGTTCGTGGCGGTGCTGGCCATTGTGGTGCTGGGTGTGGTGGCCTATCTGAAGATGACCCCCGACCTGATGCCCAACATGGACTTCCCCTATGTGATCCTGGTGACCACCGACCCCGGGGCCAGCCCCGAAACTGTGGAGGCCGACATCACCAAGCCCCTGGAGCAGTCCATGGCCACCCTGGACCGCATCAAGAATGTCACCTCCAGCTCCATGGACAGCGTGTCCATGGTGGTGCTGGAGTTTGAGGACGGGGTGAACATGGACACCGTCAGCGTGGATATCCAGCAGAAGATCAACCAGCTGAAGGGCTCCTGGGGCGACACCGTGGGCGACCCCTATGTGCTGAAAATGAACCCCTCCATGCTGCCGGTGCAGGTGGCGGCCCTGTCCTATGACGGCAAGGACATCACCCAGCTGTCGGACTTCGTCAACGACACCCTGTCCCCCAAGCTGGAGGGCATCACCGGCGTGGCCAGCGTCACCGTCAGCGGCACGGTGGAGCGTCAGCTCCATGTGATCCTCAGCCAAAAGAAGCTGGATGCTCTGTCCCAGCGGCTGTCCGATGCCATTGCGAAGCAGCTGGACGACGCGGCGGGACAGCTGGCCTCCGCCCGGGGCCAGGTCAACAGCGCCAAGGCTGCTATCCGCAGCGCCGAGGAATCCGCCGTCCGGGACGCCGTGACCCAGGCCCTTACCACCATTCAGGACAGTCTGAAAACCATGCGGGACAGCCGGGACCAGCTCCAGGACAACCTCCGGGAGCTGGCGGATATTCAGCGGGAGAAGGCCCGGCTGGAGGCGGAAAACGCCCCGTATCAGGCGAAGATCGAGGCCATCCGCCAGAACCCCTCCATGACGGAGGAGGAAAAGCAGGCGGCCATCGCCGAAATCGAAAGTGACCCCGAATACGTCCGCATCCAGGCGGAGCTGGCGGCGCAGGATCTGCGCATGGCGGCCCTGGGTGTCAAGTGGGACGAGGCCGTCCAGCGGGCCAAGGAGTGGCAGAAGCAGCTGGAGGAGCTGGAAAAGCAGCTGCGGGACCTGGAAACCGACGAGGGTGTGGCCAAGCTGGCGGACCAGGTATCCGCCGGGGTCCTGACCATGACCGACGCCGTGACCCAGATCATCTCCGCCAACATCCAGCTGGACAGCGCCCTGAGCCAGATCGACCAGGGTCTCCAGACCCTGGAGGAATCCCGCTCCACCGCCCTGAGCCAGGCGGACCTGTCCTCCAGCCTGAGCCTACCCACCATCACCGCCCTGCTGACGGCCCAGAACTTCTCCATGCCCGCCGGATATCTGAAGGAGGACGGCGTGAACTACATGGTCTCCGTGGGCGATTCCATCGACACCCGCCAGGACCTGGAGGACCTGGTGCTCTTTGACCTGGGGATGGACGGCATCGACCCCATCCGCATGAAGGACGTGGCCGACGTGGCCATCACCGACAACTCCTCGGAGATCTACGACAAGCTCAACGGCAAGGACGGCGTCATCGTCTCCCTCAACAAGCAGTCCACCTACGCCACGGCGGAGGTGTCCGACAACATCAACAGCCGCTTCCGGGAGCTGGAGGCGGAGTACGAGGGGCTTTCCTTCGTACCCCTGATGGACCAGGGGGACTACATATACCTTATCATCAACTCCATTCTGTCGTCTCTGGGCTGGGGCGCGCTGTTCGCGGTGCTGATCCTGTATCTGTTCCTGCGGGACCTGCGGCCCACGGTGATCACCCTGTGCTCCATCCCCATCAGCGTGATCTTCGCCGTGGTGCTGATGTACTTCTCCGGCGTTACCATCAACATGATCTCCCTGTCGGGCCTGGCCGTGGCGGTGGGCATGCTGGTGGATAACTCTGTGGTGGTCATTGAGAATATCTATCGACTGCGCTCCAAGGGGGCCACCGTCATCCAGGCGGCGGTATCCGGGGCCCGGCAGGTGCTGGGTGCCATCGTGGCCTCCACCCTGACCACCGTGTGCGTGTTCCTGCCCATCGTGTTCGTGGAGGGCATCACCAAGCAGCTGTTCACGGACCTGGCCCTGACCATGACCTATTCCCTGCTGGCCAGCCTCATTGTGGCCCTGACCCTGGTGCCCGCCATGGCCGCCGGTATGCTCCGCAAGGAGAAGCCCCAGAAGCCGGGACTGCTGGATAAGGTCTATCCCGCCTATCGCAAGGCCGTGTCCTGGTCCATCCACCACAAGCTGGTGGTGCTGGGGGTGTCCCTGCTGCTGCTGGTGGGCTCCGCCGGAGCCGCCCTGGCCCGGGGCTTCGCCTTTATGCCCAATATCGACATGAACACCGTGAACCTGACCATCTCCATGCCCGAGGGCTGCACCCGGGAGCAGGCGGTGGCCCTGGCGGACGAGGCCCTGCAGCGTATCGCCGCCGTGGACAACGTGGAAACCGTGGGCGCGATGATGTCCTCCGCCTCCGGCGCCGGGAGCATGGACATGACCAGTATGATGACCGCCGGCGGCGGGGAATACGACGTCACCGCCTACATCACCCTGCCGGAGGGGGCCTCCGGCGCGGAGGCCGGCAAGCAGATGGAGGCCGCCTGCGCCGGTATGGACTGCACCGTCACCGCCTCCGGGGCCATGGACACCTATATGTCCTACCTCACCGGCAGCGGCATCACCCTGAACGTCTACGGCGACGACATGGAGCAGATGCAGTCCGCCGCCCGTGACCTGGCGGCAAAGCTGGCCACCGTCCCCGGCACGGAAAACGTGTCCGACGGCCTGGAGCAGGCGGCCGCCGCCCTGCACCTGTCCGTGGACCGCAACGCCGCCATGGAGAAGGGCCTCACCGTGGCCCAGGTGTACATGGCCGTGGCCTCCGCCCTGACGGACACCGACAGCTCCCTGTCCCTGACCCTGGACGGGCTGGACGTCAGCGTGTCCATCCAGTCCCCGGAGGAGAGCCGCATGACCCGGGAGAAGCTCCTGGATCTTCAGATCGACCCCTCCTCCGCCTCCGCCATGAGCAGCATGATGAGCAGCGCTTCTGCAAACAGCTCCATGGGAAGCATGAGCGGCATGTCTAGTATGAGCGGCATGTCCAGTATGAGCGGCATGAGCAGCGCAAGCGCCTCCGGCAGCACCCGGAGCGGCGAGTCCGTCCGCCTGGGGGATATCGCCCAGTTAGAGGAGACTGTCAGCCTGAACACCATCAACCGGGACCAGCAGCGGCGGTATATCACCGTGTCCGCCGACGTGGCCGACGGCTATAACGTCACCAAGGTCACCTCCGCCGCCGAAAAGGTCATCGGCCAGGCGGAGCTGCCCCAGGGCGTCACCGCCGCCTTCCAGGGGGAGAACGAGGCCATCATGGACGCCATCCGGCAGCTGCTGCTGATGCTGCTGCTGGGCATCGTGCTGGTGTATCTGGTGATGGTGGCCCAGTTCCAGTCCCTGCGCTCGCCGCTGATCGTCATGTTCACCATCCCCCTGGCCTTCACCGGCGGCTTCCTGGCCTTGCTGCTGGCAGGGGTGGAGGTCAGCGTCATCTCCCTGATCGGCTTCGTGATGCTGGTGGGCGTCATCGTCAACAACGGCATCGTCCTGGTGGACTACATCAACCAGCTGCGGCTGGAGGGCATGGGCCGCCGGGAAGCCATCATCGAGGCCGGCGTCACCCGCCTGCGGCCCATTCTCATGACGTCCCTGACCACCATTCTGGGCCTGATCGTTATGGCCTTCGGCAACAACGTGGGCACGGCGCTGATGCAGCCGGTGGCCCTGGTGTGCATCGGCGGCCTGCTGTATGCCACGCTGATGACCCTGCTGGTGGTGCCGTGTATGTACGACATTCTCAGCCGCCGGGACCTGCGGAAGGTGGACGAGGAGGAGCTGAAGCTCCTGGATATGTGAAAAATAAGCGCAAAAAAGCAGCCTCGCGGCTGCTTTTTTGCGCTTATTTTTTCGCTTACAGGATGATCACCGGCCCGGCGGCGGTCAGACGGCCCTCCCGGACGGTGACGGACTCGCCGGTCAGGGCGTTTTCATAGCCGCCGTCGGCCAGGGGGACGACGGCCGTCCCCGGTCGGCCCGCCAGGGGGAACACGCCCACCGCCAGGTGTTGGCCGTCCCGGTAGTCGGCCACGGCCAGGCCCTGCTCGTCGTCGGCCTCCACATGGAAGGCGGCGTCTGTGGGCAGGCGCTTTTTGATGTCGTACAGCTTCCGCAGCAGGGGGGACAGGTCCTCCCCGGTCCAGTCGATGGGCTCCCGCTCAAACAGGGAGGGCGTATGGACGGCAGAGACCTCCTGCCCGGCATAGAGCAGGGTAGTCCCCTTCTGGAAATAGCTCAGGGCCGTCCAGGCCAGCAGGCTGTCCCGGTTGGGGAAGCGGTCCGCCGCCCGGCGCTGGTCGTGATTTTCCAGGCAGCTGAGCTTGTTGTACCAGGTGGGAAAGCTCAGCTCCTGATAGCTCAGGGCGGCAAAATACCGGCTCAGGGACATGGCCCCGCCGGCGGCCCCCTCATACAGGGGCCAGATGTCGTAGGGGTACAGAATGTCGAACACGTCAAACAGCTCGTTGTCCGTGGCGGCGTAAAAGCCCTGGCGGCGGAAGGCCAGAATGTGCTCCAGGTGGACGCTCTCCCCCAGCCAGATGGCCCCGGGGCGCACCCGTTCCACCGCCTGCCGGGCCTTGCGCCAGAACGCCACAGGCACGGTGCTGGCCACGTCGCAGCGGAAACCGTCCACATACTGGGCCCAATAGCACAGGGACTCGATCTGATAATCCCACAGGCCGGGAACGGCGTAGTCCAGGTCCACCACATCGGTCCAGTCCCCCACCTTATTGCCCCGGCTGCCGTCGGGTTTGCGATAGTAATACTCCGGGTGCAGGGCCACCAGGGTGGCGTCCGGGGAGGTGTGGTTATACACCACGTCGATGATGCACTTCATGCCGTTTTCGTGGATGGCGTCCACCAGGTGGAGGAAGTCCTCCAGGGTGCCGTACTCCGGGTTCACCGTGCGGTAGTCCCGGTTGGCATAGGGGCAGCCCATGCTGCCCTTGCGGTTGGCTTCCCCGATGGGGTGGATGGGCATCAGCCACAGGATGTCCGTGCCCAGGGCCCGGATCCGGGGCAGATCCGGCTCCACGGCCCGGAAGGTGCCCTGGGGCGTGTGGCTGCGGACGTACAGCTCATAGATCACGCTGCGGCGCAGGGCGGGATTGGTTTCAAGGGACATGGCAAATACCTCCCATGCAAGATTATTTCAGGGTGCTGCTGTTGTTCAGCACGCCGGTGCTGTACAGAAACAGCACGTCCTGATCGGTGAAGGTCAGATAACGGCCCAGCTGGGCCGGGGACAGATAGCGGATATCCACCAGGGTGACCCTGCTGTACCCCTCCAGCAGCAACGGGGCCAGGCTGGAGGCGAAGGAATCCCGGAAGATCACCAGCTCCCGGCTCGTCCGGGCGTTGGGACTCTCCACCGTCAGCAGGGACACGGACCCGGACAGAAACAGCTCATACGGGTCGCTGCCCCGGGCCTTTTCCAGGTCATACACCGGGCCTTCCCCGCCGGTCTCATAATTGGTGACCCGGCAGGCGGCGATGGTGTCGTTGGTGAGATAGCGCAGGGTCTCCCCGGCCAGGGGCAGGGCCGCGTACCCGGAATACACCCCATAGAAGGGGCGGTCCAGGGTCACCTCCGTGTAATCCGCGGCGGCGTCCGCCCCCATGGCCCCGGCCAGATACCGGGCCACGGCAGGCAGCCGCTCCTGCCGCCAGTGGGCGTCGGTGCGGTAATAGTCCTCCAGGGTCAGCCGGTCAAACAGGTCGATATACGTCATCTCCGGCGTGCCCTCCCGCAGCCGGGACACCAGGGCGTCATAGTCCATGGCCGGACGGCCGGAGGCCGGGGCCAGGAAATACCCCTTGTCCGGGATCACGGAGAGATAGACGTTGGCCTCCGTCCCGGCCAGATAGGTGTCGTACACATACCGGAAGCGCTGGGCGGCCCGGTCCACGGAACCGGTGTTCAGGGGGAAGTCCAGCTTGGCGGCATAGCCCCCGGAGAGATACACCCCGCCCACGTCCCGCTGGCCCAGCAGGTCATAGGACACCAGGGAGCGCAGGGTACGGAACTGCTCCCGCAGGGGGAACTGGTCGGCGGCGGCGTGCTCCAGCTTGCCGGCATACTGGCCGGACAGGAAGCCGGAGACGGTAAGCTCCGGCCACTGGGCCAGGGGGCGGCGCTCCGCCGGGGACACGTCCCCCGGGGTCCGCAGCAGGCCCCACAGGCCGAAGCCCGCCAGAAAGCCCGCCAGCAGGCACAGGGTCACAAGATGCTTTGCTTTCATGGCAGCCTCCTCAGAACCGGAAATACAGGAAGGGATTGGCGGAGCCGCTGACAAGAAACGCCGTGCACACCGCCAGCAGGGCCAGCAGCGCCGCAGGCTCCAGCACGTCCAGCACCCGCCCGGCCCGTCCGGCGGCGATCCGGCGGCACAGGGCGGCAGGCAGCGGCGTGGACCCCACGGCGGCCAGCGCCAGCACCGGGGCATAGCTGCGCAGATAGTAGAGGGCGCCGCTGTCCCACAGGGGCAGGCCCCCCAGGCCCAGCAGGCCCCCGGCGGTCCCCAGGGCGGCGGGGACAGACGCGGCGTCAAACAGCACGAAGCTGAAAAGCGCCGCCAGCAGCACATACACATGGCCCAGCACCGGGACACGCTTCAGCCACCGGCCCAGAAACAGCTTTTCCAGCAGCAGGAACGCGGCAAAATACAGGCCCCAGGCCACGAAGTTCCAGGCGGCCCCGTGCCACAGGCCCGTCAGGCCCCACACGATCACCAGGTTCCGCACCCAGCGGGCCTTACCCACCCGGCTGCCGCCCAGGGGGATATACACATAGTCCCGGAACCAGGAGCCCAGGGAGATGTGCCAGCGCCGCCAGAATTCCGTGAGACTGCCGGACACAAAGGGATAGCGGAAGTTCTCGGCAAAGCGGAAGCCCATGATGCGGCCCAGGCCGATGGCCATGTCGCTGTAGCCGGAGAAGTCGAAGTACACATGGAGCATATACGCCGCGGCGTACAGCCAGGTCAGCAGCACCGTTTTCTGCCCGCTCTGCTGATACACCGTCACCAGCTCATACAGGACGTTGGCAAGCAGTACCTTTTTCCCCAGGCCCAGCACAAAGCGGCGGGCCCCCAGAGCCGCGTCCTGCACCGTGTGGGTGCGGCTTTGCAGCTGGGGGGCCACGTCGGCGTAGCGGACGATGGGACCCGCCACCAGCTGGGGGTACATGGCGATATACGCCGCCAGGTCAATGAGGTTCCGCTGGGCCGGGGCGTCCCCCCGGTACACGTCGATGACATAGCTGAGGATCTGGAAGGTATAGAAGCTGATGCCGATGGGCAGGGCCATCCGCAGCAGAGGCACCGACAGGCCGGTGACGGCGTTGAAACCGGAGATCAGGAAGTCGGCATACTTGCAGTAGGCCAGCATCCCCAGGCTCAGCACGGCGGACAGGGTCAGCAGCAGCCGCCTGCGGGTGGGATACCGCTCCATGAGCCGGGCGGCGGCATAGCCCTGTAAAATGGCGGCGGCCATAAACAGCACAAACCGGGGCTCGCCCCAGGCGTAGAACACCAGGCTGCACAGCAGCAACGCGGCGTTTTTCAGCCGCCTTGGGACTAAGAAATACAGTCCCAGGGCGCAGGGAAGAAAATAGAAGAGAAACGGCAGACTGGAAAACAGCATGGCTGCGGCGGATTACTGGAGGGGCTCGTCGCAGGCGGTCTGAACGCCGGTGTAGGTGGCGGTCATAGTGTTGACAAAGTCGTCCACCAGGTCGTCGGCGCCGAACAGCGCCACTACATACTCGCCATAGGTGAGGACCACCAGCTTGTCAGGGAAGCCGCACATCCACTGGGTGTTCTGGACGTTCTGGCGCAGAGCGTCGGCCACAGCGGAGACGTCGCCGCTGTTTTTCACATGGAACGCGCCGCAGGTAAAGCTGTTGGCGTTCATCATGTGGGTCAGCGACGCGGCGTCGTCAATGAGATCGGATTTGTCGGCGGGGAAGTGCAGCATATAGTCCAGATTGTCGGCATCGTCCACCGGGAAAGCGCCGGGGGCGTTGTCTACGGGGTTATCCAGGCTGCCGCCCACCACGGAGAACTTCTCGCTTTCGGGATAGGCGTTCCACACGGCGGTCAGCAGGTCCACGGCGCTGGCGGGGAAGCCGCCGTTGACGTCGCCGCCCTTCTGGGAGGAGCAGGCCGCCAGGGACAGGACCATCACCAGGGCCAGCAGCATAGTGAGAAACTTTTTCATGGGTAAATACTCCTTTGTTATCGTTTTCAAAAGCCATCCGTGCATTTTTGAAGGGCTATTGGCAATGCATCATATCATATTCCCGGCGAAAAGGCAAGCCAGGACGCAAAGATTTTATCAAAAAGGTGTGCTCCCCCATACTTTACAAATCCTTTACTTGACGCAGGGGGCCGGGCCTGGTATAATATTTCCAATCGAATACCGCTGTGAGGGAGTAATTCCGCCCCGCTTTGGGGTTAGGCAGTTTCGTCAAAACGGCGCTTCTGCGCCCGGACTGCTTTGAAAGAATGAGACTCATGCATAGGCTTTGCCTGTGCATGAGTCTTTTATTTTCCTCCGGCGGGTATGATCCTACTATAAGGAGTGAAGCGTATGCACAAGGAGTACAACCAATCCCCCCGGCAGGTCCTGGAGGACCTGCACGCCGCCGAGACCGGCCTTTCCGGCCGGGAGGCGGAGACCCGCCTGGGGCAGTACGGCCCCAACCGTCTGCGGGAGGCCCCCAAGGCCACCCTGCTCCAGCGGTTTCTGCAGCAGCTGAAGGACCCCATGCTGCTGATCCTCATGGCCGCCGCCGCCGTGTCCGCCGTCACCAACTACCTGTCCCACGAGCCCTTTACCGAGGTGCTGATCATCCTGGCGGTGGTGCTGCTGAACGCCGTCCTGGGCGTGGTCCAGGAGAGCAAGGCCGAGGCCGCCATCGAGGCCCTGCAATCCATGACCGCCGCCACCAGCAAGGTCCTGCGGGACGGCTCCGTCACGGAGCTGGAGAGCAGCCGCCTGGTACCCGGCGACATCGTCCTGCTGGAGGCCGGGGACGCGGTCCCCGCCGACGGACGGCTGCTGGCCTGTGCCTCCCTGCAAATTGAGGAGGCCGCCCTCACCGGCGAAAGCGTCCCCTCCGCCAAATCCCCGGAGGCCCTTACCGGCGAGGTGACCCTGGGCGACCGCCGCAACATGGCCTATATGGGCTCCACCGTGGCCTACGGCCGGGGCCGCATGGTGGTCACCGCCACCGGCATGGACACGGAGATGGGCAAGATCGCCGGTGTCCTGGCCCGGACGGAGCAGGAGGAGACGCCGCTGCAAAAGAAGCTGACCCAGCTGGGCAAGACCCTGTCCTGGCTGGTGCTGGGCATCTGCGTGTTCATCTTCGTGTTTGACCTGATGGTGGCCGGTGACTTCTCCCTGTCCGGCATTCTGGAGACCTTCATGGTGGCCGTATCCCTGGCGGTGGCCGCCATTCCCGAGGGCCTGGCCACGGTGGTAACGGTGGTGCTCAGCATCGGCGTCACCCGCATGAGCCGCCGCAATGCCGTGATCCGCCGCCTGACGGCGGTGGAGACCCTGGGCTGTACCCAGGTGATCTGTTCCGACAAAACCGGCACCCTGACCCAGAACAAGATGACCGTGGTGGACCACACCGGGGACACCGCCCTGCTGGCCTCCGCCATGGCCCTGTGCAGTGACGCCGTCCTGAACCCCGACGGCTCCGTCCAGGGTGAGCCTACGGAGGCGGCTCTGGTGTCCTTCGCCGCAGAAAATCAACTGCCCAAGCCCCAATTGGAGCAGGAGCGTCCCCGCATCGGCGAGGCCCCCTTCGACTCCGGCCGCAAGATGATGTCCACCATTCACCGGACCCCCCAGGGCGTGGTGCAGTATACCAAGGGTGCGCCGGATCAGGTGCTGGCCCGCTGCACCCACTATTGGGAGGGCGGACAAGCCCTGCCCATGACCGACGACCGCCGCCGGGAAATTCTGGCGGATAACCACCGCATGGCCGCCCAGGCCCTGCGGGTGCTGGCCGCCGCCAGCCGCCCCTGGCCCAATGGCGCGCCGGAGGATCAGTCCCCCGCGCACTTAGAGCAGGAACTCTGCTTCATCGGCCTTACCGGCATGATCGACCCGGTGCGGCCCCAGGTGAAGCCCGCCATTGAGGAGTGCCGCCAGGCGGGCATCCGCCCGGTGATGATCACCGGCGATCACCAGGACACCGCCGTGGCCATCGCCCGCCAGCTGGGCATTCTCTCCGACCCCTCCCAGGCCATCACCGGCGCGGCGCTGGACGCCCTCAGCGATGAGGAGCTTACTCAAAACGTGGACCGCTACAGCGTCTATGCCCGGGTCCAGCCGGAGCACAAGGTCCGCATCGTCAGCGCCTGGCGCCGCCGGGGAGCCGTCACCGCCATGACCGGCGACGGCGTCAACGACGCCCCCTCCATCAAGTCCGCTGATATCGGCATCGGCATGGGCATCACTGGCACCGACGTCACCAAAAACGTGGCGGACATGGTCCTCTCCGACGACAACTTCGCCACCATCGTGGGCGCCGTGGCCGAGGGCCGCCGGATTTACGACAACATCCGCAAGGCCATCGGCTTCCTGCTGGCCAGCAACATGAGCGAGGTGCTGGGGGTGTTCTTCTCCGCCCTGCTGGGCTTCACCCTCCTCAACCCCGTCCACCTGCTGTTCATCAACCTCATCACCGACTGCTTCCCGGCCCTGGCCCTGGGCATGGAGCGCCCGGAGCCGGACATCATGCGCCGCCCGCCCCGCTCCGCCAAGGACGGCATCTTCTCCGGCGGCCTGGGCTTCGACATCGCCTATCAGGGCATCCTCATCACCGTCATCACCATGGCCTCCTACATCATCGGCCACTGCATGGAGGCGGGATGCTTTGAAATGCCCCGGGGCGTCTCCCCCCACGGCATGACCATGGCCTTTTTGACCATGAGCATGTGCGAGATTTTCCACAGCTTCAATATGCGCTCCCAGCGGCGCAGTGTGTTCACCCTCCGGGGCCACAACAAGGTCCTCTGGGCCGCCATGCTGGGCTCCCTGGTGCTGACCACCGTGGTGCTGGAGGTGCCGCCCATCGCCAACGCCTTCGGCTTCACCCCCGTCAGCTGGACGGAGTACGGCATCGCCCTGGCCCTGGCGGTGCTGGTGATCCCCATTGTGGAGCTGGTGAAGCTCATCCAGCGCAGACTGGGCAAGTAAACAAAACCGGCTCCGGCGCATCGCGCCGGAGCCGGTTTTCACATTCCAACAATTACCCCTGCCGCTCCAGGCAGGTCTGATAGGTGTCCCACAGGTCGTCGTTCATCTCCAGCACCATGCGGCCCAGGCGCAGGCCCGCCGCCGTCCGGGTGTGGCGATAAATGCCGCACAGCTCGTCCTCCTGACTGCACCGGCCATAGGCCAGCAGGGTCCGGGGGTCCTTCCTGGCCCACTGGCCCAGGGTCACCGTCTCCCCGCAGTAGGGGCACTGCACCTCCGTCATGGCCGGGTCCTCCTGGCCCTGGGCCAGGGAGGCATACACCCGCCCCTGCACCAGTCCGGCCGCCCGGTCCTGGGGATACTGCACATACCGCAGGCCGTATTCGTCCATGCACCCGTCCAGGTCCATCCGCCCGCAGATCTGCACGGTATTCCGCGCATCGTTCAGAGCGTCGTGGGCACGGTCCGGAGTCAGCTTCAGCAGCTCCATCGCCCGCTCCAGAGAGCATTGCCGGTCATCCCGCATGATCTCGTGGCCGAAAATCCGCTGCAAATCGTAGCAGCAGGGCATCTCCGCGTCCATTCCGTGTATCAGCAGGTTGTCCATCAGCACCGGAATGTCGTCCGGTCCCCAGGTACACAGGCAGCAATTCTCCCCGCACCATTCCATGAAATCGGCATAGGCCCGGGGAAATTCCGGGGCCTTTTCCAGGTCCTGTGCCCGGATCTTCGTCAGCTGCACCACATCCCCGTTCATGTGCGGGTAAAATTGGGGCCGGATAAATGTTTTGAAGCTGCCGGTTTCCCGGAACCGCTCATCCAGCCGCAGGGCCCCGATCTCGATGATCTCCGAGTCGAAGAAAAACGGCTCCCGTATGGCGCTGTCCGGATTCAACGGCTGGTTCCACTCCAGGTCCAGAACGATATAGGAAAAATCAGCCACGTCTGGCAGCTTCCAGGGCCTTGCCCTTGCGCTCGGCCTCCCGGAACTCCTCCTGGGACTGGGCCATGGCCTGGGCCAGCAGCTGATCGGCCACGGACTTCAGGTCCATCTTCAGCACCCGGTCAATGACCTCCTGCTGCTTTTCCTGGTCCACGCCGTAGATGGTCATGCCGCAGGACAGGAACCGACGCAGCTTCTGCTCCATGGTGAAGCTCCGGTCGCACTTGCGGGCCATGAAGCTGCGCAGCATGCCGGAGGTAGCCAGCTCCAGCTCATAAAAGTCCTGCCGGGTATAGCCGGGATGCTCCTTCCCGAACAGCTCCACCAGCTTGTCCGTCACCACCTGATGTATATAGTTGGCGGTGGCCGCATAGGAGTACGAGGAGACATACAGCTCCCGCAGTCCCTCGGTCTTTTCGGCAATATACAGCTGGATGGCAGGCTCCACGGCGTAGAACATCACCGGGTCATAGTCCTTCCCCAGCAGCTCGTGCGTAACGGCGAACTGCTTTTCGTACATCCACTTGGTCAGCTTCAGCAGCAGCGCCTCCTTGTTGGCAAATACTGCAAAAAACGCGGACGGGGACATACCCGCTGCCTGCGCGATGGCGGCGGTGGTGGTCCGTTCATATCCGTTTTCCAAAAACAGCCTGATGGCTGCATAGGTCATCCGATTCTCTCTTTCGGCGACCTTGGGCTGTGCTCCTCTCGGCATAGCGTCCTCCTTTACAACCGTTTGAACGATTTTTCCATCCTGACAGAGTATAATATTGTATATTAGCAACAAAGCTATACTACATTAAGGTTAGGGCTTCCTACCTGTTAAGTTAGTATTTTAACATATCTTTTATTGTTTTTCAATGGGCGACACAAAAATTTTAGAAATTGTTTTTCTGTGATATATTGCTGGATTTTCTTTTGGAAATCCCACATAATGTGGCATTTGTGCCACGCGACTGTGCACGCACCGCGGACACTTTTCTTTGCTGTGTCGCCTGCCTTCGGTTTATAAACAGCGCCAGCCGATTCCGAAAAGCGGAATCGGCTGGCGTGACAGCTGTGCGGCGGCTGTATATATATATATATATATACAAGCTTGCGCGGCGGTTATTTACTTGAGACTTTAGTTCTGAAAAACCGCACGCAGCTTGTCAAAAAAGTCTTTTTTGACAAGCTGATTTACTTGATGATCTCGCCGGCGGCTTCCTTGGCCCGGATCTCCTTCATGGCGTCCTTGTGGCTCAGGTTTACCCGGCCCTTCTCGTCGATCTCGGTGACCTTGACCCACATCATGTCGCCCACCTTGCAGGCGTCCTCCACCTTCTCGATGCGCTTGTCGGCCAGCTTGGAGATGTGCACCAGGCCGTCCTTGCCGGGAGCCAGCTCCACGAAGGCGCCGAAGGTCATCAGGCGTACCACGCGGCCGTAGTACAGCTGGCCCACCTCGGGCACGAACACAATGTCGTCGATGCACTTCTTGGCGGTGGCGCAGCTTTCGGCGTCGGGGGAGGCAATGTGGATGGTGCCGTCGTCGTCGATGTCGATCTTGGCGCCGGACTCGGCCACGATCTTCTGGATGACGCTGCCGCCCTTGCCGATGACCTCCCGGATCTTGTCGGGGTCAATGTGCATGGTGATCATCTTGGGGGCGTACTTGCTGACCTCGGGCCGGGGCTCGGCGATACAGGGCAGCATGATCTGGTCCAGGATCTGGCACCGGGCGTCATAGGTGATGTCCAGGGCGTTCTTGATGATCTCCATGGTCAGGCCGTCGTTCTTCAGGTCCATCTGAATGGCGGTGATGCCCTTCTTGGTACCGGCCACCTTGAAGTCCATCTCGCCGTGGAAGTCCTCCACGCCCTGGATGTCGATGAAGG
>ERZ773185.1792-NODE-1792-length-15082-cov-4.115658_pt1 | contig 15082 bp, 10 predicted proteins | sample MGYA00580531_ERZ773185 | MGnify/ENA primary metagenome ERZ773185 (study PRJEB29015, sample SAMEA2737799) | human gut metagenome | biome: human gut; feature: human-associated habitat; material: faeces | place: China | collected 2012 ...
GGTTATGAGCCGTGTACAATAGCTGACATTAAGCAGTATAAGCCGGAAAGCAACAGCATATCATCGGGACAGGTACTTCACTGTGCATATGATTATGAAAAGACAAGACTAGTTGTATGTGAGATGGTAGATCTGCTTATGCTTGACCTTATAGATAAAGGACTTGTGACAGACCAGCTTGTGCTTACAGTTGGATATGATATAGATAATATATCTACAGGAAGAAGCACGGGTGAGTATAAAGGTGAGGTTGTAAAAGACAGATACGGCAGAAAGATACCAAAGCACGCTCACGGAACGGCTAATCTTTCTCGTTATACGGCTTCGGTTTCACTTGCTACGCAGGCAGTTACCAGACTGTATGATGATATAGTAGATAAAAGGCTTTTATCAAGACGAATTAATATAACGGCTAATCATGTCATAACAGAAAAAGAAGCAGTTAATAAGAATTCTTCTTATCATCAGATGGATTTATTCACAGATTTTATTAATAAAGATGATAATGAGGAAGAAAGTGCTAAGCTTGAAAAAGAGAAGAAAGTCTTAAAGGCTATGGTTGATATTAAGAAAAAATATGGTAAAAATGCAATTGTCAGAGGAATGAATCTTAAAGAAGGTGCGACAGCTATGGACAGAAACAGGCAGATTGGCGGTCATCACGAATAAAGCTGATAATTGGGAGATGAGAAATATTGTGAATGGATATGAAGATATAATTAATAAATCCCGTCCTGTAAATAACAGGCATAAAAGAATGTCTAATTATGAGCGTGCTGCTCAGTTTTCTCCATTTGCTGCACTTACCGGACTTGGAGCAGCTATATCAGAAACAGCAAGGCTTACAGATGAGAAAATAGAACAGGACGAGGAACAACTTAATATTCTTAATAATAAATTCGCCATATTACGAGCAAATATAGCCAGCCAGCCGGTTGTAACCATAACTTATTTTGTTAAAGATTTAAGAAAAGATGGCGGAGAATATGTTACAATAAGCGGCGTAATTAAAAAGATTGATGATTATCAGAAAATTATAGTTATGCAGGATAACATAATTATTAGTATTGATGATATCGCAGACATAAAATCAGATATATTTAACAGAATTATATAGAATATACTTTGAGGTAAAGATAATGAAACAGAGAGTACCATTTTATTATAACGAATTTGGATGTATAACAAGCAAATGTAAGGATAACTGCTGTATAGGCGGCTGGGAGATAGACATAGATGATGAAACCTATGAGCGTTATAATAATATGACAGGTGAGCTTAAACACAAGATTCTTGACAGCATAACACAGAATGAAGATGAGGAGTATTGCTTCAAATTATGTGACGGCAAATGTCCTATGCTTGATGATAATGGCTTATGTGAAATACATAAAAATCTTGGAGAAGATTATCTTGGTGTTGTATGTAAGCAGTTTCCAAGATATTCGGAATATTATGGTACAATAAAGGAATCAGGAATCGGTCTTGCCTGTGAAGAAGCAGCAAGGATTATATTGTCTGAAAATCGTCCTTTTAGTATGGAAACTGCTGCCTGTGATGAAGAATATGAACCGAGTTCAGAATATGACAGTTCATTTGCGTTGCAGATATTCGCGGCAAGAGAGGCTGTATTTAAGATATTAGCCAAGGAAAGCCTGTCAATACACGAAAAGCTGATTGTCATACTTGATATGGGAAGTAAAATCCAGCAGTGTATTAACACTGATGAGTATGATAATATTAAATCTGTTGTTAATGATTACCTCAAAGAAGGAATTGCCCATACTTTAGATGAAACAAGAAATCTAAGCGACAGCGGACAATTTGAGGATATATCATTACAACAGGGTATAAGACAGATTTTGTATCCTTATGAAGAAATGGAAGTGCTTAATCCTGAGTGGGAGGTCATACTTAAGGATATTATTGACAGCCTTTTTGAGCAGATGAGTGATGAAGAATACAATATACTCAATGAGGAATTTGGAACTTATATGGTTTCAAGGGCATATGAATACAGACAGCTTTTGGAGTATTTTGTGTTCAGATATTTTGCAAAGTCAATATATGATTATGATTTCCTTGGCAAATGCCAGATGTTAGTAACTAATTTTTTTGTTATAAGACAGATGGATATTATAAGGTGGTTGGATAACCACAGAGAGTATTCTTTCAAGGATAGAATGGATGTAGTGCACATTTTCTCAAGACAGGTTGAATATTCAGAAGATAATATAGAGAACCTTTATGAAGACTTTATTTTTGATGATATTTTCAAAACTGACAGTTTAATTGCTATTTTATGGATTGACAGCGAAAACATATAGGACTAATATGTAAATATATTTTTGAAAGGTTAGGGTTTTGGCGATGATTAAAGAAGCAATAGCTCAGTTAGTTAAAAGAGAAGATCTCACATCAGAGGTTATGGAACAGGTTATGGAAGAGATAATGACAGGAGAGGCTACAGATGCACAGAAGGCTTCATTCCTTACAGCATTATCAATGAAAGGTGAGACAATTGACGAGATTACATCAGCAGCTAAGGTATTACGTTCACACTGCGAGCGTTTCCTTAATGATATGGATGTGCTTGAAATCGTAGGAACAGGTGGAGATGGTTCTAATACTATCAATATATCTACACTCTCATCAGTTGTTGTATCTGCCGCAGGAATACCTGTTGCAAAGCATGGTAACAGAGCTGCTTCAAGTAAGTGTGGAACAGCCGATTGTCTTGAAGCACTTGGTGTAAAGATTGATTGTGCTCCAGCAAGAAGTGCCCAGATATTAAAAGATATTAATCTTTGTTTCTTATTTGCACAGAAGTATCACCCAGCAATGAGATTTGTTGGTGCTGTAAGAAAAGAGATGGGTATAAGAACATTATTTAATGTACTTGGACCATTAGCTAATCCAGCAGGTGCTACTATGCAGTTATTCGGTGTATATAGCGAAGAACTTGTTGAACCACTTGCACATGTATTAAGAAATCTTGGTGTTAAGAGAGCTATGGTTGTATATGGCAGAGATTCTATGGACGAGATTTCTCTTAGTGCAGAGACTAAGGTATGTGAATTCAAGAACGATGAATTCAAGTCATATATTATTGAGCCAGAAGATTTAGGACTTACAAGATGCAATAAGGAAGATCTTGTTGGTGGAACACCACAGGAGAATGCAGCTATCGTTAATGATATATTAGGTGGTGCTAAAGGACCTAAGACAGATGTTGTATTACTTAACGCTGGTGCAGCTATATATCTTGCTTCAGATGGAATTACATTAAAGGATGGTATTGAGAAGGCAAGAGAGATTATTGTGTCAGGCAAGGCTAAGGAACAGCTTGAGAAGTTCATTGAAGAAACTAACAAATAATATTAAGTATTAATAAGCAGACAGCCTCTTAAAGGATTGAAAATATCTTTTAAGAGGCTTTTTTAGTAATAATCAAGGCTGGCATAATATATAATTAGAAAAATGGGTTACAAAATATAGAAAATATAGTAAAATAATATAAAATAAAACCTGAAATATTCGGATAACAAACAGGGGCAGTATATTTATTAAGGTATGTTAAATACAGGAAAAAGATTGGAGAATAAATGTATAATATATTAATTGTTGATGATGAGAGAATAGAGCGTAATGGAATTATAATGCTGTTAAAAAGGCTTTCAATTAATGTGGGCATAGTTGAGGCTGCTAATGGAAAGGAAGCATATGAATATTTATGCAGTGATGAAGCAGAGCATATTGATATTCTTCTCACAGATGTGAAGATGCCATTTATGGACGGAATAACACTTATTAAAAAGCTCAATGAAGATAATATAAAACTTAAAACAATAATATTTTCTGGATATAATGAATTTGAATATGCCAAGCTTGCGGTAAAGCTGGGAGTTAAAGATTACATTTTAAAGCCTGTTGACCCTGTGGAGTTTGAGAACACAATTAAGAAAGTGTGTGCAGAGCTTGATGAGGAACGTATTCATACAAGTAATTATAATAAACAGGCGGATTTTGTTAAGCAGTTCTATCTGTATTCGCTTCTTAATAAGGCTGATACCAAGGGAATATTAGAAAGCGATGATTTTCTTAGAAGCTATAACAGGCTTATTCTTATAGAATTCAATACCGATTTCTTTGGTAAATATGATGGTGGAGATGCCAATATATTAACCCTTGCGGATTGTATGGGAGATATTGAATATCAGTATCTTAATCTTAATACACAGCAGTCAGTTATACTTATTAAAGATGAAGCTAAGGTGTTAAGCATGGATTTGTTAAAGAATATGCTTGAAAAGCTGCATAATTATATATTTGGTAAGACGGGACAGTTTATGTATGCAGCTGTGTCTGATATTATAGATGATTATCACAGGATATCTGATATGATGGACGAATTAGAAAACCTTATGAGCAATAAGTTCTACCAGACAAATAACTATATATTTACCAACGATATAAGTGATAAAATGCCTGTTTTCGTACAGATAGATGATGATGTTCTTATGAAGCAGATGAAGCAGGACATTAAGATGAAAGATGTAACATTTTTAAGAATACATTTTGATGCTTTATGCAAGAAATACAGAAGCCAGTCGAATTTTTCACATATATATATTAAGTTCGTATTCTCTAACCTGCTTAAAGATTTCTATGATGCACTTCCAGGGACCAATGAAGATGAATTTGCATCACAGATTGATAAGTTGTATACATCAGAAGATTTTAACTGCATAATGGATATTGTTAATCATAATATTGATATATTAGAGAAGAGTTTTATCAGTAATCCATTGACAATGCACAGAGAGATTGAAACGGTTAAGGAGTATATACATAATCATTATAGTGAGGAGTTAGGTGCACAGCAGTTAGCGGATATGGTATATCTTGCACCAAGTTATCTAAGTTCGCTTTTTAAGAAAGAGACAGGGCAGAACTTGAGCAAATATATAAAACAGTACAGAATGGAAAAGGCTAAGGAGCTGCTCACGGACACTAATATGAAGATTGTTAATATAAGTGAGAAGACAGGTTATCCGAATGTGTCATATTTCTGCCAGAGTTTCAGGGAATATTTCGGTGTAAGCCCTCAGAAGTTCAGGGATAAAGGTGAAGTGTTATGAGTGAACCATTAAAATTAAAGCAATGGGTGAATAATATAAAGCTTCAGAATAAGCTTGTTATAATATATGTCGTCACAGGTCTTCTGCCACTTATAATACTTTTTGTATTTGCGTATGGACAGATGCGCTCAATACTTATGGACAGGGATGTCCGTTCAATGGAAAGTGCATTAAGGCAGTCGGTTACAACAGTGGACGGACAGATAGAGGTATATGATAATCTGTCCAATTACATAACATTTAATGAAACTGTATCAGGAATACTTTCCTACAATTACAGCAACAAATATGAAATGTACAGCCAGATTGTTACGACATTTGACCCGCTTGTATCTTCATTGAAATATTTTCACAATGATATTAACAAGGTGACGATATACATTAATAACGGAATAAAGCACGACACTACACTTGCACCATTATCAGAGATTGAGAATGAAGCATTTTATAATTCAGCAGTTAATTCGACTAATATTAACTGGTATGTCGATAAAGATAAGAAAGAGCTTATATCAGCAAGGAAGATGTCTACGCTTGCCACTGCCGGCATTACTGGAATTATGTATATTAATGTAGATTATGACAGTATAATGGATATTTATGCAAAAGGACTTATAGATAACAGTGGCATTATAGTAACTGATGGCAATGGTAGTATTATAAGCAAAAAAGCAGCATTTTTGGATAATGCCGATAAATATATCCTTTCAGACAGCCGGTTTACTGAGTTTATAGAAAAAGCGGATTTTTCAGAAAATGTATGCAGTAATATAGCAGGTTATGTGCTTATTAAGCAGAACTCAGACGTTACAGGCTGGACAAGCTATGTGTATGCACCAAAGTCGCTTATGTTAAAATCAACTAATTCCATTATTACAATGATTGTGCTTGCATTAGTTGTTGCGTGTATTGGAATGGCTGCGGCTACAATATTTACATCTGATTTCATAACTAAGAGGATATATAAATTAAGAACAAGTATGGAAAAGGTTGAGAATGGAGACTTTGATGTTGTTATAAGGTCATCAGATAAGGATGAAATCGGTGCATTGATACACGGCTTTAATAGTATGACGGGTACGATTAATAATCTTATCAATGAGGTGTATGAGGGGAAATTAAGCCAGAAAGAGTCGGAGATGAGAGCATTAAGGGCACAGATTAACCCACATTTCCTCTATAATTCATTATCGCTTATAAACTGGAAGGCGATTGAGTACGGACAGGATGATATAAGCGGTATAACACTTGCCCTTTCTAACTATTACAGGACTTCACTTAATAAGGGTAAGAATACGCTGACTGTAAAGCAGGAATTAAGTAATATGGAGTCATATCTTAACATACAGCAGATAATGCATGATAATTCATTTGATGTTGTTATGGATATTGATGAAAATGTGCTTGAATATGAATCACTTAATCTTATATTACAGCCTCTTGTTGAAAATGCTATTGAGCATGGAATAGACCTTTTGACTGATAGAAGAGGAGTTATCACTGTTGTAGCAAAGCTTCATAACGGACTTATTCATATTGAGGTTAAGGATAATGGCATTGGTATGCCAAAAGAAACGGCTCATACATTCTTAACAAGTGAGTCTGGCGGATATGGAGCAAGAAATGTCAATGACCGTATAAGGCTGTTTTACGGTGAGCAGTATAATCTTAAAGTAAGCAGTGATGAGAATGGAACGGTTATAACAATAGAGTTCCCGGCAAGAAAGCCAGTCTGATATGCTGTATAGCAGATAAACATAATAATATACTAATTTAATTAACGGATATACTTAATGAAAAAGTATGATAAATAGTATGAGTATAAAAAAGAAATGTTGTCATTATTTGATAACATTTCTTTTTTGTTTATTTTTTATGTAAAAATTCTAATATGTTTCTAAAATTTCTTATATTTAATTTCCAATAAAATAAACATATAATTAAACTATCAAAAGAACTTGTAAATAAATTACAAAAAGATATGTACCGAATTAATTATATATAATATGTATTCCGGGTAATGGGTATTATATAAATAGATGGTACATATCAGCGGTTAAACGCATTAAGAAATGGAGGTATGTTTATGAGGTTTAAAAGATTAGCGGCTGCTGTTATGGCGGCAACAATGTGTGGCTCATTGCTTGTGGGCTGTGGAGGAAGTGATAACAAATCAGCGGATAATAATGAGAATATCACAGCCACTATTAAGGTATGGGGTCCGGCAGAGGATCAGGCAGAAGAAAATGGCAAATGGCTTCAGACAATGTGCGAGCAGTTCAATTCAGAACATCCTGAATGGAATCTGACTTTTGAATACGGAGTATGTTCTGAGACAGATGCAGGTAAGACAGTTACACAGGATCCTGCGAATTCAGGCGATGTATATTTCTTCGCTAATGATCAGTTGCAGACACTTATTGATGCAAATGCTATAGCAAAGCTTGGTGGTGAAACAGCAGATTATGTTAAGAGTACTAATTCAAGTGCAATAGTTGATTCAGTATCAGTTGATGGCAGTGTATATGGTGTTCCATTTACTACTAATACATGGTTTATGTTCTATGATAAGAGCAAATTCTCAGAAAGCGATATAAAGAGTCTTGATACAATGCTTTCAAAGAACAAGGTAGCATTTAATATAACAGAAGGCTGGTATATGTCATCATTCTATCTTGCTAATGGCTGTACATATTTCGGAAAAGACGGCAAGGATAATTCAGCAGGCGTAGATATTAAGGGTGATAAAGGAACACAAGCAACCAAGGCTTTAGTTGCACTTGTTAATAATCCTAACTTTGTCAATGATTTACAGGGTGTAGGTATTGCTGGTTTAAGAGATGGAAGCGTTGGTGCTTACTTCTCAGGTTCATGGGATTATAAGAGTGTTAAGGAAATATTAGGAGATAACTTTGGTGCAGTATCATTACCAACTGTTAAGATTAACGGAACAGATAAGCAGCTTAAAGCATTTGCAGGTTCAAAGGCTATAGCAGTTAACCCTAATTGCAAGTATCAGCAGGTAGCAGTTGCACTTGCTAAATATCTTGGAGGCAAGGATGCACAGGCTAAGCATTATGAGTTAAGAAATGTTATTCCTTGTAATACAGAGTTACTTGCAACAGATGTAATTAAGAAAGATGCTCTTGTATCAGCACAGAATGATACATTTAATAAGACATCTGTAATTCAGCCTACAGTTACAGGTATGAATGATTACTGGACACCAGCTCAGAATTTTGCTAAAGCAATTGTTAACGGTGAGGTTACTGCTGATAATGCAGAAGCCAAGACATTAGATTTCTATAATCAGATTAATACATCAATTGTAAAATAGTAAATATCAATTCTAGCAATTCTGGGTCAGTATTAATTGACCCAGAATTTTACTTGACATCATATAATGGTCAGGAGGTGTGGTCAATGAAAGACATTACATTTCGTAATTCTATGAAATATGGCGATTTGACGACAAAACTCAGTTTATTAATACTCGGACTTGGTAATTTCAGGGGCAGACAGATAATAAAAGGAATATTATATATAGCTTTAGAGGCAGCATTTATAATATTTATGATAATAAAAGGAATCAGCTGTCTTGCAGGACTTCCTGGTCTTGGCAGCAGGGAACAGGAAGAGATATGGAATGAAAAGCTTGGAATATATGAGTATGTACAGGGTGATAATTCGCTGCTTATTCTGCTTTATGGAATAACTGTAATATTTATTATATGTGCCTATATTATTCTTGCAGTTAGTTCGTTAAAAAGTGCTTATAATGTAGAGTTAAGAATGAAACAGGGTAAGCATATTAATACATTTGTGGAAGATATTAAAGCATTGTTCAATGAAAATCTTCATAAGCTTTTACTTGTACTCCCAGTTACAGGAATACTTGTATTCACAATACTTCCGCTTGTATTTATGATTTCAATGGCATTTACAAGTTACAGCAAGGTAGACAGTCATCTTGTATTATTTGACTGGGTAGGGCTTGAGAACTTTAAGCTTATATTTAATTCAGGAAGTTCAATAGGACAGTCATTCTGGTCAGTGTTTGGCTGGACTATTATATGGGCAGTGTTAGCTACATTTCTTAATTATATACTTGGAATTCTTGTGGCACTGCTTATTAATAGAAAAGGAACTAAGTTTAAGTCATTCTGGAGATTTATATTCATATTATCAATTGCAATTCCGCAGTTCGTATCACTTCTTATAATAAGAAGTATGCTGGCACAGGATGGTATTATAAATGTTGTATTAAAAAATGCTGGCTGGATAAGCAAGTCACTTCCATTCTTTACTAATGCAACATGGGCAAGAATGACAGTTATAATAGTCAATCTATGGATTGGTATTCCATACACAATATTGCAGGTAACAGGAATATTGCAGAATATTCCAATGGAATTATATGAGGCGGCAGATGTGGACGGAGCTAATGGCTTTGTCAAATTCTTTAAAATAACAATGCCTTATATGTTATTTGTAACAACACCTTACCTGATAACTACATTTACTGCTAATGTTAATAACTTTAATATTGTGTATCTGCTTACAAAGGGCGACCCAGTGCTTGCGGGACATACAGCAGGAAAGACAGATCTGCTTGTAACGTGGCTTTATAAGATGACGGTAGATTACCAGTATTATAATCTTGGAGCTGTTATAGGTATTATGACATTCGTATTTCTTGCACTCGGTTCACTTCTTGTATACAGGAGAACCAAATCTTATAAAGATGAGGAGGGATTCCAATGAAAAAGAAGAAGACTATAAAAAATATACTTGCACATACAGTGCTTACATTGCTTGCGATTGTGTGGGTAAGTCCGCTTGTATGGATAATTCTTACAAGCTTCAGGGCACAGAAGGGAGCATATACAAGCTCATTCTTCCCTAAAAGCTATTCACTTGATAATTATATTAAGTTATTTACAGATACGGGAATACTTAATTTCCCACGAATGTTTACCAATACATTGATTGTGGCTGTATTTTCTTGTATTATATCTACATTTTTTGTATTATCAGTAGCTTATTGTATGTCACGACTTAAGTTCAAGATGAGAAAAGCTATGATGAATGTTGCAATGATACTTGGTTTATTTCCGGCATTTATGGCAATGATAGCTGTGTATTACATATTAAAGGCTATCGGCTTGTCAGAGGGAAGTATGATAAGAGTGGCATTGGTGCTTGTGTATTCGGCTTCGGCTGGTATTCAGTTCTATATCGCCAAAGGCTTTTTTGACACAATACCTAAGACTATTGATGAAGCCGCATTAATTGATGGTGCTACCAAATGGCAGGTATTTACCAAGATTACAATTCCATTAAGCAAACCTATTATTGTATACACGGTTCTAACATCATTTATAGCACCTTGGGTGGATTTTATATTTGCAAGAGTAATATGCCGTGCTAATGCTGATTATTACACAGTTGCCATTGGTCTTTGGCAGATGCTTGAGAAGGAATATGTTGATGTGTGGTATACAAGATTTGCTGCTGGTGCAGTACTTATATCAATTCCAATTGCCGCCTTGTTTATGATTATGCAAAAGTGCTATAATGAGTCTATGTCAGGAGCAGTTAAAGGCTGACAGGAATAGGTGGAAAAATATTATGTTTGTGCATCATCAGATAAATAATAATTCTGGTATTAATATAATATATAAGCAAAGCAGTACCATATGTATTGCAAAGCTTTTATATACCATTATGATGTTAACAGTAATAACGCTTTTAGCCGGGTGTAACAGCCCGGCTAAAGGTGTTTATAATGACAGTGATTATAATGAAGCAGTTAGTACTGCTAAGACAACGCCATTTGGGGCTTATCCTGATACGATTGAATATACTCTTGGAAAGATGACAAGTGTCAATAATTCGAATATGCCAGCTATGGATACATATACTGATAATGCGTATACGAGATATATAAAGTCGGTTCTTAATGTGCAGAATGTAGATGTATTTGAGGCTAATGACAGTCAGTATAATACTAATGTATCAATGGCTGTTTCAATGAATAGGCTTCCTGATATTATGGTTGTGTCAAGCCAGAGTGAGCTGGAACAGCTTATAGAAAATGGAATGATAGAGGATTTGACAGACAGCTACAATAATTGTCTTACAGATAGAATAAAGAGTATGTATGCAAGTTATGGCAGTGCACTTATGGATATGGTAACATATGATGGAAAGATAATGGCACTTCCTGAGACTAATATTACTGACGGACCTAATCTTGTATGGCTCCGCAAAGACTGGATGGATATATTAGGACTTTCAGAACCGCGTACTGTAGACGATGTTGTTAATATTGTAAGGCATTTCATAACCTATGATCCTGGCAATAATGGTGTGGCAGAGGATGGCAGCAGTAATACAGTTGGACTTGTTGTAGATACATCGGTGGCAGGAGAATGTGGATATAGCAGTGAGTTCCTGCTTGATATAATATTTGCCAGCTTCAATGCTTATCCTAAGCAATGGATAGAGAATGATGACGGACAGATTGTATATGGTTCTGTAACTGATGAAGCTAAAAATGCACTTGAATATATCAACCAGTTATATAATGAGAAGATAATAGATAATGATTTCTTATTAAGGACATCAACTAATATATGTGAACTTATAGAAAATGGCTTGTGTGGCTCATTTTTTGGACCTTGGTGGGCACCTAACAATCCACTTGCCAATGCTGTCAGCATTAATCCTGATTCTAACTGGCAGCCATATCTGATATCAACAGGCGATAATGTAACAGAATATCATAGTCAAAATCCCTGCTACAAATATGTAGTTGTCAGAAAAGGCTATGAATATCCAGAGATTGCGGCTAAGATGATAAGTGTTATGTTTGATAAGATAAGATTTGATTGTGCAGACTCAGAAGAATTTGATAATTATTATCAGTTAAATGTTGAGCCAACAGCCAGACCATTATCAATTAATGTTGACTATAATAATGCTTTATCAATATGCTATAGAAATATATCAGATGCAATTGAGGGACGAAAAGATAGTGATAATCTGGAATTGCTGGAACGCTCATATTATAATGCCTGCAAATCATACCTTAACAATACAGGTCTTGCCAATACATCTTATGAATATAATACAGATGATTCATATAAGGAATATTCACAGTCAGGAAGAAAAGGTGCAACAAGCACGCAGTGGGCGGCGTATATGTCGCGAATTAAAGCCTGCCGGCTTTTAGACGAAGGCAATATAGTGATTAAGCAGTCGTTATATTTTAAGACGACAGACACTATGAAGAATAGATGGTGGAAGCTTAAAAGTCTTGAAAAAGAAGCATACCTTAAGATTATAAGTGGGGAAGCAGACATTGATTATTTTGATACATTTGTTAGCGAATGGAACGCACAAGGTGGTATAATAATTACGGAAGAAGTTCGGGAGAATATTGTAAGGTGAATTTTGTAAGAATTATAATATTGTAAATTTAGATTAGTTATTTCATATATAATATTATGGTTCCAGCAAGGCAATATTATATATAATATGTAATAAACAGGAGGTAAAAGTTATGGAAGACATATTTAATGGAAGCAAGAAGTTAGGATTTGGTCTTATGAGACTTCCACTTCTTAATCAGAATGAAGCTTCTAGCATTGACATTGAATTAACTAAGAAAATGGTTGATACATTTATTGAAAAAGGTTTTACATATTTTGATACAGCGTGGATGTATTGTGGCTTTAAGAGTGAAAATGCAGCTAAAGAGGCACTTGTAGACAGACATAACAGAGATGAATATACACTTGCAACTAAGCTGCACGCAGGTTTTATAAAGACATTTGAAGATAGAGATAAAGTGTTTAACGAACAGCTGAGTAAAACAGGTGTTACATATTTTGATTATTATTTACTGCACGATGTTGGAGTTGACCATTATGAAGTGTATAAAAAGCTTGACTGTTTTAACTGGCTTGTTGATAAGAAGGAAAAAGGCTTAGTTAAGCATATTGGATTTTCTTTCCATGATAATGCAGATTTGCTTGATAAGGTACTTACAGAGCATCCAGAGATGGAATTCGTGCAGTTACAGATTAATTATCTTGACTGGGAAAGTGAGGCTATTCAGTCAAGAAAATGCTATGAGGTTGCAACAAAGCATAACAAACCAGTAATAGTTATGGAGCCAGTTAAAGGTGGCACACTTGCCAAAGTACCAGAAAAGGTTGAAAATGAATTCAAAGGATATAATAAAGATATGTCAGTACCATCCTGGGCTATCAGATTTGTTGCGAGTCTGCCAAATGTAAGAATGGTTCTTAGCGGTATGAGTAATATGGAACAGCTTCTTGACAATACAAGTTATATGCAGGATTTTGTACCTCTTAATGATGAAGAAATCAGGCTTGTACATAATGCGGCGGATATGATAAATGAAAGTATTGCAATACCTTGTACAGGATGTTCATATTGTACAGATGGATGTCCGATGCACATAGCAATTCCTAAATATTTTTCATTATATAATGCTGATAAACAGGAAATTGAGGACAAGGGCTGGACACCTCAGGGTGAATATTATGACAGACTTACTAATAATTTCGGTAAAGCAAGTGATTGTATTGAGTGTGGTCAGTGCGAAGGAGTCTGTCCACAGCATTTGCCAATTATTAATAATCTTAAAGAGGTTGCAAAGCATTTTGGCAAATAATCAGGTTGCTAAGCTGCAGAAAAAGTGGTAGTATAAAGATATGATAACATAACGCCGATAAATCCTGCTTTATCGGCGTTATACTATATTAAATGTATTATGTTGAATAAATTAATTATGACCACAAAGGTAAGGAAATATAAAGTATGGGAATTGATTCAGATTATTATAAGGAAAAGAATAAAAAACAGCTTACAAAGCTTCGTATGCTTGAAGCTAAGCTTCCGCCATATGTGACTTCTTATCTTGATGATAAGGAGTTGTCATCACAGGTTAATACGGTAATTGCGTATGCGTATGATTTGCAGACATTTTTCAGATTTCTTACAGAGAAAAACACTATGTTAAAAAATACCGTAATTAAGGATATAACAATAGATTTTCTTGAAAATCTTACATTTGAAGATATTAATGAGTATCAGAGATATTTAAGATTTAATAATGATGATGGAAGCACACATCAAAATCAGGATAAAGGAATAGCCCGCAGAATGGCGGCTTTAAGGGGATTTTTTGAATTTGCCTGCACACATCAGTATATGAAGAACAATCCGACAGTCGGGGCAGCCAAGCGAATTAAAATGCCTCAGAAAGACATAATCAGGCTTAATGATGAAGAAGTTAATGACCTCTTAAATGTTGTATCCAATACTAATATTAAAGGCAATAAGCTTCAGATACAGAAGTGCCAGAAGACACAGCTTAGGGATACGGCGCTTATTACATTGCTTCTTAACACAGGAATTCGAGTATCGGAATGTGCCGGTCTTGATATAGACGATATTAACTTTAATTATAGAACAATCAATATTGTAAGAAAAGGTGGTTCTGATGCACATCTTTATTTTAATGAGATTACAGAAAATGCATTAAAAGACTATATTGATAATGAACGTCCGTTGCTTCTTGGTAATCCAGAGTCAGAGGAACAGGCAGTATTTATCTCAATGAAAAAAAGCCGTATGAGTGTAAGTGCAATTGAACGTATGGTAAAAAAATATGCAAAAAATGCAACACCTGATAAAAAAATCTCTCCACATAAAATGCGAAGCACATATGGTACAGCACTTTATAAAGACACAGGCGACATAAGACTTGTAAGTGATGTACTTGGGCATAAAGATATTAACACAACTGCGAAGCATTATGCGGCTATGGAAGAAGAACATCAGCAGCATTTAGAGGAAATCCAGGAAGAGGACAAAAAGCTGGAGGAAGAAGAACCGGAGCTTAT
>ERZ773185.1793-NODE-1793-length-15079-cov-4.819223_pt1 | contig 15079 bp, 9 predicted proteins | sample MGYA00580531_ERZ773185 | MGnify/ENA primary metagenome ERZ773185 (study PRJEB29015, sample SAMEA2737799) | human gut metagenome | biome: human gut; feature: human-associated habitat; material: faeces | place: China | collected 2012 ...
GTCAGCTGCTCTGTGTGTGCAGCGGTAAGCCCCACATTGGGCACACTGTCCAGAATGACATGGATGAGCTTGTTCTCCAACCGGCTGGACAGCTCATAGATATCCTCATAGTGGGCATAAAAGGTGGATTTGTTCACCTTGGCCAGTGTGCACAGGTCTTTGATCCTGATCTTCTCCAGCGGCTGGCGGGCACGCAGCTCCATGAATGCCTTTTCGATGGCGCGGTCAGTCTTTTCAATGCGGATGTCCAAAATAATCCACCACTTTCATTGTTTCGTTGGATATCCAACGCTTTTCGTTTTTCGGGGATAGACAGTTTGTTCGAGTTTTCTTACAATATCAATAGAGAATCCCTTTCTCTCTCAATGCCGCTTCGATCCTCTGGAATGTTTCTTCATCCGGGCAGCGGAGGGTGTGCAGGTGCACGCCGCCGGTCATCCGGCTCAGCAGGCACTCGGGCGTGTCCGCCGCCTGCTGGATAAAATGGTCCACGTCGTACCGGCTGGCGAGATTGAGGTTGCCGCGCAGCTCACCGTAAAGCGGGTTCTCCACGGCCACATCCACCACGATGCCGCCCTGGTCCACCACGGTATACAACTCCTCCCGCATCTGGTCTGCAGTGCTGTGGACACAGGCGAGGATGCCCGTATAGCCCCGCGCCGCCGGGTGGAGCTGATAACCCCGGGGCGTTGCGTCGATTTGAGTTCCCGACGCCCGCAGCAGGGCCACGTCACCCACCACGATCTGCCGCGAGACCCCCAGTTCTCCGGCCAGTACACTGGCACTCAGCGGTGCATTGGCCTCCGTCAGCCGCTCTAAGATCACTTTTCTGCGCTGCGCAGCATTCATCTTCCGCACTCCCCCTTTTTATCCTACCAGCTGCAGCAGGGTGGCGTAGTTGGAGGGCAGCTGGACTTTCAGCTTACCCCACTCCACCTGCGTCAGGATGGGCTGACTGCCCACACAGTCGGCCAGCAGGTCTTCGACACCCGAAGCCTCCACCGGCAGCTGGAACTCCATCGAAACCGGGCTGTCACCATTATTGTACACCGCCACGACAGCCTTGCCGTCCAGCACCAGGGCGTAGGCGTAGCTCTGGGTGGTCAGCGTCAGCTCCTTGAACTCGCCCCAGCTCAGCTCGGGACACTCCGCTTTCAGCCTGCCCAGTGCAGCATAGATGCTGGTGACAGGGTTCGTCTTCTCGGCGTCGGTGTAGTCGGTCAGCTCGAGGCAGGGGCGGAGCGGCCAGTCGCTGCCCCACTCTTTTTTGCCCTCGATGCCAAATTCCGAGCCATAATAGATGGACGGAATGCCCCAAAGCGTATATACTAGAAGAGCAATATGCCGGATGTGCTCGCGGTTGCGCAGTTTGTTGGGCAGGCGCTCCACATCGTGGTTATCCGAGAAGTTATAGAGCCGGGTATCGTGGCACAGACCCTGCAGACGCCGCATGGTATGGGCGATCTCGAAATAGTTGTGGTCGTTGTGGCCGCTCCACAGACCCTTATGCAGTTCGTAGTTGGTAACGGAGTGGAGCATCTCCGGGTTGGCCCAGCGGCTGTAGTCGCCGTGGATGACCTCGCCCATCAGCCAGAACTCAGGCTTCACCTCGTTGGCAACGCGGCGCAGGCCCCTCATGAAGTCGAAGTCCAGCACATCGGCAGCGTCCAGACGGATGCCGTCAATATCAAATTCATCCACCCAGAAGCGGATGGTGTCGAAGTGGTAGTTCTGCACCTCGGGGTTGCGCTGGTTCAGCTTGACCAGCAGGTTGAAGCCGCCCCAGTTGCCGTAAGAGAAGCCGTCGTTGTACTCGTTGTTGCCCCAGAAATTCACGTCGCAGAACCAGTCGCGGTAGCGGGCGTTCTCGCGGTGCTCCTTCAGCTCCTGGAACGCGAAGAAATCGCGGCCCACATGGTTGAACACGCCGTCCACGATGACCTTCTGGCCCCGCTCATGGCAGGCGGCGACAAACTGCTTGAATTCCTCATTGGTGCCGAGACGCCGGTCTACCAGACGGTAGTCGATGGTGTCATAGCCGTGGGAACCGCTCTCGAACAGCGGGCCGATATAGATCGCCGTACAGCCAAGCTTTGCCGCGTGTTCTGCCCACGCATCCAGCTTTTTGAAAGCCCCGGGGACAGGCTGTCCGTCGTTTTCATGCGCGCAGCCGCACAATCCCAGAGGATAGATGTGATAGAATACCGCATTGTCATACCAAGCCATTGTCTGTACCGCTCCTGTTTTCAAAAAGTTACAGCAGAGCACTTTTCCGACAAAAGTGCGTCTGTGTCCTATTCAGTATAGCACATTTTCCGACAAAAGTGTGGTAAAAGTGTTGTATATTTCTCATTTTACATATTCCATAGTATGCGTTCTCTGTAAAAATTGCGATAAAAGGAGTCTTTCGTATGAATCTTCCCTCCATTCCCAAATCCTTCTTCAACGGCGACTGCTTCGACGCCTACCGCATCCTCGGCGCACACCCCTGGCAGGGTGACCACGGCGAAGAGGGCTGGCGCTTCGCGGTCTGGGCTCCCGGTGCCACGGCTGTGGAGGTCTGCGGCGGCTTTGACGGCTGGGGCGCAGGCATCCCGCTCCAGAAAGCCGACACCGGCGTGTGGAGCGGCTTTGTATCCGGGCTGTGCGAGGGAGAGCTCTACAAATACCGCATCCACGGGGCCGACGGCAGCGTGGTCATGCGGGCCGACCCCTACGCTTTCGCGTCCGAAGTCCGCCCCGCCAACGCCAGCCGCCTGACCAAACTGGACTTTTCCTTCGACGACAGCGCATGGATGGAGCGGCGGGATAAATGCCGTAATCTGCCCATGAACATCTACGAACTCCATGCCGGCAGCTGGAAGCATAAGCCCAACTCCACCCAGCCCGACGGCTCGGACGGCTGGTACGACTACGAAGAGCTGGCCCGGGAGCTCATCCCCTGGCTGCTGGAACACCACTTCACCCATGTAGAGCTTCTGCCGCTGGCAGAACACCCCTTCGACGGCAGCTGGGGCTACCAGACCACCGGCTACTTCGCCGTCACCAGCCGGTACGGCACCCCGGCCCAGTTTGCCTCCTTTGTCAACGCCTGCCACCGGATGGGCATCGGCGTCATCATGGACTTTGTCCCCGTCCACTTTGCGGCCAACGCCGACGCGCTGGCCAACTTTGACGGCACCCACCTCTACGAATACGACAGCGACGTGGGCCACAGCGAGTGGGGTACCTGCAATTTCAACTACTACCGCCGGGAGGTGTGCAGCTTCCTGAACAGCGCCGCCGCCCTCTGGATGGAGGTCTACCACTGCGACGGCATCCGGATGGACGCTATCTCCCGCGCCCTCTACTGGCAGGGCGACCCTGCCCGGGGCGTCAACGAGGGCGCCGTCACCTTCCTGCGGAACCTCAACCACGGCCTGAACGATCGCTGGCCCACCGGCGTTTACATGGCCGAAGATTCCACCAACTTCCTCAAAGTCACGGCCCCCACCCGCTACGATGGCATCGGCTTCGACTACAAGTGGGACATGGGCTGGATGCACGATACGCTGGACTACTTCGCCACCCCCTTCGGCCAGCGGCCCGACGCATACGGGAAGATCATTTTCAGTATGCACTATTTCTACAACGAGCTTTACCTGCTGGCGCTGAGCCACGACGAGGTCGTCCACGGCAAAAAGACCATCATCGACAAGCTCTGGGGTACCTACGAAGAAAAATGCGCCCAGCTGCGCACCCTCTATTTTTATATGTATGCGCACCCGGGCAAAAAGCTGAACTTTATGGGCAACGAGCTGGGGCATTTCCGGGAGTGGGACGAAAAGCGGGAGCTGGACTGGGATCTGCTCAAGTACCCCTTCCACGATGCATTCCAGAAATATTTCGGTGCTCTGAGCCGCCTTTACGCCACCCAGTCCGCCCTCTACGCGGGCGAGTATGACCCCCGCTGCTTCGAGTGGGTGGCCAGCGAGAGCCGGGACGAGGGCGTGTACGCCTGGCTGCGCAAGGGTGCGGGACAAACCATCCTCTGCGTCATGAACACCCAGAACACTGCCCACAAAAAGTTCCCGCTCTACCTGAGCTTCCCCGCCGGGGCCGAAGAACTTCTGAACACTGAGGCCCCCTGCTGGGGCGGCGCGGACAAATCGAAGCCCAAACCCCTCCACACCTCGGACGGCGGCGTCTATGGCCGGGACTACACCCTCACCGTGGACCTGCCCGCCATGGGCAGCCGGATGTTCCGGCTCACCCCCGAAGCGCCCCGCCCCGAGGCTGCACAGGCCAGCGCCCGCCGGGCCGCTGCCGCACGCCGCAAGGCAGCCCGCACCCAGAACGCCAGGGCGGATGCCGCCGCATACAACTCCAAAAAGTAATATTTGTTTCGGAATATCCCGTCTGCTGAAAATGCAGCGGGATATTCTGCTGTTTGCCCCGGTGTTCTGCTGGACAACCCCTACGGAAGCCGCTATACTGTTAGATGGAAAGTTGTGTTTTGCATTTTCCGGAAGTTAAATGAAAGGGATCATCCTTCTATGCTATCTGCTGCTGTTCGCCGGTTCTCGCCTCTGCAATGGGCGGGGGTCGGTCTGGGCGGCTGCGCGGTGCTGCTGGCTCTTCTGGGGCTGCTTGCACCGGCCAGCGCCTTCTTTTTCCCGCTGCTCAGTCTCTGGGCCAGCGTGGGGCTCTTTGTTCTGGCCCTCTGCGTTCTCCGTGTGGCAGGCGCAGAGCTGGGCTTCTTCCACAAAGCCGTCGTCTTCGGCATCTGGGCTGTGGCTGTCGTCTATTTTTACTGGACATTATCGAGTCGGAGCTTTGTATACGTCTGGGATTACGCCAACTACCTGCTCAAGCAGTACGACGCAGAAGCCGCCTTTGCCCAGAGTGCAGGCGCGGGCCTTGCGTACATCTTCGGCTCCATGGCCGACGACTACACCAATTTCATCACCCTCTTCACCGAGTTTCCCTTCTGCCTCACGAGCCACACCGGCGATGACTACTCCTTCAGTCAGGTGTTCTGCATCCTGCCGACCCTGCTGGTGCTGTTGGCGGGCCTTGTCGTCAAGGTCGGGCAGATCCTGAATGTGAAGAACTGGAGGTACTATTTTCTCTTCGGGATGACGCTCACGGCGGCTTATCCCTTCTTACGGATGAGCGCGGTATTGGCCCAGCCGGACTGGTTCGGCCTCATCTTCGCGTTTGCGATCCTTCTGCTGACGCTGGATCTCCGGTTCGACAAGCTGGAGCCGGTGCGGTTCGGCCTCATCTTTCTGGCCACTGCCGCCATCATCCTCGCCCGCCGGTGGTTCCTCTACTTTGTGGTGGGCTACTACTTCGCCTACGCACTGCTGCTCATCGCGGGCTGTGTGCGGTTGGCGAAGGGCGGCGAAAAAAGCGCTGCCCTTGTTCGAATCAAGAACCTCGTCCTCTTCGGCCTCGCGTCCGTCGTGGCGATGGTCATCCTGCTCTGGCCGATGGTGTCCCACATCCTCGCCTACAACTACGCAGGCCGCTACTCCTATTATAACGGCGGCGGTCTGGCCCTCGAGGCGTTCTATCACATCGGCCGGATGGGCCTGTTCAACATCCTCCTCATGGTGCTGGGTCTCGCCTTTGCGGCGAAGCACAGAGCGCCCTCCCTGCCCTGTCTCGCCGGGTGTGAGCTGGTGGTGAGCATCCTGCTCTTCACCCGGGTGCAGAACACCGGCTCCCATCAGTTCCTGCTCTTCCTGCCGGGATACTTCATTCTCTTTCTGCTGGGTGCCGCCGCTCTGGCCGAGGGCATCACGCACCGCCGCACCCTCAAACTGGGCTGCTGGGCCTTCGTGCTGGTGCTGTCCATGTCAGTGCGGTGTTCGCCGCTGACTACGCTGGCCATGCCGGGTTTCGTCATCGAGCATTTCCCGATCCAGATCCCGGCCACCGAGTATTTCATCTCGCTGGACAAGCTCATCTACGACCGGAAGGACATTGGCCAGATCCGGGCCATTGCCGACTGGATCGACACCCACTGCGATGAGGGGGAGCTGTGCTACATGATTCCCCACGATATGCTCTACAACCCCGACCACTTCAAGAACTGCCGCCTGCCGGACGCCCCCATCAACGACAAGCTGGCCTTCGGCTTCTCGGTCCCCGGCACCCACAACTTCCCCACCCAGTTCTTCGAGGCAAAATATGTCATCACCTGCGAGCCCTTCCCCCAGACTTACGCCGGCAGCGGCGAGATGTCCATCAAGCTGAACGACCGGTTCCTCGCCGTAAAAGACCAGTATTTCGCCTTTGAGCAGAGTTTCGATATGGGCAATGGCACCACCTTTACCATCTGGAAACGCACCGCCGCCCCCACCCGGGAGGAAGTGGAGTATTATCTGAGCGCCTTTCCTGAGGAAGACGCCCAGTACCCTGAAATGTTCTCCCAGGTGGCCGAAGCCTGGCTCACCGCTCACGGGCTGTGAGCTTGCCCTTTCTGCCGAAAACGTGTATAATTCGATTTGTTGCTATAAAACCCGCAGCGCCGCCCGCCGGCCTGCTTACGTCATAAGGAGTACGCCACTATGGATAAGAAGAACACGCCTGAAGTGAAGCTGGGCCAGTACAAGGGCCTGGCTGTCACCCGTCACGTCCGCCCTGTCACCGACAAGACTGTGGACATCGAGCTTGTCCACCAGACCCGGATGCACGCGGTCTACCACCCCACCACCGAACCTGCCAGGCGCGGCTTCCGCGCTCTGCTGGACTTTGCCGGCTACATGGACGGCAAGGAGATCCCCGACAGCCGGATGGAGAAGGTCATGGTCGTGCTGGGCGACGGTAAGCTGATGCCCGCCGCCGAGCAGGCCATCTACGGCCACCGTGCCGGCGAGGTGTTCCGCTTCGACTTTACTTACCCGCAGGACTTCCGCCTGCCGGAGCTGTCCGGCAAGACCGCACAGTTCGAGATCGAGCTCCGCTCTCTGGCCGAGAAAGTCACGCCCGCACCGGATGAGGCTTTCGCCAAGAGTCTGGGCTTCGGCTCTATCGACGCTCTGAAAGCCGACCTGCGCGCCAAAAAGCAGAAGATCCACGAGGAAGGGGCTGACCGCGCCGCCGGCAAGCAGCTGCTGGACATGGCCGGTGCCAACATGACCGTAGACCTGCCCGCCGAAATTCTCGACCGCACCGCCCAGAATGAGATGAAGCTGCTGAAAGAGCGCCTCTCCCGCAGCGGCATCACCCTCGAGCAACACTGCAAGAACAGCCGCACCACCCCGGAAGCCCTCGAGAAGGACTACCGCGCCCAGGCCGAGAGCCGTATCCGCTTCGTGCTGGCAGCCCGTGCCATCGCCGAGGCGGAGAACATCGTCGTCCACCCCGAGGAAGTCAACGCCGAGTACCGCCGCCTGTCCCAGCTGCAGGACACCCCCGAGGCTGAGATCCGGAAAGCCCTGCCCGAGGATACCATCGCCGCCGCGCTGGCCGCGAAGAAGGTGCAGCGCTTCCTGCTGGACAACGCTCAGGTCACTACCGTGACCGATGCCCCCGAAAAGGAGTGATACCGCTATGGGTCTGTTTACCCGTTATGCAATGGACGCCCTGATGAAGACCTCCCACCCCGAGGTCATCCGCCGTCAGTGCTGGAATCTCCACCCCCACCGCACCCCCTGCACGGCCTGCAAAGACATCTGCCCCTACGGCGATGCCATCTTCACCCGCCCCAACCTCGTTAAAGACTGGGACCCCTGCACCGACTGCGGCCTCTGCGTGTCCGCCTGCCGCTCGGGCTGCATCGTCCCTTCGCCGGAGCAGGTACAGCGGGACACCTCGCTGGCTGATACCGACAACGACACCCTCTGGCTGGGCTGCGAGAAAAGCACCCGCAAGAACACCGCCGTCCGCACCTGCATCGCCTCCTTCTCGTGGGAAACGCTGGCCTATCTGGCTCTGAACAAGAAGCTGGTCCTCGACCTGACTCCCTGCGGTGAGTGCGAGAACGACGCCTGCGCCGCCCAGCTCCGCAAAGAGCTGACCCGTCTGGTGGAGTTCCTCGGCCCCCAGCTCTTCGAGAGCCGGGTCACGCTGGCCTATGAGCAGGACGAAGCGCCCTACCATGTACAGGAGCTGAGCCGCCGGGAGATGTTCTCCCACATGACCGAGGGCTCCCGCGCCGGCACCAAGAAGCTGCTGCAGATGCTGCCCGGTCTGCGCAGCGAGGAGGACAGCGCCGCCGACTTCCGCCTCATGCTCCACCAGCGGACAAAGCAGCTCAAGGCTGCTTCCGAGACGCCGCTGCGCTACGGCTGGTATCTGCCGAACTTCACCCAGAAGTGCTTCGGCTGCGGCAAGTGCGAGAAAGCCTGCCGCTCCGGTGCGCTCAAACTGGAGGACCTGCCCGACGGCCAGACCCGCGTGGTCATCACGCCCTGGAAGTGCAGTGAGTGCGGCGTCTGCGTCGCGGCCTGCTCCAACAGCGGCATCGACGGCATGAAGCTGCGCCAGCTCACCACCCTCGGCCCGGTGAGCGTCTACAAATGCAGCAAGACCCTCTGCGCCGACTGCGGCAAGCCCATCGCACCGAACAGCTCCGAGGGCATCTGCTCGGTCTGCCGCATCAAGCGCCGCACCAAGCAGCGTCAGGAGGAGGCCGCAGCCCGCGCCAAGGAGCGGATCGCCGAGCGCGAGGCCCGCAAGGCAGCGGAGGAGGCCGCAAAGGCCGCTGCCGCAGAGCTGGCCGCTGAAAATGCAGCCAATGCTGCCGGTGCCGCCGCAGCCGAAACGGCAGCAGCTCCCGTCTCTGCCGCACCTGCCGCCGCGGCGGCAACAGCTGTTTCTGTTGCAGAAACAGCATCTGCACCCGAAAAGGATTGACGCGGCCGCAAATCAATGCTATACTCAGTCATGACCACACTGTTTGGTGGACGGGACTGTTACAAAGGAGTAACGGATGGATTTCCGTTGCTCTTTTTTCATAAAAAATGGTCCATTTGTCCGTTGCCGGGAAACAGCGGACACCGCACAACGCGATGCTGTCCTTTGTACAGCAAAAACAAGAAAAGAGGGAATTTATGATGAACACTTCCATCTCCCGCCGTCAGTTCCTGAAGGCCAGCGGCCTGGCAGCCGTCGGCGCCTGCGCAGCCGGTCTGCTGACTGGCTGCGGCGGCTCTTCCTCCGGCAGCGCTTCCGGCGCAGCCTCTTCCGGTTCCGGCTCCAGCTACACCATCCTGTACGACAGCCAGCCCGCTACCCTGAACTACCTGACCACCGGCACTGACCTTGAGATGGTCGTGGGCGCAAACTGCGTGGATACGCTGGTCGAGTACGACAACAAGGGCGTCATGCGCGAAGGCCTGGCCACCAGCTGGGACTGGGATGTCGACACCCTGACCTGGACGTTCCATCTGCGTGAGGAGAACTGGGTGGACTGCAACGGCGAGGTCGTGGCCCCCGTCACCGCACAGGACTTCGTGGACGCTCTGAAGTACGTCCTGACCCCGGACTACGCCGCCTCCAACGTGGGCCTCGTCACCGCTTACATCGCAGGCGCTGACGACTACTACAGCTACCACGTCTATCTGAACAACGCCAACACCGGCGTCGTGGACGATGACGGCACCACCTACACCGTGGACGGCAGCGGCGTCGTCACCGTGACTGCCCCCGACTCTGACCCCGCCACCTACGCACCGGTGGACTTCGACGCCGTGGGTGTCACTGCTGTGGATGACCACACCCTGACCTACACCCTGACCTACGACTTCCCGGGCTTCCTGAGCCTGCTGTGCTATCTGCCCTACGAGCCCGCTTACGGCCCGCTGCTGGAAGAGACCGGCGACCAGTTCGCTACCAGCGCAGAGACCACCTACAGCTGCGGTGCCTTCTATCTGGCCGCCTACGAGTCTCTGGAGACCTGGGTCATGAAGAAGAACCCCGAGAACTACGACGCTGACAACGTCTTCATCGACACCATCAGCCGCATCTACAACGCCGAGGCCAGCGTCAACGGCCCTGAGATGATCAAGCGCGGCGAGATCGACGAGGCCACCATCGGCTCCGACATCCTCGACAGCTGGCTGTCCGACGACACCACCAAGGACATGGTGTCCATGGACCGCCCCAACACCAACTACACCTATTTCTATATGTTCAACTTCATGCCCTTCTCCCACGAGTTCTCCAACTGGAGCGTAGAGGGCATGGATGCCGAGTATGAGCCGGAGAACTGGGCCAAGGCCATCAACAACACCAACTTCCGCAAGTCCTTCCTCTACGGCATCAACAACTCTGTCACGCTGGCCGTCAAGGCACCCGAGGGCTACGACAACTACAAGCTGAACACCATCACGCCCCCCAGCTTCTGTGCCAACGCTGACGGCGTGGACTATCTCAAGTGCGGCGACCTGGCCAATATCACCGAGTTCTTCGACGAGGCGAAGGCCAAGGAGTACCGCGACGCTGCCATCCCGGAGCTGACCGCTGCTGGTGTGACCTTCCCCATCAAGGTGCAGATGCCATACAATCCCTCTTCCACCGACTGGGACAAGCAGTGCCAGGTGTTCAAGCAGCAGCTCGAGAGTGTGCTGAACGACGGTTTCGATTTCATCGACATCATCATCACTGCCGGCCCCTCCGACAGCTTCCTGTCCAGCGTCCGCCGCAACGGCAAGTTCGCTTTCCTGCAGTGCAACTGGGGCGCTGACTACTCCGACCCCCAGACCGAGACCGACCCCTTCTATCAGGCCGAGGGCGCACGCGGCAGCCGCTACGCCTTCCTGCGCACCGGCGTCGAAGACGGCTTCATCACCGGCGACACCGCGGACGCCATCATGAACTACATGAAGGCCATCGAAGAGGCTGTCGAAATCACCGACGACATCAACGCCCGCTACGATGCCTTCGCCAACGCCGAGGCTTCCCTCATCAACAATGCCCTCGTCGTCCCCATGGGCATGAGCATCCCGGCCTACATCGCCACCCGTCTGAATTACTGGGAGGGCCAGTACGCTTCCACCGGCTTCTCCAACAAGCGTCTGAAGGGCATCCACGTCCTCGACCACTACATCTCCATGAGCGAGTACGAGGCCAACCGCGACGCCCGCTAAGACTTTTTAAGTCTGTCTGCTCCAAAGCTCTCCGTTTTCCCACGGGAAAGCGGAGAGCTTTTCGTTTCTGAAGCTTCTTACATGAATTTTTGTAACGAACTTTGCTAAATCACTTTCCAAAAGTGGTTTTTTGTTGTATTCTATTCCTATCCGACATTCATTTTATAAAAGAGAGGGGTGCGCACAGATATGCTCAAATATCTGGCGAAACGCATCGGGCGCTCGATACTGACCCTGTTTATTATCGTCACGCTCGTTTTCTGCCTTTTGCGGCTGATGCCGGTGGAAGGCTACTTTGCAAACTACGAAAAAATGACCGAGGCCCAGATCCAGGCGGGCCTGCAGTCCATGGGCCTGCTGGACCCGCTGCCGGTGCAGATCGGCCGCTTCTGGGTCAATATGCTCCACGGCGACCTCGGCGTGAGCCACATCTATAAGGTCAACGCCTCCGTCACCAGCATCCTCGCTAAGAAGCTGCCCATCTCCATCCAGATGGGCGTGTACGCCATGCTGCTGAGCCTTGTCATCGGCATCCCGATGGGCCTGTTCATGGGCCGCTTCAAGAGCCGCTGGCCCGATAAGATCGGCACGGCCATCATCGTTCTCATCCAGGCTGTGCCTGCGGCAGTGTATTATCTGTACATCCAGATGTACGGCACCACCGCGCTGAACGTGGGTCTGCTCTTCGACGCCTCCAACTGGAAATACTGGGTGCTGCCCGTCTGCTCCATGAGTCTGGGCAACGTGGCGTTCTACGCCATGTGGCTGCGCCGGTACATGGTGGACGAGAGCAACAAGGACTATGTCCGCCTTGCCCGTGCCAAGGGCGTGAGTGAGAACAACATCGCCCTGCGCCACATCTTCCGCAACGCAATGGTGCCGCTGGTGCAGTATATTCCCTCCGCCTTCCTGAACACTGTGGTCGGCTCCATCTACATCGAAAGCCTCTACAGCATCCCGGGCATGGGCGGCCTGCTGGTCACCTGTGTCCAGCGCCACGACAACACGATGGTGCAGGGCATCGTTCTGCTCTACGCCTGCGTGGGCATCATCGGCCTGATTCTGGGCGACCTGCTCATGGTGCTCATTGACCCCCGCATCAGCTTTGGCAAGAAAGAAGGTGGCCGATAATGCTTTTCCGTATGAAAGATGAAAAAGCACACCAGCTCGAGGCAAAGCTGGATAAGTTACAGGCGGACGGCCCCGCCGCATGGGCAAAGCTGCCCGAAGAAGAGCTGTTCACCCCCGCCGGATTCAGCGAAGAGCGGGCCGAGGCCACGTCCTACTCCAACTACAGCTACTGGGGCAGCACCTTCCGCGCCTTCTTCAAGAACCGCGTGGCCGTGCTGCTGCTCGTCGCCCTCATCGCCGTGGTGGCGTTTGCATTTTTGCAGCCCTACCTGCCCGGTCAGGTAGACCCCAACCTCTGCGCCGTGGATCCCGCCACCGGCATCCAGTACCGCAACATCGCCCCCGGTGAAAAGGGCTTTATCTGGGGTTCCAACGCCATCGGCCAGGACCTCTGGGCCCGCATCTGGGCCGGCGCCCGCACCAGCCTGACCATCGCTTTCTTCGTGGCCCTCATCGAGGCCGTGGTGGGCATCACGGTGGGTGTGCTCTGGGGCTATGTCCGTCAGCTGGACTTCTTCTTCACCGAGCTGTACAACATCTGCGATAATGTGCCTTCCACCATCATCCTGATCCTTATTTCCTACGTCGCCAGCCCCAGCGTCCAGACGCTGATCCTGGGCATGTCCATCACGGGCTGGATCGCCATGGCGCGTTTTATCCGCAACCAGATCCTCATCATCCGTGACCGTGACTACAACGTGGCATCCCGCTGCATCGGCACCCCCACCTCCCGCATCGTGGTGCGCAACCTGCTGCCCTACCTCGTGTCAGTCATCATGCTCCGCATGGCCCTGACCATCCCCGCCGCCATCGGCAGCGAGGTCTTCATCACCTACATCGGCCTCGGCCTCTCTGTCGAGGTGCCTTCTCTGGGCAACCTCATCAACGATGGCCGCAAGGTCATGATGCAGGCTGGCCTGCGCTATCAGCTGCTCTACCCCACCATCATCCTCAGCTTCGTCACCATCGCGTTCTACCTCATCGGCAATGCCTTCTCTGACGCAGCCGACCCCAAGAACCATCTGCAGTAAGGAGGAACAGACATGAAAAAGAATGAACTGATCCTCTCTGTGCGGGATCTCAACATCAAATTCAATCTGCGTGGAAAGATCCTCCACGCCATCCGGGGCATCGACCTCGATGTCTACCACGGCGAAGTCCTCGCCATCGTGGGCGAGTCCGGCTCGGGCAAGAGCGTGTTCACCAAGTCCTTCATGGGCCTGCTGGACTCCAACGGCTCCATCACTTCCGGCACTATCGACTACTTCGGTGCCGACGACCACCAGCCCATCCGGCTCTCCGAGTTGAAAAAGGAGAAGGACTGGCTGAAAGTGCGCGGCCACGAGATCGCCATGATCATGCAGGACCCCATGACCAGCCTGAACCCCCTGAAGACCATCGGCGACCAGATCATGGAGGCCGTGGAGCTCCATCAGGGCCTCAAGGGCGCTGCCGCCAGGGAGAAGACCCTCGAGTACCTGCGGGATGTCGGCATCGCCGACCCTGAAGTGCGCTTCAAGCAGTATCCCCACGAGTTCTCGGGCGGTATGCGCCAGCGCGTCGTCATCGCCATTGCCGTAGCCTGCAACCCGCAGATCCTTATCTGCGATGAGCCCACAACGGCTCTGGACGTGACCATTCAGGCCCAGATCCTCGAGCTGCTGAAGGAGATGCGGGTCAAATATAACCTCACCATCATCCTCATCACCCATGACCTCGGCGTCGTGGCCAACATCGCTGACCGTGTGGCCGTCATGTATGCCGGCGACATCGTGGAGATCGGCACTTCGGACGAAATTTACTACGACCCCCGCCATCCCTACACTTGGGCGCTGCTGTCCAGTATGCCCCAGATGGGCGTGAAGGGCGAAGACCTGTTCAACATTCAGGGTACGCCCCCGAACCTCTTCACGGAAATTCACGGCGACGCTTTCGCGCCCCGCAACCCTTTGGCGCTGAAGATCGACTTTGTCAAGCGTCCCCCTTATTTTGATGTCAGCACGACCCACCGGGCCAAGACCTGGCTTCTCGACCCCCGCGCACCCAAGATAGAACCGCCCGCCGCTGTGCGGATGCTGCAAGAGGAGGGCAAATAACATGGCAGACGAACGCGAAGTTCTGGTCGAGGTAAAAAACCTCGAAGTGACCTACGGCTCCGGCCGCAAGGCTTACAAGGCCGTCAAGAACGCAAACTTCACCATCTATAAAGGCGAGACCTTCGGTCTGGTGGGCGAGTCCGGCTCGGGCAAGACCACCATTGGCCGGGCTATCATGCGCATCCTGCCCACCTCGGGCGGCGAGGTGTTCTATAAGGGCCAGAAGATAAACGGCAAGATCTCCCACGCGCTGGACAAGCAGGTCATCAAGGAAATTCAGATGATATTCCAGGACCCCCAGTCCTCCCTGAACGAGCGCGCCAAGGTGAGCTACATCGTAGGCGAGGGCCTGATGAACGTCCGGCCCGACCTCTCCGCCGCCGAGCGGGACGAAAAAGTCCGTCAGGCGCTGCTGGATGTGGGCCTGCTGCCCGAATTTGCGTCCCGCTTCCCCCACGAGTTCTCGGGCGGCCAGCGCCAGCGCATCGGCATCGCCCGGGCCCTCATCGTGGAGCCGGAATTCATCATCGCCGACGAGCCCATCTCGGCACTGGATATGTCCATCCGCGCCCAGGTCCTGAACCTTCTGCGCCATTTGCAGAAAGAGCGCGGCATCACCTACCTCTTTATCGCCCATGACCTCTCCGTCATGCGCTACATCTCCGACCGCATCGCCGTCATCCACAAGGGCGACATCGTGGAGCTGGCCGATGCCGAAGAGCTGGTGACCCACGCCATCCACCCCTATACCCGCAGCCTGCTGTCGGCCAT
>ERZ773185.1796-NODE-1796-length-15066-cov-97.554127_pt1 | contig 15066 bp, 8 predicted proteins | sample MGYA00580531_ERZ773185 | MGnify/ENA primary metagenome ERZ773185 (study PRJEB29015, sample SAMEA2737799) | human gut metagenome | biome: human gut; feature: human-associated habitat; material: faeces | place: China | collected 2012 ...
CAAAGGCAACGATACCCAGAGGCAGAGCCCAGATTAATCCATGAATCAGCATGAAGAGCAGATCCTGCAATCCAAACAATCCTTTCATCACGACTTCTTTCTTGTCGCTTGATGGCATTTTGGTTAAAGCAATACCTGCTGCTGCCGCCAAAATCAGGATGGAGAGTACATTTCCTTCGGCAAACGGCTTGATGATGTTGTTGGGTATTACCCCAAGAATATGGTCATAATAGCTGGTTTCTCCCAGCTTTTGGGGAACATCCGCCATACCGCTCTGTACCAAGGCTGTAGGTAAATTGCCTGGAGAAACGATGTTATAGAGCACCAGTCCCACTGCTGCAGCTGCTATCGTTGTGAGCAGGGTGTAGGTGATGGCGTGGCGGAATATCTTACCGGTATCTGCCTGGTTGCCCAAGGATGCCAGGGTTGTGATAACTGCCAAGGCTATGGTTGGTACTGCCAGAAGCTGGAATAAGCGGGTATAGACCGTGGCTATGAAGTTCATCAGACCATCCAGCCAGCTGATGCCAAATATCCCCAAGACGGCGCCTACTATCAAAGCGCCAATCCATAGTACCAGCTGCCGGGTTTGCTTATTCTTCACTCCTTTTTGCTTACTGCAGCCAGCATTGCTGTCTGGCTGTCTATTTCCAATATTATTCATTGTTTCTACCATGATTTTAAACTATTATTTTCAAAAGGCAAAGGTATTATTTTTTTTCCTTGTCAACAATCCCACAAATATGGTATTTTGCAATCTCGTTTTTTTTTTCGGGCTATTCCTTTGCTTGTATCATTATTTTTTGTAACTTTGCCGAAAGAAATTAAAAAGGCAGCAATATGAAATATCCTATAGGAATACAAGACTTCGAACAAATCATAGAAGGTGATTATGTTTATCTTGATAAGACGGCATTGGTCTATGACTTAGTGACTAATGGTAAAATATACTTTCTGTGTCGTCCTAGACGATTCGGAAAGTCGTTGCTCGTATCTACCTTGAAATACTATTTTGAGGGAAAAAAGGAGTTGTTCAAGGGGCTTGCCATCGACAAGCTGGAGAAGGAATGGAAGCAATATCCTGTGTTCCATTTAGACTTCAATGGCATTAATTTTACTGATGCAGGAATGTTGGATAAAACCCTGTTAGGTTTTGTTGAACGACAGGAAAAAATATATGGGAGGGATGAGTTTGCTGAAGGATTGGGAAGCCGATTTGTATCTGTCCTCAAAGCTGCCCATGAGAAAACTGGTCTTCGTGCTGTTGTCTTGATTGATGAATACGACAAGCCTTTGCTAGATGTCTTGGACCAAGATTTGAATATTACAATCAATGGTCAGAAGAGAAAGTTGGAGGAATGGAATAGAGAAGTTTTGAAAGGTTTTTATTCAGTTTTCAAGGCAGCCGATGCCGATTTGCAGTTCGTTTTGTTGACTGGCGTTACCAAGTTCTCTCAGGTGAGTGTGTTCAGTGGTTTTAACCAACCTGATGACATCAGTATGGATGAGCATTACGAGGCACTTTGCGGTATTACGGAAGAAGAGCTGTATTCCACATTCGAGGAACAGATTAAAGTGATGGCTGTGAGATATAAGACTACAGAGGAGGGGATGAAATACAAGTTGAAACGTAAGTTCGACGGTTATCATTTTAGCTCAGACATGCTCGATATCTATAATCCGTTTAGTATCTTGAATTCTTTGAGCAAGAAGAGACTAAGTGACTTTTGGTTTCGTACTGGTACACCAACTTATTTGGTTCGCTTGCTTTCCCATTTTAAGGAGAATTTGAATGAATTGACAGGCAAGTATTATCCAACAAGTAGTTTCGTGGATTATCGAGCAGATGTAGAAGCGCCATTGCCTATGATTTATCAGAGTGGCTATCTTACGATAAAGGATTGGAACATGAATATGGATTCTTATCTTTTGGATTTTCCGAATGATGAGGTGAAAAATGGATTCCTTACTTTGGTGGCTACTAGCTATTTGCAGCCAAAAGAATCGACAGATGCTTTTGTTTTACAAGTGGTGAGTGCTATGGACGTGGGCGATTGCCATCAGTTGGAGAATCTGATGACTTCCTTCTTTGCCAGCATTCCTTATAACCAGCGTCGCAAGGACGATGAGCGAGAGAAGGAACGTTACTTCCAATACACCTTCTATCTCGTATTGAGAATGATAAGTTGTTTCACGGTGTTCATCGAAAAGCAGCAAAGCGAAGGTAGGGTAGATTGTGTGGTAGAGACCCAGAACTATATCTACATCTTCGAATTCAAGCGTGATGGTTCGGCTGAAGAAGCCCTGAAACAGATAGAGGATATGGGCTATGCCAGGGAATATGCAGCAGATGGCAGAAAGATTTATCAGATAGGCTGCAACTTCTCATCGAAGACGGGAACCATTGATGGGTGGAAAATGAAGTAAGTAATCAGTAAGAATATCCCGAAGATGTAGTGATGCGGCGTTATAAAGAATAAGTTTTCTTTACATTAGCTTGCCTGAGATTCTCGTATTTTCAGACGCTTATAGTTTCTTTGAGAATATCGCAAATATGAAGAAAAATAGAAACTTATTGATAATCAGATGTTTGTAATTTCTTAACAGGAAGATGCCGTTGAGAAAAATCTATAGTTGTACGACTATAACCCCTATAGTTGTACAACCATAACTCTACAGTTGTACAACCATAGCATGTATAGTCGTACAACTGTAACTTTATAGTCGTACAACTATAGGGCTTGTTCTTAATATAGAGCAGAAAACAAGGAATCCCAGCCTCTCAATCCTCTTGTTTTTATTGCTAGATTCCAAACTTGTAGGTATATGAATTTTGGTTATAAATATTGACGGGAGGTATTTTTGCAATTTTAATTTGAACTAAAAAAAGGAGGAATAAGGCCTTATGGAAAATGGGGAAGATGTTCCCGAATGGCTGAAGAATGGGGATTATGAGTTTGTGTATAATATTATAAGATAAGATCAATTATGTGTCTGATTTAGCAAAGAGGGTGGTGTGTCATAAGTAAATGATTCACCCTTTTTTGTTTGTTGGAATGATACTGATATGTTGTTGTAAAACATAGTATAAGTTGTTAGAAAAGCTAGTATATGTTTTTGAGTTAGTTAGTATCTCCGCTTGCACAACAGGTGATGTGCATGCGTAGGTCAACTGTTATGCGCCAACTGTAATTTAGACTTATGACGCCTCCTCTTTGTCATTTTGTACATACAGAATGGCATTTCATACAAGGTAGGTTTAGATATTTGGTTGATAGAAATAATCTTCTTACTTTTGCGCTCGTAATCGGGAAGCGGTAGAAAAGAAAAAATCGTGGAACGAGGAACATGAAGTATAACCCTTTAATATATAATAAGGTATGAAGAAGATTATGATTTCGTTGATGATGGTAGTAGCTGCCACCACAACCAGTTTTGCAAAGAGTAACAATACCGATGTGGCAAATGCCGTAAAGAGCGTAGCCGAGCAGGTAAAGCAGGCTCCATCCGGTACAGTGTATGGTGTAGTTGAGAACACCAAGCACCACATCATCGTAGCTACTCCTTTCGGAAAGTACACCATTGAGAAGAAGGATGGCGGCATCAGCTTTATGGGAATGTCGGCAAATCTGGTATCATCGAAGAATGGCGTTTATAAAGTCAAGACATCCCTTGGTAATTTTACGGTGAATGCCAGAAAGGGGACGGTGGTGAAGAACTAAACGGAAAAGGAAGATAGAAAATTGGCTATATTTGATAGATTTCTGTCGTAACTTCTAAAGAGAGCAGGACTAGTTTTGAAAAGATGGGGAAAGAATGTTGGCAGAAGCCATATACGTGAACTCATTTCGGTAAGAGACACGATTATGGAGAGGAAAGACAATGTGCTCAATTATTTCAAAATAGATCTACCAATGCTTCTACAGAATCTTTCAACTCTAAGCTGAAAGGCTTTAGGGCACAAGTGCGTGGGCTGGCAGTCATGCCATTCTTCATGTATCGTACGGTCATGATATTTGGTTAGGAACCCTTCAACATCCTTCTTCTTGCGTGTACACGTCCTCTCATTACTGAATTATCAGATAAATTGAGGCTGAAACATCCCTTCTGCCTACGACATCCCCTTACCCCACAATGCGACTTGAGACAATACGCAGTATCATACCCATAAGTTATCATCGAAGATACGTTCTTTTCCTTCACGCCAGGGCGATAACTAGAGAACTTCTTGTATGTAGGCTTTGCATCATACAGCTCAGTCTCTATAAACTGTTGGTTGAAATCAACATCATACTTCTTGCCCTCTTTCAGTTGGCCAGATGCAAACATACAAGTGAGTAGTAAAGTGTTGTGGAATTAAGGTTAAATAGTCTTAAATTTTCATTGGGGCGTTGATATTTTCTACCATTTCTTGCCTTTTCTCAATAAAATTCCGTACCTTTGCAATTGGATTGTATAGCCAGATTGCAGTTGTCACTGTAAGGCGAGTTCTTTCATGATAACCGAACCGGCAGCCTACGCCGTGCTGAGTGTAGTGAAGTCAAACATGACCTATCTATACGATAGCGGGCTTTGGGTGAGAAGACAATCTATTGTCGCAATTTAACGGATTTCTGTCTAGAAAAAAGTTAGCACCGATATGAAAGTCGATGAATGGACATCAGAAGATGTATACACCTTAGGAGATGGTGAATTTCCTCCTTGCGCTGGACTTACCTCCAACGCCCTCCCCGAAGCTCAAAGCATTGTTTTCGCTGAGAGTTCACAAACAGGGGTGCCCACCAGATATGCACTTTTAACAACAAAGACTAAACAAACCCAAAAGGAAGAAATTCCACATTGGTATGCACTACGCTGTACATACGGTAGAGAAAAAACGGCATACGATTATATGGTTGCTAAGGGCATCACAGCCTTTTACCCTACTACAAGTGTAGTGAAACTAATAAAAGGTAAACGTCAAACTGTTACGGAATCACGTTTGCCAAATATTTTCTTCGCTTATGGTACTGAAAAAGAAATCAAAACCTACGTTTACGACAACGTAAATCTCCCATTCCTTCGTTTTTACTATCGTCACGTCCACGTTGGGCGCAGAATAGAGAAGATTACTATGATAGTTCCAAATTATCAGATGGATAGTCTAAAAATCATCTGTGCTGCCGATACGGAAAATACCATCGTTTCATTAGTTGAAGTTCCAAAATTCGAAAAAGGACAATTGGTTAAGGTTACTGAAGGAGCGTTCAAAGGAGTGATAGGAAGAGTTGCACGCTGGCAAGGACAGCAGAGAGTTGGGGTTGTAGTAGATGACTTGGTGACAGTTGTGACAGCGTATATTCCAAGCGCGTTTATAGAGTTAATAAAATAAATACCTTTTATAACAATGTGGAGTTAAATTTCTCCATGGTTCGAAAATATCCCTCCAAAAGGAGTGGGTTTCCCAGATTTAATTTGTATTTTTGCCATGTCTATCGTAGGATTCTCTTGTTTGTTTTTGCAACACTAAGATAAGTGAATTCTTCGATATGACAAACCACTGGGCAACTTTTTTGTTGCTCAGGTACTTAAAAAGTTTAATTTATAATAGTGTTGCGGAATTAAAGATTACTTAAAAAATATGGCCAGAATAGCAGATATTCCAAAACTAGCAGCTGAGATTAAGGCTTTGTTAATTAAGTACGATGGTGTACCATCAGCTAATGTTGACAGAAAAGCCTATGCTAAAATTTATGCTAGCTTTAAAAGGTATGCAAACGAACCAGAATTTATCAATTTAATTGATGAATTTAAGCTTAATGTGATAGATAGTCATCTATCCATTGGCAAAGGAACTCGAAGAGGTCCTGGTAATGATGATTTTGAACAGAAGGCAAAGGAGTTGCTTGAAATTGTTCGTCAATATAATGGCATGCCAAGCCAATCTCAAGATAGTGCAGCGTATGCTAAAATCAACTATTACTTAAAACGGTATGGTGACCGAGATGAATTGCAAGAATTAAAGAAATTATGTAATATAGAAAATGGGGGAAGTGCATATTTCAAAGACAAATTAGAAAAAATTGAGCAAGTTTTAAAAGAAGAGAAACGCATTCCTGCTGTTAAGGAGAATCCGTCACAATATTATGCTTGTCGTAACTTATTTAAAAAACATTCAGATCAACCTGATGTTAAAAGGCTGATGTACATCTATGTATCATCATCCTTATTTCCACTGCCTAATACTAAATTTGGGCCAATGCCAGCTCATGAAATGGAGGAAGTGCTTCTCGTACACTCAGAAAGGATAGTTCGTATGAGTGACAATCCTGAATACTATAGATGGAGGCGCGACGTTAACTACGAATACATATGTTTTGTGTACGAAAATTACGGAGTGTTGCCAGCAGAAAAAACTAAACCGATGCAATTTCTTTTACGGGAAATAGAGCATTGGGAAAGATATAATATTGATGCAAATAGTACAAGCCGAAACAATGCATTATTAATGGTTCTTGAAAAACTAGTCGAACTAGGTTGTAAAGAACCATATATTATTCATGCCCTGAATTCGTTGTTAATTAAACTAGATGAACTTAATTGTGCTGTACGTCAACTTGTGATTAATAATGGTTCTTGTGCAATACATTATATTGCACAAGGAGCAATTCCTTCAATGCCTTTGTCAGACAGGTTTGTATATTATTATTTCTATAATTTGCACAATGATAGACCTTTATACAGAGAACAATTACCCTGTTTAGGTGAATTGTATGCAAGTTTTGATAATGCGGCTATATTAAGAGTCCATTACCGCGATCTTTATAAGTGTAAGATTGATCAGCTTAGGACGATGGCTCTAAAGTATAATCGTAATTGGGAAGATTTTCCTCCATTGACACAAGAAGATTGGCAAAACTATGGGATATGTATGTTTTTTATGGCAGAAAAAAGCTCAAAATGGAGTCATCTGACCTTTAATACAGAAACCAACTTTATTGAAAGTTGTTTCCAAGAAGGACATGAATACTTTAATTTTTATAAATCAGACAGTTATTTTAAGTATGCGGATTATGTTCTGTTTTTATTAGAAAATGGTTATAAATTAGGCTCTAAATCCCAAACTGATCTGGTTGATGCTTTCATGCCTGATAAAATATGTCGATATGACTATTATCATCAAGGAATAACAGAAGATGACACAACGACTCTCTATTCTATATTATGTAAAAGAGATGATTGCTTTGTTGATAAGTCAGGTGTCGTATATTCTATGATTAACAACGAAAAATGTTTGCTGATGTTCCCTCCTAAAGCTACATCTGTTCGAATTGCATCAGGTACAAAGCGTGTATATTTCAGAGCTATACTCACATGTAAGGACAGTTTAACTAGTGTTGTTATAAATTCTGGGCTAGAATCAGTAGAGTGTAGTTTTAGTTCTACATGTGATAAGTTAGAAGAAATTATTATACCCAATTCTGTTATTGAAAAATATCAGAAAATATTTTCAAAACACGATGTGGCTAATTTTAAGGATAAGCAAGGAAATGTTATACCTCCAAAAGCTATATTTGAAGGTACTAAGTTAGTTTCTGTGCCATATGGACCATTCTATGAAGTCCCAGAGGGTACAACTGAAATAGCCAAAAGTGCTTTTTCTGGGAGTGGTGTTAAAAAAGTCGTTATTGCAGGTTCGATTAGAGAAATTCATGAGGCTTTATTCTGGTACAACGAAACTGTTGAGGAAATTATCTTGAAGGAAGGTGTAGAAATTCTTCAGGGTGGTAGTATTTTTGGAGGATGTCATAATCTTTACAAGATTCAGCTGCCCTCATCATTGCATAAAATTTCTGGTAGCATTCTAAATAATTCTATCAATGTTAAATCTTTGATATTTCCAGGTGATATCGATTATTTGTATGATGCTTTTAGTGATTCATCGCTTGAGTATCTATGCTTTAAGGGACATGTAGATAAAATTGATAGTAATGCTTTCGGGTTTTGCGGCCACAAGTTTTTTCTTAAGATAATAGAATTTAAGGGTAGTGTTAACTGTATTTCAAATTTCTTCCACTCATGTCCAATGCTAGAAGAAGTAGTAGTTACAGGAAAGTGTAATTCTCTCCATGGATTCGAAGATTTCAATTTAAAAAGGACCCCCGTTCTAAAGAAAATAACGTTATCTAAAGATAATGAGGCTCTATTCTACTCAAAGATACCATCTGAATTTCATTATTTGCTCCACGTACAATAAAATAGGAAGTTGCTAACCCCTATGGGCATGGGTAGTTGCTAATAGTGTTGCGGATTTTAAGAATATATAAAATTTGGAGGACGTTGGATATATATATATGACAAAGATGCGTTCTGGAGAGATTTTTTCTATGGAATATTCTATAGATATGTTTGAACAAAGAGTATAACATTGGTAAATAATATATTATGGCAGATTTAAAAAATGTTCAGCCACTTAATGATTTTGATTGGGATGCCTTTGAAAAAGGCACGTTCAATGAAGATAAAATCGAAGTTATTTCCGAATACAAGCAGGGAGTGGCTATTGTAAAGAAAAATAATCTATTTGGTGCTATAATGGTAGGTGGAAAAGAAATCATTAAACCAATATATGAAAAGTTAAGTGATTTCGATTGTGGATATGCAAAAGCATCATATACCATACATATAAATGGAGTAGAAAAACAAGAAGAACGAAGCATTAACATGTCTGGGCAGATATGTGTAATGCATAATGAAAATGAAGTTTATCTCCCTGAAGAATATGATTGGGGTATGGATTTCGATGGTAATCTTTGCGTTGTTATTAAAAATGGCCTATATGGGGTTATTGATTCCAATTTTAACACTATACTAGACTGTAGTTATACCCATTTTGATAGTTATATCAATGGGTATGCAACTTTTGAGGGTACTGAAAAAACTGTAATGATAGATACCGAAGGCCGAATTTGTTATTGTCTAGAAAATATCTACACTGATGGCTATAAAATTATTAGTAGTTTAACCGATGGCAAATTTTATGGGCTGTTAAATGAAAAAAACAATCTTGTACTACCAGTAAAGTACGATAATCTTAATAGGCTAAAATGTGGCTTGTTGGTATCAAAGACTGATAATCAACAGTATAGCTTCATTAATCCTTTAGATGGTCTGATAAAAAAGACTATAGAGTGTGACGATGTATATGATATTTCTTCAGTGTTTTTTGCCATTAAGGCAAACATTGGTGCAACAAAGAATAGTACTTTATTCTACGATAAAGAATTTTGTGAACTAGAAACTATACCTTATTGCATTGACAATATCAGACAGAATAAAGAATCGGTTTTATTTAAAGTAAATGGATTGTCCATTGAATGCACTTGTGAGGGAAATTTATTTGTTCTCCCACAGTTTACAAACGGATGGTCTCAAGTACCAATTTGTGTTTCTAGAAAGTCAATTCGTTTAGACTATCTTAAATATAGACATGAATACCTGGCAAAAGGTTATGAGAAAATAATAGATGAAAATAACAAAGTGGGAATAGCAGATATTGAAGGAAATATAATCATATCTCCTAAGTATGATTATATTAATTTCGCTTGTAAAGATTTGTTTGTTGCAGCTATTCCTAACCAAGAAGATAACAATCATTTAGTATTTGGTGTAATAGACAATTTCGATAATATTAAAATACCATTTAAATATGGCTTTCTGCTATACGTCGTTGGCGAAGTGTTTGCATTTACAATGGATGAAAAATACCCTGTAAACAACTATAATATAGATAAATATTATCATGCTATGCTTCTTAGTAAGGACGAATCCTATATAAAAGATATTTCATATGGTATTGTCACTATAAAAAATGGAGAATTAACTAAATCCAATATAAAAAAAATACGTTTCACAGAAAATAACGATAAGTGGCTTATTGTCGGCATATTAAGTATGGGTAAACATGAGACATACCCTGATCTCAAGTATGGCGTATTGGGAATTGACGGAAACTATTTAATCTATCCATGGTATTCTTTAATTACATTTGACAAAGACATTAATCGTTTCTCTGTTTCTTTGAACAGAAATAATCCGTATGCATCAAAACAAATTATTGACGAAAAAGGTAATCTTATAACACATGATGTCAACGGCTCCATATTATTAGTACCTTCTCATATTGCACAAACGTGTGGAAGTTTTTCAGATGATGGTATTGCCGAAATCGTAAAGGATGGAATAATAGGACATATCAATCGTAAATTTGAGATTGTGTCTTTTTTTAATGATCATTATATTGAGATTCCGAAACAATACGATTTTGCACTAAACTTTGTTTATGGCTATGCTTCCGTCATAAAAAATGATAAGTATGGTATTATTGATTCAAACTGTAAAGAGGTTATACCTTGTAAATATGACGAAATAGAAGCAATAAGTCCCAATTATTTAAAGTTTCAAGAGAATAATCAGTGGGGCATTATGGACTTCCTGTTAAATATTATCATAGAACCATTATATGCTAATGTCGCGTCCTGTATTGAAGAAAAGTTTGTTGTTTCATTGGCATCAACAAAGCAGAATGGGTCAAGTACACAGCATTCTCATAATTATGGAGTAATTGATTCTCATGGTACCATTTTAATTCCACATAAATATCACGAAATAGAACCCATATCTCATGAAGGTAATATATTATGGATAGTAACTAGCTCCGTTGGTTATAGTCAATACAAAAAAGGAGCATTTGATAATCGCCAGGAATTGGTTATTCCTATCATTTTTGATGATATTGTAGTCAACGACGATAAACTTGAATGTAACGTATTTGAAAAATCATATAATGCCTGCAAAACTGTACAATATTCTGCAAAATATAATTTCGTAGGTCAACAGATTCTGCTTATAGATAAAGGAAGGAAAGTTAGAGTTCCTAAAGAATATATGCTTGCATATTCTAGTGGACTATCAATGCTTCGAGTCATGAAAAATGAAAAATGGGGATTAATTCACATCGATAATTCCATTTTAGTAGAACCACAATATACGTACATAGACAAATTTCAATATTCTTATGCGATCATTGGTAATTCTGACGAAGGTTGCATATATTCGTTCGATGATTTTTGGCACATACCTAATATGAAATATGGTCTTATAGATAACATGGGAGAAATAGTTTTGCCAATCGAATATAAAGATATAAGTTTTTGGGATAATGGATACATTTGTGTCTATAAAGATGGCGAAGGATATTCCCTTTTATCTCCCACATTACACCAGTTGATATCAGGGTATTCATTATGCGAAAAGTTAGATAACCGTTTTATTATAGTAGATGGAGAATCAAATAATTATTGTTCGATGAAGCGCTTGATAGATTATCTAGGACATGAAGTTTTTGATAATTCCAAAATAAATACCGATTTCAAAGAAATTGAAATAATAGAAGACACATATTTTAAAATAACATTTAGTCGTGGCGATTACGGATCTCATATTGGAATTGCAAATTTTGCGGGTAAAATAATTTATGATAACTGGGAATGCAATGACATCGTATACCTTAGGAACGGGTATTTTAAGGTTGAGAAATTGGAATTTATTGATTATGACAATGTACTTAAAACATATAATTTGGTAAATTCTGTTGGTAATGAAGTTTTTGAAAAGTACTATTACAATATTGATATTAAAGATGATACAACAATCTTTATAACGGGACGTTATGGAAACGGTATGGCAGACATATATGGAAATATTATTATTCCTCCTAGATATGCAAATAAATTGAAGTTCAATAACGGTTTTTCTAACATCTACATAAAGGGAGACGACAAGCCACATATAATTGACCGGCAGAATAATGTCATAGTAATCAATAAGAACAATAGTAAAATAATTTTGCCGAAGAAGTATCATTGGGGAACAAATTTCTTAAATGGGTTAAGCATTGTTAGAGAATTTAAAGGGTATAGAGATTTTCTCGGAGTAATTAAAGAAGATGGTACCACAGTGTTGGAAGCAAAATATGATAATATATCTTTCTTATCAAACAATACTATTTTTGTTAAAGAAAAAGATTGCTATGGACTATTCGCATCAGATGGTAAATGCATCTTACCGACAATATTTACTAGTATAGATTTTGTGGGAAAGGATAGGCTTCGGGTTTTATGGAATTTAATTTTTTCAAATGATTGGCAAGGTACAGACAAGCCATATACGGTGACTGAGGATAAATTTGCTAAACAAAATGATCTGAATTATACGGTTAAAAATAGGTCAGCAATATGTAATTATGAAGGTAAGATTCTTAATGACGTATCATTGCCTTGCATAGGAAAATTTATTGGAAAATACGCTATAACATGTAGAACCATAGAGTTCGAAAATAATAAAATAAAACTAAAGGGTATAGGAGTTATAGATATAAATGGTAATAGTATATTGTCCAATGACTATGATTATATTAAATTATTCAACACCCAATATGCGCGTGTAACTAAAGGTCATATACGTGGAATTGCCAATTTAGAAGATAAAAGCGTTAAGTTTTTCGATAATCTCACTATCAAACATGCTTGGGAAATAGATGTATACGGTAGAATGGTTTATACGGAAAATGGGAAATATATTTCATCCGATGATGATTGGAATTCCAACTCTAAGGGGGAATATGATGGTAACCGAGGAGTTGTTTCTAATGAAGGTATACTAGTTCCTCATGGGATTTATGATTCCATTATATTACTAGAAAATGGATTGATAAAAGTTGCAAATAAGGACAACACGCTTTATGGGTTATTAGATAAAAATGGCAAAGAAATACTTCCTGTCAAATATACTTCCATATCCTCCTTTATTAGGGACCAAGCCATTGTTAGCTTAGGTGGAGAATTAGAAGGTTGGCAGCGAAAAATTCGTAATGCCAAATGGGGTATTATAAATTCAAATGGTGAGTTCATCCAAGAATGTACACTTGATGAGAAACCTGAAATTAAATATACTTATGAAGATTCGAATGATGACGAACATGTAGTAGATGCAGGGCAGCTCAAAGATATACTAAGCGACTATATACCCCAAAAAGAACCTAGTTATTATGAATATTACAGTTGTGGGTATTATGACGATGATGGCCGATATAGCAAGTACGGAGAATACAATGGCTATGATGACCAAACGATTGGCGAAGCATTTGAAGGTGACCCCAGCCTAACGTGGAACATAGATTAAAGGTACAATGACGATAGCACTGTATCGGTACCACGCATAGCGTTGTAATCGGTACCATGCTATCACTGCAATCGGTACCGCTTGTATCGCTGCAAACGGTACCAAGATTTCAGTTCTGCTTTTCAATTTCATGAATGGTACAACCATCAAGGATTTGATGTTGTAGGCAATGAAGAAGCTTATTGCTACCTATTTCATTTATAAACGAAACTGTTGTAGAATTTAATAAAACGTTTGAACAAGAATGAATTATTTTAAATTGTTTGCCAATTTAGTAAAAGCTATGGTGAAGTCATAGAGAACTCGTCAGGATGTTCTTATCGGATGCCCTAAGGTTCAGCAGCCACACTATGATCTCTTACGTTTCCTGGATGCTCAGAAGTTTGCTTATGCCCAGGCTTTGAGAGAACTGAAGACAGACCGAAAACAAAGCCATTGGATATGGTATATCTTCCCGCAACAGAAGGGACTCGGACATAGTTACAATTCAAAATACTATGGCTTGGATGGCGAGGGTGAAGCCAGAGCCTATGTTGAACATGAAATTCTGGGTGATAGACTCCGTGAATGCTGCAAGGCGCTCTTGCTCCACAAGGATAAGGACATCAAATATATCATGGGAAGCGGAATTGACGTGCTGAAACTCAAAACTTCTATGCGTCTCTTCAATAAAGTGAGTCCTAATGATGTGTTTGAGGAAGTATTGGATGTTTTCTTTTAAAAACGTTCAGAAAAGTCTTTATCAGGGAACAATAATGTAAAGTAATATATGCAACTATATTTTCCCCATCGATGATAAGGATTATGGTGGTGGTGAAATGGTAGAAGATAAAAATATAGCGAGCAAAAGGCTGTAATCCTTTGCTCGCTAAGTTTTTATAGTTTCCTTTTGAATTGTCTCAATAATGCTTGTTGAGAACGTTTGGTGTACCAAATGTCAACAATGACGATTTCGTCACGCTCTTTGTCGTAGCGATAAATGAGCTTGAAGTTGTCCATAAGCAGTGCGCTACGATAATCTCGATGAAAATCTTTCAGAATAGGCTCTGGAGAATATGACAAAGGGAACATAATGAGACGAGCGTATATGGCCTCAAGTTCCTTTTTCCATCTCAAAACGCATTTCCTTCCAAACTCATCCCTAGCATATTCGATACAATAGCGTATGTCTTCTTGGGTTGGTGGTAATACTCGTATGTTTACCATTTGAATTCGTTTTTGAAATTGGCCATCATTTCTAGAAAGTCAATGGCGTTGCCTGTTTTTGCATATTCTTCTTCATGAGCTAAGACATGATTTGCCAACTCGTCATTATTGCATGATGCCGTAAAAGGATATTCTTCGGATTCGTTTTGAGTCTCAGTTGCATAATCGTGACGATAGGCTACTGTTGGTTCTTGAACGGTACAGCTATCCTCGAAAAAGCGTTGGGCTTTATCGTTTAGTCGTTCTTTTGAGTTTGACATTATTTTAGTCATATAATAATCCTCCTTAATTTTGGTTACTCTAATATGTTGCAAAATTACGATTAATAATTGAAAGTACCAAAGTTTTTTTCGCTTTTCTTATGAATAATCCTAAAGAACTTGAGTTTCGTACTTCCAGCCCCCTATTTCATACATTTATCCCCTTACTTTCTATGCCGTTTCAAATAAATTCATTACCTTTGTCCCCTGAAAACAACTAAAAAATAAAATGTAATGAAGAAAGGATTAAAATATACTTTGGTTTCCTTAGGCAGCCTGGTCGTTTGGACTGGTATTGGTCTGGGAATCATGTATGTGGTGTCACCATATAAGGTGAAGCGATGGGTGGGCATCGCTTCATCTTATTCTGATGTGTTCG
>ERZ773185.1805-NODE-1805-length-15028-cov-4.384292_pt1 | contig 15028 bp, 12 predicted proteins | sample MGYA00580531_ERZ773185 | MGnify/ENA primary metagenome ERZ773185 (study PRJEB29015, sample SAMEA2737799) | human gut metagenome | biome: human gut; feature: human-associated habitat; material: faeces | place: China | collected 2012 ...
AGCGGCGCAGGTCGCAGTAATACTTGTAGGTGTCGGGATCCATGCCCAGCTCCTGAATGCGGCGCTCCAGCAGATCCAGCCGCTCCTCACGCTGGGAGCCGCCGATGATCTCGCCGATGCCGGGGACCAGGCAGTCGGCGGCGGCGACGGTCTTGCCGTCCTCGTTCATGCGCATGTAGAACGCCTTGATCTCGGCCGGGTAGTCGGTCACGAAGGTCGGGCGCTTAAAGTGCTCCTCGGTCAGGAAGCGCTCGTGCTCGGTCTGCAGGTCGATGCCCCAGCTGACGGGGTAATCAAACTGGTGGCCAGCAGCGACGGCCTGCTCCAGGATCTCGACGGCCTCGGTGTAGGTAACGCGGGCAAAGTCGGAGTTGGCGACATGGTCCAGGCGCTCGAGCAGACCCTTGTCCACAAACTTGTTGAGCATATTGAGCTCGTCGGGGCAGGTTGCCATGACGTCCTTGAGGACATACTTGAGCATGGCCTCGGCGTTATCCATGTAGTCGTTCAGATCGGCAAAGGCCATCTCGGGCTCGATCATCCAAAACTCGGCGGCGTGGCGCGTGGTGTTGGAGTTCTCGGCACGGAAGGTGGGGCCAAAGGTGTACACGTCGCCAAAGGCCATGGCAAAGTTCTCAGCATTGAGCTGGCCGGACACGGTGAGGCTCGCATGCTTGCCAAAGAAGTCCTGGCTCCAGTCGACCTCGCCGGACTCGGTGAGGGGCGGATTTTTGGGGTCGAGCGTGGTCACGCGGAACATCTCGCCGGCGCCCTCGCAGTCACTCGTGGTGATGATGGGAGTGTTGACGTAGACAAAGCCCTGCTCCTGGAAGAAGCGGTGGATGGCGGCAGCCGCGACAGAGCGGATGCGGAACACGGCGCGGAACAGGTTGGTGCGCGGGCGCAGGTGCTGTTGGGTGCGCAGGAACTCGACGGTTGCGCGCTTCTTCTGCAGCGGGTAATCCGGGGCGCTCGTGCCTTCGACCTCGATGGAGGTGGCAGAAAGCTCGAACGGCTGGGGCGCATCGGGGGTCAGCTTGACGGTGCCGGTGCAAATGAGTGCGGCCGAGACGTTTTGATGGGCGATCTCGTCGTAGTTGTCGAGTGCCTCGCGGTTCATGACGACCTGCAGGTCGCGGAAGCAGCTGCCGTCGTTGAGCGTAACAAAGCCAAAGTTCTTCATGTCGCGGACGGACTTGACCCAGCCGGCGACGGTGACGGTCTGGCCGCCGAGCGACTCGGCATCGGCATAGAGCTGCGCGATTTTGGTGCGGTTCACGTATCCTCCCATAACGGTTGAATGATAGTTATCCATACAGTTCGATATTCTAGCAGCTCGGCTCATTTGGGCTATACAGATAAGGCATTGGCGGGATGGTTTTTCAAACGAAAAGCGCCCGCGGCCAAATGGTCGCGGGCGCTTGACGAGGTGCCTTTTGGCTGTGTGGCGCGGGGCCTGGCTACTTGGTCTTGGCTACCAGCAGCGGGTCGCCAAGCTTGACGAGCGGGTTGCCGCCAATAAGCGTTCCAGACTCGCCGACATGGTCGATGCTCTTAAGACGATCGAGCTCGGAGACGATGACGGTCACGATGTCCTCGTGACCAGCGGCCTTAATGGCCTCGCGGTCGAAGCTGATGAGCGGCTGGCCTGCCTTGACCACATCGCCCATCTCGACAAAGCGGGCAAAACCCTTGCCGTTCATTTCCACGGTGCCCAGGCCAACATGGATGAACACGCGAAGACCGTCCTCGGTGATCATGCCAATGGAGTGGTTGGTGACAGTGGTGGCGCCGATGCGGCCGTTGGCGGGCGCATAGATGGTGCCGGTAATGGGCTCGATGCCATAGCCCTGGCCAAGCATGCCCGAGGCGATCGTCTCGTCGGGAACCTCGTCCAGGTTGACGAGCACGCCGTTGACGGGGGCATAGATGACGCCTTCGCGGGTGGCGAAGCTTGCTGCGGGCGGAACGGACGCCTCGCCGGTCGAGGTGAAGGTGGACTTAAGCGAATCGAGCAGACCCATAGTTGCCTCCAACGTATCAAGCGCGCCTGTTGCACGCGTGTAATGTAGCCGGAAACGTTACGCATGTGTTTCCCGGCACGGTTAGCGTCCCTATTTTACGCTGTGAAACGATAGCGCTGAGCTGCGATTATGTGATATATCAGTTGAAAGGGAACTTATTGCGTGAGTGTTTCTGCGCCATGGGTCCAACTGGGGTACGCTTGAGGACGAAAAAATAGTGCGCACGAATTGCGCGAAGGGAGCACCAATTGATTATCGAGAGCCATGCGCTGTGGGGCGAGGAGCCGACTGAGGAATATCCGGCGACGTTTACCTATTTGGGCGCCGAGCCATTGCCCGATAAGCCTAATGGTCGTCGCCCGGCAGTGATCATCTGCGGCGGAGGCGCGTTTACGCACATCGCTCCGCATGAGCAAGATCCGGTGGCGTTTGCGTTTTTGGATCACGGGTACCAGGCTTTTGTGCTCAACTATGTGACAAGCGGCACGGGCGACGTGAGTTTTCCGCACCCGCAGGCCGATCTTGCCAAGATGGTCGCCACGGTGCGCGCTAATGCCGACGAATGGCATGTCGACCCCAAGCGCGTGTGCGTCGTGGGCTTTTCGGCGGGCGGCATGATCTGCGCCTCGCTGGCAACGCAGTGGAAGACCGGTCCTTTCGCGGCACTTGCCGGGGCTCGTCCGGATGATATTCGCCCCGACGCCGTGGTGCTGGGCTATCCGCTGCTCGATTTTGCCTATGTGCGCGACATGCAGACGCGCGACCCGCGCATCGACTTGCGCGTGCCCAAGACGGGCGGCAAGACGGGCCGCGATCTGCTCAACGACTATCTGTCGATGGTGACGGGCGGCGAGGCCACCGACGAGCATTTGGCCGATATCTGCCCCACCACGCATGTTTCGCGTCAGATGCCGCCGACCTTTGTGTGGGGCGTGTCCGACGACAAAACGGCGCCGATCGCGCAGGTCTATCCGTTTGCCCAACGCATGGCCGAGGAGGGCGTCGCTTGCGAGATGCACGTCTTTGACCAGGGCGGTCACGGCCTTTCGCTCGGCAACGCCAACACCGCGGTCGACAACGAGGATAAGCAAGTGGCGGTCCGTCCCTGGATTCGCCTAGCCTTCCGCTTTTTGGAACGCCACGGTTTCTAGACCGCGCAGCACGAGAGTGGATAATCTCCCATTTTTTGGTCTGCTTTTCGACAAAAACGGGGGATTATCCACTCTCGTGAGATGGGCGTCTGATAGCTTTCCTTGTTGTATTTCTACCAAACGGTGAACTGGGCGTTTTCCGTGTTCCAATGGACATCGCGAACGTAGTCGCGCACGCCCGTCGCATCTCGTGCTTCGAACAACTCAAGAATATGAGCATGTTCGTTGTTGGCTTTATTGAGCAGCTTACACGCCGTCTCCTGGTCAACAGTCTCGTAATCGCGCTTGATAAAGCAGCGCTCGAGCTGCGAGATCATATCGTGCAGACGGTCGTTGCCACAGCGGTTGAAGTACGTAAGGTGAAAGTCTCGCTGAATGTCGTCATACTTACGGATGAGACCGCCTTGGATCGCGAGGTCCATGGAGCCGACGAGAAATTTCAGCTGCGTAATATCGTCGTCAGTTAGATTCGGACAGGCGAGATATGCGGCCTGCCCGTCGAGCGGCCCCATAATCTCAAAGACTTCAACGGCGTTTTGCTGATCGAACCCACGGACGCGGAATCCGCGGCGGGGGAGATTGTCCAGGTAGCCGTCGCTTGCCAGCTGGATGAGCGCTTCGCGGACCGGCGTGCGCGACACGCCCATGGCATCGCAGATCGCCTGCTCGCTCAGCCGGTCGCCGGCCGAAAGCTCGCCGGCGTCAATACGGCTCGAAATATAGTCGTATACGTGGTCCTTCAGGGGCCTTCTGAGCGTTTCCATGAGCCTATGTTCCTTAACGGTATATTTCTAAAAGCAAATACGTTTCACTTGAATAGCTCAGTTGAATTATAGAACGACCAGCTAAATCATGCTACTTTGCGCCGATACGTAAGAATACGCTTACCGAAGAATATCTACCGTTCAGGATTGTATACAATATACAAAACAGGAAAACCGCCCTAAGATAAAGCCATCGAAAGGAAGGCGGGCGCGAAGAAGTCCCGCTCTCTGCTAAGAGATCCAAGGAGGATCATCATGACCAAGTTCAGCCACGTCATCATCCGCCGCCCCGGCAAGTCCCTGAGCAATGGCATCACGAGTGCCCCCGAGCTTGGCCAGCCCATCTACGAGCGCGCCATCGAGGAGCACTACGATTACGAGCATGCGCTCGAGCAGTGCGGCGTTGACGTGTCGGTGCTGCCGGCACTCGAGCAGTATCCCGACAGCTGCTTCGTCGAAGATCCGGCCGTTATCACTCGCTGCGGCGCCATCATTACCAACCCCGGCGCCGATAGCCGCAACGGCGAGAAGGACGAGATCGAGCCGGCCGTCCGTCGCTTCTTTGACGACGAGCATGTCAAGCACATCGTTTCTCCGGGCACGCTTGACGGCGGCGACGTCATGATGGTCGGTGACCATTTCTACGTCGGTCGCTCCGCTCGTACCAACGAAGAGGGCATTCGCCAGTTCTGTGAGATTCTCGAGGGCTGGGGCCTCGAGGGTTCTGAGGTTCCGCTGGAGGAGGTCCTGCACCTCAAGACGGGCGTCAACTACATCGAGGACAACAACATGCTCGTCTCTGGTGAGTTCATCGATAAGCCCGACTTTGCCCAGTACAACAAGATCGTCGTGCCCGAGGACGAGGCGTACGGCGCCAACTGCATCTGGGTCAACGGTACGGTCATCGTTGCCGAGGGCTATCCGACTGTGCTCAAGGCCGTGCAGGATCTGGGCTACAAGACACTCGTCGTTGACACCTCCGAGTATCGCAAGGTCGACGGCGGCCTTTCTTGCCTGTCGCTGCGCTTCTAACGCGATAGCTGTAACAGTCTGATGATCGCTTGACCGATGGCCCGGCACCCGATTCGGGACGTCCGGGCCATCTTTCGTTCGATCACATGATGAAGGGGGTGCACATACAATGGCCTCTAAAGCTCAAAATGAAGAGATTATCGACCCTAATGGCCTCGATCTCTTCCGTCTGACCATGATGGTCATTACCGCCAGTATTTGTGGCGGCATCTTTTCGCTTGCCGGCGATATGGCAGCAGGCGGGGCAAATACCGGTGCGGTTATCGTCTCGTGGGGAATTTGCTTCATTGGCGTCTTTGCGCTGATGATGGTGTTCAACGGTTTGTCTCAGGCCCGTCCCGACCTGACCGGCGGCATCTATGCATACGCTGCGGCCGGTTTTGGCGATTACATTGGATTCAACTCCGCCTGGGGCTACTGGATCAGCGCATGTCTTTCCAACGTGAGCTTTGCGCTCTTGCTGTTTAGCGCGCTGGGCTATTTCTTCCCTGCGTTTGGCGCGGGTAACAACCTGCTTTCCATCGTCTGCGCCAGCGTGTTTTTGTGGTTCCTTACCGCCCTTGTGCTTCGTGGCGTTAAGGAGGCTGCGGGCATTAACACGATCGTCACGTTGGCGAAGCTGGTGCCGCTGGGGCTCTTTGTGCTGAGTATCGTGCTCCTGGGTAAGTTCAACGTCGATATCTTTATGGACAACTTCTGGGGAGAGCCGGCTGGTCCTGGCTTTGGCGAGCAGGTTGTCTCGACCATGATCGCCCTTGTCTGGGTCTTCACGGGCATCGAGGGCGCTGTTGTTATCTCGGGCCGTGCTAAGTACGTGCGTGACGTCGGCCGCTCGACGGCGCTCGGATTTGCGGCTGTATTCACGCTGTATCTGATCATCTCGATGCTGTCGCTCGGCATTATGCCGCGCGAGGAGATGGCACAGCTCGCAACGCCCTCCATGGCGGGAATTCTCGAGTGCGCAATCGGTCCGGTTGGTGCTGCCATCGTAAACCTTGGCGTTATCCTTTCGCTGGTCGGCGCGCTGCTGGGCTATGTCATCATTGCGTCCGAGACGCCGTTCGAGGCAGCGCGCCAGGGATCCTTCCCGCTGGCGTTTGCCAAGACGAACAAGCACGACGCCCCGGTGGTAACGGTTCTCGTGAGCTCCGGCATCACGCAGCTCTTCTTGATCGTGTCGTATGTGGCGGCGAGCACCTACCAGTTCTTCTATAGCTGCGCAGTCAATACGATCCTAGTTCCGTACGTGTGCTCGGCAGCTTATTACATGGTGATTGGCTGGAAGAACGAGCATCTGGACGGGCCACATGCGCCAAGCGTCGGTAAAGCTCGCTTCTTCGGTACGCTCGGCTTCATCTACACATTGTTCTTGGTGTGGTCGACGGGTCTTCAGGGCGTTATGATCACGACGATTCTTTTTGCTCCGGCCATTCCCGTCTATATGCTGGGCGAGCGAGGTCGCGGCAAGCCGGTGCTTCCGCATCTGCACGACAAGCTGATCGCAGCGGTGGTCATTGTCGTGGCGGTCATCTCGCTGTATCTGCACTTTGCCGGCATTGCGCCGATTGTCTAGGACTGTCGCGCGTGTCATTGCTTGGTGAGCCAGCGGGCATCGCGTGCCGGTGCCGTTCGGTAATCCATAGCTGATGTGGGCCTCAATAACGTGCCTTTGTGAGCGCCCACCAAGCCCGCGCAGGTGACTACGGTTACCTGCGCGGGCTTTTGCTGTTGCGGCGAAATGCCGCCGGCAGCTGGGGACGTTCCTATTGTGCCGGCACCTTGGGACACTCCTTGGATAATCCGTATGCGACGAAGGAAAACGAATCATTTTGTCGAGGGAGGAGGGCGGCTGTTTCGGTCCTCGGGGAAACTGCGTCCCGTTTTGGGCACAGATTCCGGGTCGCAGTTTCCCCGAGGGGCTCGATCGGGAAATTGCATCCCAGTCTGAGCGCCAATTCCGGGACGCAGTTTCCGCTAGAGACCTCAACCGGAAAGCGCATCCCGTTTTGACGCTTCAGAGTGGGACGCAGTTTCCCCGAGGGGCCCGTCTGGGAAGCAATGGCCCAGAATTCCCATTGCACCAATCTGTCGATTGAACATCGTTGCATGTTCGCGCTATCATGCATGGTTAAATTGGTTAGCCGTGGCAAACGGTTAGCCAAGGTAAACAAAATGCAACGCCCTGTGGGCGCCGGGGGAGGAACACGGACGTGAAGCTCGATACACTCGAGATTGGAAAGGACGCCGTTGTCGCATCGGTGGCATCGGACGATCAGGCACTCCGACAGCATATTTTGGACATGGGCCTAACGCCGGGCACCGAAGTCACCATGATGAAGTACGCCCCCATGGGCGACCCGCTCGAGATTCGCCTGCGTGGCTACGAGCTCACGCTGCGCAAAGACGATGCCGCGCGCATCGAGCTCGTGGGCGTGCACGACACCGATACCGGCCCGCGCGTTAACGCTGCAATCGGTACGACGGAGCACCCGGCACTCGGCGAGGGGACGTATTCGCCCCGCGCAGCAAAGACGGCTGTGCCCGAGGGCGCACCGCTGCATTTTGCCCTCGCCGGCAACCAAAACTGCGGTAAGACCACGCTGTTCAACCAGCTTACGGGTTCCAATCAGCACGTCGGTAACTTTCCTGGCGTGACGGTCGACCGCAAGGACGGCACTATCCGTAACCATCCCGAGGCAAGCGTTACCGACCTGCCCGGTATTTACTCCCTGTCGCCGTACACAGGCGAAGAGGTCGTGAGCCGTCAGTTCATCCTCGACGAGCGCCCGGACGCCATCATCGACATCATCGACGCCACCAACATCGAGCGTAATCTGTACCTGACGCTGCAGCTCATGGAGCTCGACCGCCCCATGGTCATCGCGCTCAACATGATGGACGAGGTGACGGCCAACGGCGGCGCCGTGGACGTCAATCTGCTCGAGAGCCTGTTGGGCGTGCCTGTTGTCCCCATTAGCGCTGCCCGCAACGAGGGTATCGGCGAGCTAGTGGATCATGCCTTGCACGTGGCGCGGTTCTGCGAGCGCCCCGGTCGCCTGGACTTTTGTGCGCCCGATGGTCCGGATGGCGGCGCGCTGCACCGCTGCATCCACGGCATCGCCAATCTGATTGAGGATCACGCCACAACGGCGCACATCCCGGTGCGCTTTGCGGCGACCAAGCTGGTTGAAGGCGACGAGCTAGTGACCGAGACGCTTCACCTGGATCGCAACGAGCTCGACGCTATCGAGCACATCATTACCCAGATGGAGGGCGAGGCCGGCACCGACCGCCTGTCCGCGCTGGCCGATATGCGCTTTAGCTTTATCGGCGACGTGTGTGGGCGCTGCGTCGTCAAACCGCACGAGAGCCGCGAGCACGTGCGCTCCGTCAAGATTGACCGCATCCTGACGGGTCGTTACACAGCCATTCCGGCGTTTCTGGTGATCATGGGCCTCGTCTTTTGGCTGACGTTTGGCGTGATCGGCGCGGCGCTGCAGGGACTCATGGAGGACGGCATCGCGGTCATCATCGCCTCGGCCGATGCGGGCCTCAAGGCGTTCGGAACCAACGACGTGGTGCGCTCGCTGGCTGTCGACGGCGTGCTTACGGGCGTGGGCAGCGTGCTGACCTTCCTTCCGATTATCGTCGTGCTTTTCTTGTTCCTTTCCATTCTGGAAGACTCGGGCTACATGGCGCGCGTGGCCTTTGTCATGGATAAGGTACTGCGTCGTTTTGGCCTGTCGGGTCGCAGCTTCGTGCCTATGCTCGTCGGTTTTGGCTGCACCGTGCCGGCTATCATGTCGACCCGTACGCTCCCATCCGAGCACGACCGCAAGATGACGGTCATGCTCACGCCGTTCATGAGCTGCTCGGCCAAGTTGCCGGTCTACGGACTGCTGTGCGGGGCGTTTTTCCCGCAGGCGACGGTCCCCGCCATGGTCTCGCTCTATTTGATTGGCATCGCGGTCGGTTGCATCGCGGCTTTGGTACTCAACCGCACGGCATTTAAGGGCGACCCGGTGCCGTTTATCATGGAGCTTCCCAACTACCGCCTGCCGAGCGTCAAGACAACGGTGATGCTGGCATGGGATAAAGCCAAGGACTTTATCACCAAGGCCTTTACCATTATCTTTGCCGCTACTGTGGTCATCTGGTTCCTTCAGACGTTCGATATCCGCTTTAACGTGGTCGCCGACCAGTCGCAAAGCCTGCTTGCCGGTCTGGGTAGCATCATCGCACCGGTGTTAGCCCCGCTTGGCTTTGGCGACTGGCGCGCCTCGACGGCGCTCGTCACCGGACTTATTGCCAAGGAGAGCGTCATCTCGACGCTCACGGTGCTTTTGGGTGCAACCTCGCCCTCGGCGCTGTCGACCATGTTTTCGCCGTTTACTGCCTATGTGTTCCTGGTCTTTACGCTGCTGTACCCGCCGTGCGTGGCGGCAATCGGCGCCGTCAAGAGCGAGCTGGGCGCACGTTATGCCGTTGCCGTGTTCGCGTTCCAGGTGACGGTCGCCTGGATCGTGGCGTTTGTCGTGCATTCGGCGGGCATATTGCTGGGGTTGGCTTAGTTATTTATTGACGGCGCAACCTCTGTGTATTGAGTTGATTGCGGCCCCGCATCTGTACTGACGGATGCGGGGCCGTTGCTATATAATCGCCTCCGCTCAAAATGATTGGAGACGTTATATATGAGTCAGGCAAGGCAAGATGGCATCACGCTCAAGCAGTGGCTCCCGCTTATCGGGCTCACCTGCTGCGCGTTCGTGTTCAACACGTCGGAGTTTATGCCCATCGGCCTTCTGACTGATATCGCCGCATCGTTCTCGCTCACCGAGGCCCAGGCAGGCATCATGATCTCGGTCTATGCTTGGGGCGTCATGCTGCTGTCGCTGCCACTCATGGTGTTTGCCTCGCGCTTTGAGTTCAAGTGGATGCTGCTCGGCGTGCTCGCCGTGTTTTCTCTGGGTCAGTTCCTGTCCGCTGTGGCACCGACATATCCCATCCTGGTCTGTGCGCGCCTGGTGGTCGCTTGCGCACATGCCGTGTTCTGGTCGGTCGCCTCGATTATGGCCTCGCGCCTGGTTGACGCCCGCCACGGGGCGCTCGCCATCAGCATGATCGCCACGGGCTCGTCTATCGCGCAGATTTTCGGCCTGCCCCTCGGTCGTGCCATCGGCCTGGCCGTGGGCTGGCGCATGACGTTTGCCGTGGTCGGGGCCTTCTCTGCCGCCGCGGTGGTGTACCAGGCAGCGGTGTTCCCGGCCATGCCGGCGGGTGAGCGCTTTACCGTTAAGCAGCTGCCCGAGCTGCTCAAGAACCCGATCCTGATAGCGCTCTACGCGGTCACGGTCTTTATGGCGACCGGCTATTACGCAAGCTACAGCTATATCGAGCCCTTCCTGGCGCAGGTTGCACACGTCGATGCGGGCGCCATCACCATGACGCTGACGGCGTTTGGCTTCTCCGGTCTGGTGGGCAGCTGGCTGTTTGGCCGCCTGTTCGACGGGCACCGCTTCCCGTTCTTGGCTATCACGCTCTCCGGCGTGCCGGTGGCTCTGCTGCTTATGGCCCCCGCAGCCTCGGCGCTCGTGTTGGTGCTTGCCATCTGCGCATTATGGGGCTGCTGCGCCACGGCCTTTAACGTGGCGTTTCAGGCCGAGCTCATCAAGTACACGCCGGCGGATTCGTCGGCTGTCGCCATGTCGATCTTCTCGGGCCTGTTCAATCTCGGTATTGGTACGGGCACGGCGATTGGTGGCGCCGTGGTGTCGGGCCCGGGCATCGCTTGGATCGGCTACGCGGGCGGCACGATTACCGTCGTGGGCGTCATCCTCGCCATCACCGTACTGTTCCCGGCCATACGCCGTGCCAAGCCCGTCGCCTAATCACGTCCCCTCATCAGTTGCGGTGGAATAGTTCCTGTTTAAGGTCTCTGAAGGCCAAGGCAGGAACTATTCCACCGCAACTTATTTTGGGGAAGAGGATACAAGCTGGGCATACAATGGATGTCGTTGTGTTGAGCTTACCGGGAGGTTGCTATGTGGGCATACGAGACGACGTTCTATCAGATCTATCCGCTGGGCTTTTGCGGAGCTCCGCGCGAAAACGCCGCCCCCGTTTCCGAGGATGAACTCTCCCAGGCTGCCGGCACTGCACCCAACCCCGATGCTCCTATCATGAAAATCGCCCAATGGGCCGACTACCTGCAAAAACTCGGTATTGGCGCTGTGCTCATCAACCCGCCGCTCGAGTCCGATAGCCATGGCTACGACACACGCAGCCTGCGCCATATTGACCGTCGCTTGGGTGGGGACGCCGACTTTGCCGCCGTATGCGACACGCTGCATGCCCATGGCATCCGCGTGGTGCTCGATGCCGTCTTTAACCACGTCGGTCGTGGCTTTTGGGCCTTCCGCGATGTGCAGGAGCACAAATGGGACTCGCCTTACAAGGATTGGTTCCACATCAGCTTTGACGGCGACTCGTGCTATGGCGACGGCTTTTGGTACGAGGGCTGGGAGGGCCATTTTGAGCTTGTGAAGCTCAATCTGCAAAATCCCGCTGTGGTCGATTACCTGCTCGAGTCCGTACGCCGCTGGGCCGAGGTCTTTGGCGTCGACGGTCTGCGCCTGGACGTCGCCTACATGCTCGACCGCGATTTCATGCGTCGTCTGCATAGCTTTGCCCGTGAGCTCAAGCCCGACTTTGTGCTGATCGGCGAGACGCTCCACGGCGACTACAACCAGATCGTCAACGACGAGATGCTCGACTCCTGCACCAACTACGAGTGCTACAAGGGCCTGTACTCCAGCTTTAACTCGGTCAACATGTTCGAGATTGCCCATTCGCTGCATCGCCAGTTTGGCGGCGATCCGTGGTGCATCTACCGCGGCAAACACCTGCTGTCGTTTGTCGACAACCACGACGTGCCGCGCCTGGCAAGCATCCTCACCGACAAGTCGTGCCTGCGTCCCGCCTATGGCATGCTCTTTGGCATGCCGGGCATCCCGTGCGTCTACTATGGCAGCGAGTGGGGAATTGCTGGCGAAAAGGGCGGCCCCGATGGCGACTGGGCGCTGCGCCCTGCGCTCGATGAGCCTGCGCCCAACGAGCTGACGGCGTTCATCACGCAGCTTGCGCACCTTCGCTCGGCCGACGACGCGGCAGCCCGTGCTCTCAACTACGGCGCCTATTGCAACGTGGTGATCCAGAACAAGCAGCTGCTGTTCGAGCGCGCCTGCGACGACGCGACGGTACTCGTGGCGGTGAACGCCGTGGGCGAGCCTTACACTTTTGGCGCCGGCGAGCTCAACGGGTCCTTTGTCGACTTGCTTGCCGACGGCGTGCCCACGGTCGAGCTGGCTGGCTCCCTTGAGCTTGCGCCCTACGAGGTGCGTTATCTGTTGAGGGCCTAGATCATGGCAACGTCTGACGAGGGCTATCAACATATTGAGCATGGGTTTGAGCCCGTGTTTGACGAGCGCTCGCGCGTTTTGGTGCTGGGGTCGTTTCCCTCGGTGCTTTCGCGCGCCAATGATTTTTATTACGGCAACCCCCAGAACCGCTTTTGGCGTGTGATGGCCGCGTGCCTCGGTGTGCCCGTGCCGTCCAACGAGGGCGACCCTTTGGCAAGCAGCGAGCCTGCGACGCTCGACGCCTCGATTGCCGCCAAGCGATCCATGCTGCTGAACGGCGGCGTGGCCCTGTGGGATGTGATCGAGAGCTGCGACATCAAGGGCTCGAGTGACGCCAGCATCAAAAAACGTTGTACCGGTACATATCGAGCGCATTACCGACGCAGCTTCCATTGAGCAGGTGATATGCAACGGTGGTACAGCTGGACGGCTCTACAAGCGCTATCTACAAGAACGCACCGGGCTGCCCGCCATCGTCCTGCCCTCGACAAGTCCCGCCAATGCCGCCTGGCGCCTGGAGCGTCTTGTTGAGCGGTGGAGTGGCGCCGCTGATTGGCGGGCTTCTTCGATTTAGCAGTTTGAGTGCTTGGCAAGACGTCTCATAACGGCGTGCCAGATTGGTGTGAGCAGTGCAGGCTCGGCGCGCACCATGCCTTCGGTGTCGGCGCCGCCCGTTGCGGCGCCACCGAGCTTCTGCGCGTGTTCGACGGAACACCCCATGCGAACGGCGCCCACGAGCTTGTCCATGGCCTCCGAAAACGGTCGCCGCAAGAGTCCCATGCGCGGGGAGCGACGAAGCGCCGCAATGCCGCTACCGGCGCAGATGACAACGCCGCCACACCACAATTGGCCCTGGCGCTCGCATGCCTTGTGCAGACGAACGACGGCCCCACGCGCCTGCTCAGCGCCCTCTTGTGCGGCTCGAATCACGGCATAGACACGCGTTCCCGTACCGCCAAAGCGATCGAGTATCTGCTCGACAGCGATCATCGCCTCATCATCAAATGCATCATCAACAGCGAGCACGATGCCATCGGCAACGCAGCCGGCATCATCCACCCCCAGATCGACCGGGCGGGGGAGTGCGGTGCCGGAAAGCTGAGCATAGGCGGCGATGGCATCCTGCAGGTCCCAAAGAATAAACTCAAGATCGGCGCTATTGGGAATGCTGATATACGCAATGGTCTGCAGTGTTTTTGGTACATCGCCGCGCGCGGTCGTCTCCATGCCATCTCCTTTCCGGCTCGTTTCCGTTTAGGTTACACCGTCTGGTGGCGCCTCGCCGCGCTATCCTAGTGCAACCCTTACGAAAGGAATGCCATGCGTCTGCCTATGAATACCTCGCTTGCCACGCTCAAGCCTTCCGGCATCCGCCGGATCAACGCACTCGCCGCCCAGCATCCGGGATGCATTGCACTTGCGCTCGGCGAGCCCGATTTTCCTACGCCCGATGTGATTAGCGCCGAGGTGACCGCCGCGCTGGGCCGCGGCGACACACACTATCCGCCCAACAACGGTCGCCCCGCCCTGCGTGAGGCGTTGTCTGCTTACATGGGGGACGCGGGCCTTACGTTTTCGGCCGACGAGGTCATCCTGACCGACGGCGCGACCGAGGCCCTGTCGGCAACATTTATGGCTATGCTCAACCCCGGCGACGAGGTCATTATTCCCACGCCGGCCTTTGGCCTGTACGAGAGCATCGTCGTGGCCAATCACGCCAAAGCGATCTTTTTGGATACGGAGCCCGCGCAATTCCAGATTGACGAAGACGCACTTCGTGCTTGCGTGACGCCGGCGACCAAGGCCATCGTCATCTGCTCGCCCAACAATCCCACGGGCTGCATTCTCAACGCGGCATCGCTCGACGCCGTGGCGCGCGTGGCAGAGCAGGCGGGCATCTACGTGGTCTGCGACGACGTATATAACCGTCTGGTCTATGTGGATGGCTACGAGCGCTTTGCCCAGCGCCACCCGGAGCTGCGCGAGCAGACGGTGGTCATCGAGAGCTTCTCCAAGCCCTGGGCCATGACCGGCTGGCGCTTGGGCTGGCTCGCAGCGGCAGCCCCCGTCATCGCCGAGATCGCCAAGGCTCACCAATACCTAGTATCGAGCGCCGTCTCCTTCGAGATGGACGCCGCGGCCCGAGCCCTGACCGTCGACCCAACCCCCATGCTCGAAGTCTACCGAGCCCGTCGCGAACGTGTACTCGCAGCCTTAGACGCCATGGGCCTCGACGTAGCGGAACCGGCAGGCGCCTTCTACGCCTTCCCCAGCATCAAACAATTCGGCCTAACAAGCGAAGACTTCTGCATCAAAGCCATCAAAGAGGCCAACGTAGCCCTAGTCCCGGGCGACTGTTTCGGAACCGAAGGCCACATCCGCCTCAGCTACTGCGTCTCCGACAAAGACCTAGACGAAGGCCTCCGCCGCCTGTCCACCTTCATTTCAACCTTGTAGTCCTCAGGGACGCAACACATCAGCCCACCGACTTAAGGCTTATGAGTGGGGGCGTCAGCCAACGTAAAACCGGGCTGCCCCATAGTTGACGCAGGCACGCGCCGCCGAAGGCCAGGCGCAAGGTTTCCGTAGATTCCGCACGAGCCGGAAAGCACTTAATGTGCTTTCCGAGCGAGCCCAGG
>ERZ773185.1810-NODE-1810-length-15005-cov-11.052508_pt1 | contig 15005 bp, 10 predicted proteins | sample MGYA00580531_ERZ773185 | MGnify/ENA primary metagenome ERZ773185 (study PRJEB29015, sample SAMEA2737799) | human gut metagenome | biome: human gut; feature: human-associated habitat; material: faeces | place: China | collected 2012 ...
AGGTCGGCCGTCTGCAGATCTTCAACAACTGGAGCCCGTACCTGGTCAAGGACGTCGACAACACCGTGTGGATCGGCCTCGAATACTTCTGCGAGGAAGGCGACTCCTTCTGGAACATGACCGACGAGGAAGCCACCAAGTTCGCCATCCAGGAGCTCACCCGCATGCAGGTCATCAACGGCCCGCAGGACGTGCTCGACTCCCACCGCGAACGCGTCAAGAAGGCTTACCCGGCCTACTTCGACACCTACGACCGCATGCCCGAACTCGTCGACTACCTCGACTCCTTCGGCAACCTGTACTGCGTTGGCCGTAACGGACAGCACCGTTACAACAACATGGACCACTCCATGGCCACCGCCATCGAAGCCGTCAAGGACATCAAGAGCGGCGAAACGTCGAAAGACAACGTGTGGTCGGTCAACACTGACAAGTCCTACCACGAAGAAAAGTAGAAAAATAAATAACGCGTGCGCATACGCCCTTTCTCCGGCGCTCGACGTACCTTTGTACGCCTTCGGCCTCAGACGGGCGTCTTCGCACGCGTTATTTATTTTTCGCAGCGTAACTTTGATCAAGCCCATGCTTTTTGGCATGGGCTTTTTCATTGCGATTTTTATTGCGATTGCGCGGTGCGCGAACCGCACGGGCGGACCGCGCGTGCCCGCTTTGCGTTGGTCTGGGTTGCGTTGTATGGTTAGGACAGTTCGAAAACCGCGATGTTTCGCGGCGGACTTTTCATTCGACGGAAATTTTCCGCAATTCTTTTTTGCAGCTGTCGCGGGCGCATGCCTGTGGAAGCCAAGGAAAGGCAACTACCAGTGGCAACAAGCCCTAATCTCGATGATATGAAACTGCCCGAGCTCAAGGAGCTCGCCAAGCAGATGGGACTTCGTGGTGTCTCCACCATGCGCAAGACCGAACTGATCGCAACACTTCAAGCCGCCCGTTCCGGCGGCCAGGCTCCGGCCGGCGTCACCGTGCGCGCGCCAAAGTCCGCTCCCGCCGCAGACGCTGAGGTCAAATCGGCAAAGGACAAGAAGGCCGATGAAGCCAAGCAGGAGGAACGCCCCGTCCGTGCCAAGCAGGCCAAGTCCGCGGAATCCTCCGAAGTCGCGGATGCCGTGGCAGCGGTGGACGCGTTGAAGCCGAACGATGAAGCGCCGAAGCGTCGTCGCCATCGTGACGCCGAAGCCGGCGCCGACCTGCTCGCCGAACTGGGCCTTGACGATGCCGCTCCGAAGCAGGATGACCGCCGTCGCCGTCGTGATGACGACCGTAGGGACGATTTCGAGCCGCGTCGCCGACGTCGCGTGGCGGACGGGCCGAAGAGCGAAGACGTCGTGCGCGACCTTGATGACATCCTCGCCACGCTGCCGTCGCAGGAAGACGCCGACGATGATAAGCGTCGCGACGAGACCGAAGACAACGAATACCGTCACAGCCGTGGACGCAACGATCGCCGTGGCCGCCGTATGCGTGGCCGTGACCGCGATTACGACGAGCGTGACGAGCGTCGCGGCAGGGGCGATCGCAATGATCGCAACGACCGTAACGATCGCGCCGACCGCATGGACCGCAACGCCGACCGCGACCAGCGCAACGATCGTATGGATCGCGCCGACCGCGACCAGCATCGCGACGAGCCGAAGGAAGACCTCGTGCCGGTCGCCGGCATCGTCGACGTGCTCGACTCCTACGCGTTCGTGCGTACGTCCGGCTACCTGCCGGGACCGAACGACGTGTATGTCTCCATGGGCCAGGTCAAGAAGTACGGCCTGCGCAAGGGCGACGCCGTGCACGGCTCCATCCGCGCCCCGCGTGAAGGCGAACGTCGCAACCAGCGTCAGAAGTTCGTGCCGCTGCAGTCCATCGACTCCATCAACGGCATGAGCGTCGAGGAAGCGCAGCATCGTCCGCAGTTCAGCAAGCTCACCCCGCTGTATCCGCAGGAACGCCTGAAGCAGGAGACCACGCCGAACAAGCTCACCGGCCGCCTCATCGACATCGTGGCGCCGATCGGCAAGGGCCAGCGTGGCCTGATCGTGTCCCCGCCGAAGGCCGGCAAGACCATCACCCTGCAGAACATCGCCAACGCGATCGCCACCAACAATCCGGAAGTCCACCTGATGGTCGTCCTCGTGGACGAACGTCCGGAGGAAGTCACCGACATGGAACGCACGGTGCAGGGCGAGGTCATCTCCTCCACCTTCGACCGTCCGGCCTCCGACCACACCACCGTCGCCGAACTGGCCATCGAACGCGCCAAGCGTCTCGTGGAGCTCGGCCAGGACGTGGTGGTGCTGCTCGACTCCATGACCCGTCTGGCCCGCGCCTACAACATCGCCGCGCCGGCCTCCGGCCGCATCCTGTCCGGTGGTGTGGACGCGCAGGCGCTGTACCCGCCGAAGAAGTTCTTCGGCGCCGCCCGCAACATCGAAAACGGCGGCTCCCTGACCATCATCTCCTCCGCGCTGGTGGAGACCGGCTCCAAGATGGACGAGGTGATCTTCGAGGAGTTCAAGGGCACCGGCAACATGGAACTGCGTCTGAGCCGCGAGCTGGCCGACAAGCGCCTGTTCCCGGCCATCGACGTGAACGCCTCCGGCACCCGCCGCGAGGAGCTCATCACCGATCCGCAGGAACTGCCGATCATCTACCGTCTGCGTCGCCTGCTGGGCGGCCTCGAGCCGGAACAGGCCTACCAGACGCTCGTGCCACGCCTGAAGAAGACAGCGACCAACCGCGATTTCATGGCGTCGCTCATCCAGCAGAGCGGCAACGCCACCAACGGCAACTGAGTCGTCGGCTGCAAGCGAATCTGAAGGTTTGAGGGGCTGCATGGCAATCGCCGTGTAGCCCCTTTCCTATGCGTACGTTTCGACGAATTTCGTGAAATTGGCCACTTTTTGGACAACGTTGTCAATTAAAAAATAGGTAAAAATACGACGAGAAAAGATAAATGGGGAAAATATATATGGTCGATATGGGGGTATGAGCTAAATAAAACAAAGATATTTCATGACAGCGTTGCGCCGTCCGGATAAACTGCGGCGATTCCGCGACGGTATGTGCGCGGTAGTGGGTATGGTAAGGAAGAAAAAGAACATGGAACTGCAGTGGGGACGGTCGATTGCGGCCGGTGCAGTGGATTGTTGGAAAAGGGGTATGAATGACCAACAGTGACAATGGTCCGGTAGACGCACGTATGGTTGCGAGCCAGCTCGACGCGACCGATGGCGTAATCCTCGACATGCTTGAAAAGGATGGCCGAGCCACGCTGTCCCACCTTTCCGAGGCGACAGGCCTGTCCGTGTCCGCCGTGCAGTCGCGCGTGCAGAAGCTTGAGCGTCGCGGCGTGATCCGCGGCTACAAGGCGGTTATCGACGACGAGCGCCGCGGCCTTGCGGTGAACGCCTACATCGCGGTCACGCCCATCGATTACTCCCAGGAAGCCGAGATTCCAGACAAGCTCAAAAACATCGACGGCATCATGTCCTGCGATTCCGTCGCCGGTTCGCCCAGCTTCATGCTCACCGTTCGCGTCGAATCGCCCAGCAAGCTCGAAGAGCTGTTGAACCTCATCCATCGCACGGTGTCGGTCAGCACCGAAACCACCATCGTGCTGCAGCGTTACTTCGCGAAGTGACCGCTGTTCGGCAGATGCCGCGGTAGGGTGCGCGGTAGGCTTATACCCATGAGCGACAGCGAACATGACTGGCTTCGGCCAGAAGAAGAAACCGAATCCGAAACCATCATCGACGCGCGCACCGCGCAGAACAACCCCGAAGTGGCCGATGTGGTGGCTAAAATCGCCTCGCTGCGCCAATCGATAGACAACGTCGACACCGCCATCGTCTCGCTGCTGGCGGAACGGTTCAAATACACGTCGCAGGTGGGTGTGCTCAAGGCGCGTGCGGGCTTCGCGCCGGCCGATTACCAGCGTGAACATGCCCAGATCGAGCGTCTGCATCGCATTGCCGACGAAGCCGGACTGGATCCGGAAATCGCCGAAATGTACCGCGAATTCGTGGTGACCGAGGCCAAGCGCCGCCACAAGCGCATCGCCGAAAACGGGGGAGACCCGGGCGTACTCGACGTTTTCGCCTGAGCCGTCCGTTTTCCTCGCGCCCCGCGCGAACGTCCATTGCCGACGGGCATGCCGGGCACTACATTAAATGCCTTGGAAAGTTGTTTCGATTGCGATTGAGAGGTCCGGCATGCGCCACGCCACCGCGAACCGTCCATCCGGTGCCCGACGCCCGCTTGCCGCGGCGATCGCGGTCGCCGTCATCACCGCCGCTCCCGTCGCGGCAGTCGGCGTGAACGACGCGATATCGGCCTTGCAACAGAATGGGCAGTACGCGGCCGATGCATCGCATGATGACGTGATGAGCGCCTACACCTCCATCGACAAACCAGGCCGCCTTTTCCTGACCAACAGCGGATCCTCCACGTCGAAACGCGTTCCCAAAGGCGTTGTCGCATTGCCGTGGAAAATATCCGCCTCCTTCACCCTCAACGGGCCCGACGTAAGCGTTTCCGACGTTTCCGGCGCTTCCGGCATGATCGGCATACGCATCGCCCTGCATGCCACGAAACCCGACGTGACCGCCAATCTGACGCCAATCGTCGCCTTCACCATTCCCGGACGCGTCGGCAGTGACGTGACCGCCGATGACGGCGTGCTCGTCTCATCCGACAACACCTCGACCCTGGTGGCTGCGGTCGGCAAACCGGGCGAGGACCTGACCTTCAACGCCTACGTGACGGCGAAGCACTTCACCATGAGCTCACTGTCCATCGCCGCGGTGGAAGGCAACGTTCAGCAATCACTGCCTGACCTGACCAAGCGCGCAACCACCTTGGTGGACGGTCTGACCAACGTCGGCTCGCAACGCAACCGCAAGCTCATCGCCCAACTGGAACAGCTCAGAGACAACGAGAAAGCGCTTGCCAAACAGACCATCGCCGTACGTTCCAAAGCGCACGATCAGGCGTTCGACGGCTACATCGACGCGTACGTGGGCTCATACACCACGCATCTGTCCGGTTCGATCGGCAACGCCACACAGCTTCCCGCCATTCTCGGCACCGCGTCCGAACTGAACGGCGATACCTCCGTAGCTAAATCCGTGGCAGACCTGGCCAACGCCGTCAACGACGTGAGCGCCGCATACCGGCATATCGGCGCGGCCGACGCCGTCGACGAGGTGATTCGCACCATCGAACAGCGTGGCACATCTGGCTTGGTGAACGAGCTCACCAAGCGCGCCGGCGAGGAACAACAGCGCGGCTCCAAAGACTACAGTGCCGGCCAATCGCAGCTGTCCGCGGCCATGATCCCGTATTCGATGGATTTCACCGACGCATACACGGCTCGGCTTAAGGAACTGGGCGCCACCGCAGGCACGGCTGGCAGCTACGAAACCCAGGCGATCGCCGACGTGCGTGCCGGCATCAAAGACAATGAGAAGCTCAAAACCGCGTCCGACAAGGTGTCCGCGGCGATGACCGCGTTGGCGGACGCCAGCGAGCACACCGGACAGGCCAGCGCATTCCACCAGATCGTGCTGCGATTCGCCGACCAGCTGGATTCGGATGACGACACGTCCGAATCGGGCGCTGCCGATGACGCTTCTGTGCTGGACACGTTGCGTTCCGCCTCCGCCAGCCAATCGTTGTGCGCGAAAGCCGAGAAACGGCGGTCCCGTGCGCAACGCAAGGCCGAACGCGCGCAGGCGAAGAACAACACCGCCGATTCGACCAGCTTGGTCGATGACAAGAACGCCATCAGCATGGATGATGTGATGAGCTACGCGGGCGGACTACGCCCGTCGTTCGGCGCCGCAGCGGACACCACGTCGAAGAATGTGGCGAAAGTCGGGGGAGTGGATGGCTCTTCGAAGAACAGCGGTGGCGATTCGTCCGACGGTTCGGCGGATTCGTCCGCCAGCTCGCTACCAATTACCGGCTATGGCTTGGCGAAAACCGGTTTCACGCCGGATAATGGCGATTTGATTGACGAGACGGTCGAATTGGCCGCCGCTGCGGAAGTTTTCGACGATGCGCTGCGGGCTGGATTGGGTGGGAACGGTTCCGGAAATTCGTCCGCTGGCCCGCAGTACCTCCTGTCCGTTCCGGTGCTGTAGAGCACGCGGTTTGTGCGATGCGCTAAATCCGATAGTGCTCCGTCGCTTACGTGGTACGTTTCGGGGTTTTTGATTGCGATTTCCGCCTCCGCTTGTGCATTCGTTGAGATTACGCCCATAAAAACCATTTTTCGCGTACGGGTTTGTGCGCAGGGGCAGGAATAATGTACGCTGAGAACAGCCGAGAACGGGATAAGGACGGTTCTATGCGCGCACGTCTTGCGATTTAGGGCGATTCTGCACGGACGTGAGCAAAAGGGGATATGATTTCGACCGTTTTGCCTGCGATTTATACCCCTTTTCGCTCACGAAAGCATTTTTCCCGCGATTTTGACTGAATATGAGCAAAAGGGGGCACGGTTAGTTGCAGACAATGACGGGATATACGAGGGGCCTCTCCTTCATGCAAAGGAAAGGCCCCTCGTATGTGGGTGAAGTGAGCGGCTGCGCTACAAAAGCCGCTGGCGGCTCACCTCAGAGACTCACTTCTTCGGTTTCTTGGCCGGCGGTTCGCCTAGCTCGCTTTCGGCGACCGTCACATCGGCGGCCTCGTCCTCACCCTCGGCGGCAGCCGGTGCGGTGAAGGCGATCGGTCCGGTCACGCGACCAGCTTCGGCGATATCGCCCAGCGCGGCCTCGATGGACCCGCGCACATCGTCGGCAACGGCAAGCGTCACAGACAAGATCGGGGTCTTCATCGAAACCTTGGCCTTCGACTTGATGCCACGCAGCGCGGCCAGAGCCTCACCGGCATGAGCAAGCAGATCGGCGGATGCGTCGCCGGCGGCGGCCGTGTACACGTCGGCCACAGGCCATGCTGCGCGGTGCACGGAGCCTTCGCCCTCATGCATCCAGCTCCACACTTCTTCGGTGGCATACGGCAGGTACGGGGCCAGCAGGCGCGCGAACGCATCAAGACCCAGGCCCAGCGTGGTGCGTGCGGACTTCACCGCGGCCTCGCTCGGCACGTTGCCGGTGGAATCGGCGGTGCCGTAGGCGCGGTTCTTGACCAGCTCGATGTAGTCGTCGCAGAACTGCCAGAAGTAGTTCTCGATGACTTCCAGAGCCTTGGAATGCTCGTAGTTGTTGAGATCGTCGGTGGCTTCGCGGACCACGGCGGCCATCTTGGACATCGCGGAACGGTCGATCGGCTCGGTCACGTCGGCCGGGTTCCATGCGGCGACTGCCGGAGCGCCCACGTGATGGTTCTCGTCCTCACGGCCGATGGCCAGCGCGAACTTGGTGGCGTTGAGCAGCTTGATGGCAAGACGACGGCCGATCTTCATCTGGCCTTCGTCGTACGTGGCGTCCAGGCCCAGACGTGCGGCCGCGGCCCAGTAACGCACCGCGTCGGCGCCGAACTGCTTGATCGGCTTGTCCGGCACGACCACGTTGCCCTTGGACTTCGACATCTTCTTGTGGTCCGGATCGAGGATCCAGCCCGACAGCGTGGTGTTGGACCACGGCAGGCACTTGTTCTCCAAGTGCGCGCGGTCCATGGTGGAGAATAGCCAGGTACGGATGATGTCCTGACCCTGCGGACGCAGGTCCATCGGGAAGGTGGCGTTGAAAATGGCCTGGTTCTCTTCGCCCGGCTCCTCCCAACGGGTCACGATCTGCGGGGTGAGCGACGAAGTCGCCCAGGTGTCCATGATGTCCGGCTCGGCGGTGAAGCCACCCGGCACGTCACGCTGATCCTCGGTGTAGCCTTCCGGCACATCGTCGGTCGGGTCGATCGGCAGACGATCCTCGCTCGGGGTGATCGGATGGTCGTAATCGGCGGTGCCATCCTCCTTCACCGGGTACCACAGCGGGAACGGAACGCCGAAGAAGCGCTGACGGGAGATCAGCCAATCGCCGTTGAGGCCGTGCACCCAATTCTCGTAACGCACGCGCATGAAGTCCGGGTGGAAGTTCAGTTCCTTGCCGCGTGCGATGAGCTCGGCGTTCAGCTTCTCGTCGGTGCCGCCGTTCTTCAGGTACCACTGGCGGGAGGTGACGATTTCGAGCGGCTTGTCGCCCTTCTCGTAGAAGTTCGTCATACGCTTGGTCGGGGTCGGCTCGCCGTCCAGATCGCCGGCAGCGCGCAGCTCGTCGACGATGACCTTACGTGCGGAGAACGTGGTCTTGCCCGCGGTCTCCTGGAAGATACGCTTGCCTTCCTCGGATTCGATCCAATCCGGGGTGTCCATGACGATGCGGCCGTTGCGCTGGATGATGGAACGCAGCGGCAGGTTCAGATCGCGCCACCATTCGACGTCGGTGACGTCGCCGAACGTACAGCACATGGCGATGCCGGCGCCCTTGTCCATTTCCGCCGCCTTATGCGCCAGAATCGGCACCTTCACGTGGAACAGCGGGGAGTAGACGTACTGGCCGAAATACTGCTTGTAACGCTCGTCGTCCGGGTGCGCGATCAGCGCGCCGCAGGCGGCTAGCAGTTCCGGACGGGTGGTCTCGATGTAGATCGGGGTGCCGTCTTCGAAACGGAACGCCACCTTGTGGTAGAAGCCCGGATATTCGCGCGATTCCAGTTCGGCCTGGGCCACTGCGGTCTGGAACGTCACGTCCCACAGACCCGGAGCGTCCTTCTGATACGCTTCGCCACGGGCCAGGTTGCGCAGGAACGCCTTCTGGGCCACGCGCTGCGGATGCTCGCCGATGGTGTGGTAGGTCTGCGACCAGTCGATGGACAGGCCGAGGGAGCGCCACAGCGCCTCGAACTGCTTCTCGTCCTGGGCGGTGAGCTTCTCGCACAGCTCGATGAAGTTCTTACGGGAGATCGGCACCTGGTCCTTGGCGTCGATCTTCTTGCCGTCCGTACCCTCGAACGGCGGCACGAAATTCGGATCGTACTTCAGGGACGTATCCACGCGCACGCCGTAATAGTTCTGCACACGGCGTTCGGTCGGCAGGCCGTTGTCGTCCCAGCCCATCGGGTAGAACACGTCGTAGCCGTTCATGCGCTTGAAACGTGCGATCACATCGGTGTGCGTGTAGGAGAACACGTGGCCGACGTGCAGGTGGCCCGAAACGGTGGGCGGCGGGGTATCGATGGAATAAACGGCCTTACGGTCGCGGGTGCCCTGGAACTTGTAGACTCCGCTCTCGTCCCAGACTCCGCGCCACTTGTCTTCGAGACCGTCCACGCCGACCTTGTCGGGCAGCGGCGTGAGGTTCGCGTTGATGGTGTTATCTTGGCTTTCAGTCATAGTCGCTAGTCTAGAAAGCGAATGTGACAACTGCCGTCGTATCAGCGCCTATCGAACCGAATGCCGGAATCGCAGGCAAATCGCGGAAAATCCGCAGCAAAAACGGCGCTGCCTCTAGCTCAGCCTCACCTTGCTCAACGGCAGCAGTCGGTCGGTCAGATTCTTCGGATACCCCTGCAGCTGGTCGGACACAGCGATGAAGTTCTTGCGCGTGTACAGCCAATCGCTGGCGGCGTCCTCGCTGACGATGCGCGCGTAATCGCGCATGCGCGCCTGGTAATCGTTGTCGTTGGTGGCGGCCATGGCGTTGGCGTAGGCTTGCTGCGCGTCGCCGTTCTCGAAATGGAACACTGATTGGCCGCTCGCGAAGACGCTCGCGTCGCCTTCGTCGCTCATGGTGGTCAGCGCGATGTTGTACGTGCCCGCGTTCATGCGTTCCGTCACTTCCGCGGCGGAATCGAGCACTTCCAGATTGGTGTTGATATTGAGGTTTTCGATGGCGGTTTTCACGTCGTTGCCGATGCTTTCGTATTCCTTCGGCACCAGAATGTCGATTGGCGCGATGTAGTTCACTCCGAAATACGTGCGCATCCGTTGCCCCTGTTCGAGGTTGTAGGGGTACAGTCCGCTCAGGTCCTCATACCCGTCTTCCAGCGGGCTGATCGGCCCTCCTAGCGGCGCGTACGCGTCGGACGCGTTCTTGGCGATGGTCTTCGCATCGATGGCGTATCGCGTCATCTTGCGGATCTGCTCGTCGGAGAAGGGGCTGTTGTTGTCGTTGTTGAACGCGAGCATCACCTTGTCGAAGCTGATGCCGCTGTCCGCGGTAATACCGTTGGTTTTGCCCAGTTCCGAGGCGGTTGAAGCGCTCAGCGGCAGCGCCATGCTGATTTTGCCGGCTTTCATGGCATCGGCCATGGATTCCTCGTTGGCGTAGTAGTAGAGCGTCACTTGCGATGATGCGGCTTTTTTGCCCCAATACGAGTCGTTGCGTTGCAGCACGATTTGCGATTGGTCCGCGGTTGACACGGTGAATGGTCCCGATCCGACCGCCGATTTCGCATAGTTGGTTTTGCTTTCCGCGTCGTACACGACGCCTGCACGGCCGGCCAGCGCGCGCAACAGCCGCGGATTCGGCTTGGCGAGCGTGATGACCACCGTATTCGCATTGGGATTGGTGATTTCCTTCAGATCACCAAGCTGGTCGGCTCCCACGTAATGGTTGTTGACGGCGTTCTGCAGCGACCAGACCACGTCGGACGAGTCGAGTTTGTGCCCATTGGCGAACGTCATGCCGCCGTTCAACGTGAACGTGTACGTGAGACCGTCGTCGGAAGCCTGCCAGGAGCTGGCGATTCCCGGCTGCAGCTTGTTGGTTTCGCTGCGTGACACCAGCGTTTCGTATACGTTGCCGAGCAGCGCTTGCTCCACGGCGGTGCCTTGTTCGGTGCGGATGTCAAGCGATTTCGGCGCATTGCCTTCGATGCCGACGGTCACCGACGAGTCGGAGACGAGCGTGCCGAAGGATGTGATGGGATTCTTGCGGCCTGTCAGCGACAGTCCCAGCCACAGCAGCACACTGAGCACGATCGCGACGCCGAAGAAGATCAGCCAGCGCGTCGCCTCGGCTTTCAGATTACGTTTCCGCCCGTTTTCATCCATGCACCTGAGTCTAGTTGACGCGTGCTACACGCCCGATGGCCGGGTGCGATTCGACGGAGTGCCGGCGCGGCGGCTGGCATGCGTCGGAATCACGCGGCGAACGCGCCCGGACACGTGTCGTTGAGGGGGCAGTCGGCGCAATCCGGTTTTCGCGCATGGCAGATGGCACGGCCATGCAATATCAAACGGTGAGACAGATCGGTCCATTCTTCGGGAGGGAAGCAGGCGGTGACCTCACGTTCGATGGCCACCGGGTCAGGGGAGGGGCTCGCCCAGTCGGACCGCCACCGCAATCGCCCAGTCACACGAATCACATGCGTGTCCACAGGAAAACCGGGCACGCCGAACGCGTTGCCCAACACTACGTTCGCGGTTTTGCGGCCCACGCCCGGCAGGCTGACCAGCGAAGCCATATCGGCCGGCACCTCGCCCCCGAATCGTACGCACAACTCATGCGACAGCCCGATGATATTGCGCGCTTTCGTACGGAAGAATCCGATGGTGCGGATGATGTCCTCGACGTGCTCGGGATTCGCGGCGGCAAGCTCCGCCGGACCGGGATATTCGCCGAACAGTTCCGGCGTGACCATGTTCACGCGCTTGTCGGTGGTCTGCGCGCTCAACACCGTAGCCACCAGCAGTTCGAAAGGAGAATTGAAGTTCAACGCGCATTTCGGATCGGGAATCTCCACGCACAACTGCTCGTATTCCTGATGCATGCGCGCGATCCGCGCCTTCTTTGATTCCCGAGGCATGCCTCCCAGCCTACCCCTCGCATGCGGACGAACGCGGGAAACCTGCGGAAACGTCGCAATCGGCAAGAACAGCGAAAATCCATCGAAAAAACGACAGAAAATCAGCAAAAAACAACAGGAAATCAGCGAAAGGCCAACGAAAACAAACGAAACCCGTCGAACATCAACGGAATGATCGCAAGAAAAAGTCAGCTTTCGCCGGACTCGCCGTGAGCCGCATCCTTGGCCGCGGCCTCATGCTCATCCTCTTCCGGCGGATCGAAACGATAGCCGACGTTGCGCACGGTGCCGATGAGATGCTCGTACTCGCCGCCCAGCTTGGCGCGCAGACGACGGATATGCACGTCCACAGTGCGGGTGCCGCCGTAATAGTCGTAGCCCCACACCTCCTGCAGCAGCTGCGCGCGCGTGAACACGCGGCCCGGATGCTGCACCAGATACTTGAGCAGCTCGAACTCCTTGTACGCCAAGTCGATCGGATGGCCGTGCAGACTGGCCGTATAGCCATTCGTATCCACCACCAAATCGCCGGAACGGATCAGACCATCCTCGTTCTGCACGCCCTGCTCGCCCGAACCGGACGCCGCGTTGACCGGCGCGTTGCCACGTTCGGAAACCAGGCGCAAACGCCCCTCCACCTCGGCGGGGGACGCCGTAGCCACCACCACATCAGCAATGCCCCACTGCGAATTGACCACGGTGAAGCCGCCCTCGGTGAGAATGAGCACGATCGGCGTGGACAGTCCCGACGCGTGAATCAGACGGCACAGCGTTTTGGCGGTGGCCAGGTCGTCACGCGCATCAAGAAACAGAACGGTGTTCTCCGGCATCTTCACCAGGCTGGCCGCATCCATCGGCAACACGCGCACGCGGTGGGAAAGCAGCGCCAACGAGGGGAGAACGGTAGCTGGATCGCTAGCGAACGTCATAAGCGTAAGATCCGTCACGTCAGCTCCCTTTTGTTCTAAACTGATGCCGCGATTGTACACGCAAAATGTATTATCGGCGTTTCATCGATTGTAACTGAAGTATGTGGACACATACGGCTACATTTATTCATATTGCATACGTATTGACCACAATATGAAAAGGGGGTCCGAGATGACCGCTGAGAAGGTCACCGCCCAGGAAGCCACGCGGAAAGTCGCTTTTGCCAAGGTCCTGGCGATTCAGATCATCGCATACGTGGTGCTGGTGGCGCTCGCATTGGTTCCCGGCATGATGTACGGCGACGCCGCCAAACCGGCCGCGGTTCCGTTCACGATCATCGCCTCGCTGGCGATGGTCGTGCTGCTGGTGGTGTTCAGTCCGTTCCGCGACGGCGTCGCCGGCCATGTGATCGCCGCGATCGCAGGCCTGCTGTCGGCGATCTGCGCCACGACCGTGATGCTGGGCAATGTGATCTTCCCCGCCGGCCTGGATGGCGGCAAAAGCTTCTCCATGGAGGAAGCGTGGATCGCCGGCGTGGGCGGACTGCTGATCGTGCTGATCATCGTATCCTTCGGCCGGCAGATGGCCCGCGAAAACCGCACGCACCTGATCCGCTCGCTGTCGCACAGCGTGGTCGAAGGCGTCGCCATGATCGCCAGCGCGGGCTGGTGCTTCCTGCCGGTGCTCCTGCCGACAACGCATTCCAGGGCCGCCGCCATGTCCGCTGCCTCCGGAGCCACGGTGGACATGTTCAGCAACGTGACCACGACATGGGTCGTCGCCGCGATCGTGACGGTATTGGTGGCCGTGGCGCTCACCGTGTGCTCGTACTTCTGGCACCGCGACGCCGACCCCGAGCCGGATGCGCGTTCGCCGTGGATCGGCCTCGCACTGCTGCCGGTCATGCTGACCGGTCTCGCAGTCGGTCTGGCGGCGCTTGCCATCGTCGTGCTGTAAACGGCTGTTCTAATGACAAAGCCCGTAATCGCAATGATTACGGGCTTTTATTATGTTGGATTGGCAGTCAACCGAGGAATCCGAGATGCTCGAACAGCACCTTCACGCCGATAAGAATCAGCACGATGCCGCCGGCGATCTGCGCGGGCTTCTGCCACCGCGAGCCGAACGCGCGGCCGATATACAGGCCGGCCGCGGAGAACAGGCCGGTGGTGACGCCGATGATGATCGCCGAAAGCCAGATGTTGAGCGTCATGAATGCGAAGCTCACGCCGACGGCGAAGGCGTCGATGCTGCAGGCCACGGCGAGCGGCAACATGTGCCGCCAATCGAATTCCGCGGTCTCCTTGGCGTTCTCCTCGTCTTCTTCGAAGGCTTCGCGCATCATATTGCCGCCGATCAGAGCGAGTAGGCCGAAAATGATCCAATGGTCCACGGCGGTCACGTATTTGCTGAACGTGCTGGCCGCGAAATAGCCGAGCAGAGGGAAAAGCGCTTGGAATCCGCCGAACCACAGGGCGGTTTTGAACGCATCGACGCCGCGAAGCTTCTTGACGGTCAGGCCTTTGCCAATGGAGACAGCGAACGCGTCCATGGACACGGACACGCCAATAAGCAGAATCTGAATGAGCATAGCTGGTAACAAAGGTTCATCCCGCCGGTCTCCCCACGGGATGGGCCTCGACGGATTGCGTTCCGCCTACGCCTAGGAGTACCGACACAGAACTGCCGCACGCGGATCGATGGTGTCCCGCGGGCTTTGAATTCAGCGAATACTGTTCGCATGCCGAAAATTACAGGAGACCACTATAACGCACAAGCCGCCCTTGAAACAAGAGCGGCTTGTTATCGTCTATCGTCGAGTCGGAATTATTTCGACTCACTTCTCGCTTCCGCATGCTGCGCATGCGGCTTCGCAGCATAGCTGCTCACTTCGGCTACTGACAGCGCACCGCGCTGTCAGCTTCACGCCTCAGCGAGGCGCTTGCGGGCTGCGACGATTTCCTCCTCGGCCTTGGCGGCACCGGTCCAGTAGTCGCCCGGCTTGACTTCCTTGCCCGGTTCCAGAGCCTTGTACTGCTCGAAGAAGTGCTTGATTTCAGCCTTGTGGTACTCGGATACGTCATCGACGTCCTTGATGTCGTCGAAGCGGACGTCAGCCGGCACACACAGCACCTTGTCGTCTCCGCCGGCCTCGTCGACCATGTGGTACAGGCCGACGGCGCGGCATTCCACCACGCAGCCCGGGAACACGGAGTTCGGGATCATGACGAGAGCGTCGAGCGGATCGCCGTCCTCGCCCAGGGTGCCGTCGATGTAGCCGTAGTCATCCGGGT
>ERZ773185.1813-NODE-1813-length-14985-cov-5.391293_pt1 | contig 14985 bp, 14 predicted proteins | sample MGYA00580531_ERZ773185 | MGnify/ENA primary metagenome ERZ773185 (study PRJEB29015, sample SAMEA2737799) | human gut metagenome | biome: human gut; feature: human-associated habitat; material: faeces | place: China | collected 2012 ...
ACTATAATTCAACTGTTTCAAAGATCGAATTGCCCTTTTTTATTGGACAGTAGTGCAACTGAGAGACTGAGACTGAGATTTTTGACCAGCCAACGACAAGTAATATTTTAATTTAATTCTCTAGAAAGCAATGAGTTACAACATTTTCAGCAGCACCGCTCCGGCGATGCCCAAACCCAGCAAAGGCACGGAATTCGTGAAATTAGCCATCTCGCAGGCATCAAAAGACATGCGAGAAGTGCTCATTCCGATGGCAATTCCGGCTTTGGCAGCCCATCTCACGGACGTAAGATTCATGTATTCCGACAACAAATTCTATGAAATGTGCGGCCAGATGGGACATTTGATAGGCCCTTCGGGTATCGGAAAGGCACAATTAGGTCATCTTGTAGAGGCCATCATGCGCACTTTTCGCAAGCATGATGAGACTGAGTTCAAGAAACTGGTGGATTGGCAGCGACAGATGAAAACCAAGGGCGCCAACAAGGAAAAGCCCGAACGTCCTGACGTGAGTTTCTGGTTTCCACCTGCCGACGTAACCAACCCCGCTTTCATTCAGAATGCCATGGCATGCGAGAAACTGGGCGAGAGAACCCAATACATCAACCTGCCCGAGGTGGAGATGGCGGATAGAATCTGCGGTGGCCATAAGCAGGTGAGCCAGATGGTGAGAAACATCTACGACTGCCAGAGAGCAGGTGCCTTGCGCGCCACGGCTGATGGCGTAGCGGGCAATCCCGTGCTCCGTGTGAATCTTACCTTCACTTCTACCCCAGAAGCAGCCCGTCTGTTCTACAAGAAAGACATCACCAACGGTTTCTTTGGGCGCATTCCATTTGCCTACAAGGCTCGTGGCGAGCGTAGCGGCAGAATTCCACGCCAGGGTTCGTATGACGAGGAATTCCTGAAGAACCTGGACGCCTATCTGCTTCGCCTAGACAACTGCAAGGGTACCTTTGTGGTGAAACAGCTCAACAAGGTGGCCGACCAGCTGGCAGAAGAAATGGCAAGGCTTGCCGATCTTGCCGATGACGATACCCTTTGGGAACTTTCCCACCGCAGCATTTTCTCGGCATGGAAGAAGGGGGCTGTGCTCTGGATTCTGAACGACCAGACGTGGACGCGCTCCATCGGCGAATTCGTAGTATGGTTCTGCTATTACGACCTGTGGTCGAAGGTGAAGGTGTTTGGCGACATGTTCAAAGGATATGATTCTCATGAAGAAGAGGTGCAGAGAAGTGGTCCTAAGAACATGCTCGACAGCCTTGAACATTCTTTCAACGAGCAGCAGCTGGAAGCGCTCCGCCTGAGCCTTGGAAAGAGCAAGGAGGGCACCAAGCACCAGATCGACGTATGGAAGAACCGCAAGTTCATCACCTATTGCAACCAGACGGGGCTTTACACGAAGACGCAGGAGTATCTTACGGGCACGCCGGCAGCAAAGGTTAAGAGTAAGGAAAAATGAGATTAAATTGGAGAAATATAAGTTTTGAAAATGAAATTTTATGGAGAAATATGAGATTCAGAAGCTGCGCGACCTGCCTATTGGGGGGGTCGCCGAGCTGCTGGGGATGGTGGTGAAGCGGCACAAGGCACTCTGTCCCTTTCACGCCGACCACCATGCCAGCCTTTCGTTCAACACGAGGAGGAACAGCTGCCGCTGCTATGTGTGCATGAAGGATTCCGTGGGCACCATCGACCTGGTGATGAAATACCTGGGGAAGGATTTCCTCTCGGCCTGCCGATGGCTGGCGGAGGTGAATGGGGTTTATCTGGAAGATTCGCATCCGAAGGTGGTTTCTTCCTCTTCACCCATCTCTCTATCCTCTTCCTCATCGAAAGCATCTTCGGAAACTTCTTCGAAGGCATCTCCGAAGGCATCACTATCCTCCTCCTTCGATGCCGGGAAGTATGCGAGATTCTTTGAGCATCCCTGGCTCAACGGGGCGGCCAGGAGATTCCTTTTCGAGGAAAGAAGGATTGATGAGAGAGTGGCGAGATGGTGCAGATTGACTTCGTGGACGGATAGAAAGGGGGTGAACTGGCTGCAGATTCCCTACTTCGACATGGAGGGGAACCTGATCGGGATTCAAAACAGAAATCTGGATTACAAGAAGATGCCCACGGAGGCGAAGGGGCTTGCTGCAGACAAATCGCCCACAGATTTCACAAATGACACAGATGATACAGGTTTCACAGATGACACTGGTTTCACAGATGACACAGATGCTCCTTCACACGGGGTGGAAGGTTCACATCAGACGGAGCCGACGGCTCCCCGCTTCCGCTTCCCTTATGGTGCCCGATGCAGCATCTATAATCTTCCTGTGGTGAAGATGCTGAAGCCGGGCGATAGGCTTTTCATCACCGAAGGGTGCAGCGACTGCTGGGCGATGCTCTCTGCCGGGCACAAGGCGATAGCCATTCCTTCTGCTACGCTGCTGAAGCCGGAAGATAAGAAATGGCTGGCGGAAATAGAAGAAAAGCTCCACACGGAGTGGCACATGTTTCCCGACAGGGATGCGCCGGGCGAAAGCCTATTTCTGCAGCTCAAGGAGATTCTGCCCCAGCTGGTACACCACCAGTTGCCACCGGAGAGCAAGGATTTCAGCGAGTATTATCTGAAAGAGAAAAAATAGAGTTTAGTAATTCCTTAAGCAAATAGAAGGATTATGATAAATTGAAGGATTATGATGATAGAAGATTTCAAGATTCGTACGTACACCAAGAAGGAACTTGCCTTGATGTACTTTCCCGAGAGTTACCCTCGCACAGCTGTCAACCATCTGATGGTCTGGATTCGCCGCTGCACCCCACTATGGGAGGAGCTGCAGATGATGGGATACTGCAAGACTAGCAAATCGTTTTCGCCCAAGCAGGTGAAGGCTATCGTGGAGTATCTGGGGGAACCGGGATAGGGTTTAAAGTTGATAGTTTAAAGTTGATAGTTTAGACTTGGTACTTTAATATAAGCAAGCCCCAAGCGCCACCCAATTGGTTACTGGCGTTTGGGGCTCATTTATGACATTCAGGAAGCTTCAGATACTTCTCTTTTCTCCAATTCTTCAAGAAGGTCTTCAAGCACATATTGATCGCTCATGAGTTGCAACCCCGTATTGGAATCAGACAACAGCTGGGCAGTTCTTGAAGAATAATAGATATCAAGAGCTTGCTCTGGAGTAATATTCTTCTCCTTTGCCAATAACATCACGATACGGCTTTGTTTACGCCAAAGTACAGAGTCTCTCATAATTTCTGAATTTGATAGGATGAAACGAATTGAAGGTATTTGTCGATAATTTGCTGATTGCGAATACAGATTTGATGGTTCACTTGCTTATACACCAACTGTCCCAATGCCTGTTCCGCAGTAATTCTGCCATTTTCGAAATCCTCTACTGTGTCGATTACATTATCATTGGCTACACCACCCTCAACCAGGTCATATTGTTTTTGCAAATTACCTCCTCTTCTACAATCCACAACATATTGAAGCCAATCTATATTATATTCTTTAAATCTTTTGATACGAAAATCTGACTGATTAAACAAATCTTCGTTCAATTCAAACATATTGACGATTGGCCGAAAGGCAGGTCCTTTTCTGATAGCAATAACCTTAGACCATTTTTCAGCTTGCGACTTAATACCAGTTAAATAGAACCCTTGCCCGAAATCAACTTTAGTACGCCCTTTACTGATTTCTGGATATTCTATTTTCATGTATGATCCATGGAATAATTTCATTGTGCCACCTCCCAGTTTTTGAGTGTTTCAACCGTAGTTCTTGCAACCCAATCTGAACTTTGGGTATGTAGTTCCTCATAATATGGCAAAAGGAAATTATGGATGAGACCTTGCTTCTTCAAACGCATATACATGTTTTTAGAAGGAACATTCATCATTTTTGCTCCCTTCTCTATTGCCATGATAGCTAGATGTATATTGTTATAACCTACTTGTTCCATACGCTTATTTTTTATACCGAGGCTTATGCCTCCTATTTTTTAGGCAAATATAATCAATTATCTCGATATAAGGTCATTACTTAGGCTGATTTTATATTTTTTTAAAAAATGTGCCGCCATCGCACGGCATCAGCCACCATCGCACAACTGATGGTGGCTGTTTTTGTATCTTTGCATCGTGATTCAGAAAGCGCTGGAAAATCACTTTCCTAGTTGGAGAAAAATATTTCTCCAGTTGGAAAAATGAAAAATGGCTTCTGGGAGATATTCCAGGATGCATCAAGTTATCAAAGCAAATTATCAACCTCGACTCCAAGCCCTGATACGAGTCCTTCTCTTTCTTCTTTCTAAAAAAGAATGAGGGGAAGTTAATAGGGGGCAAGAGAAGCGTATGAACCCAAATATGAAGGCATTCATCAAGTATCTCATCGTGGCCGTATGCTCTGCCATCGCCACCTTCCTCACCAGCTCGTGCACGGCGGGGCTCGTGATTGGGAAGAACCAGCGGCAGCAGCAGGAGAACAATATCTCGACAAGGGCCGACTCTTCGCACTTCGTGCCTACTATCACCATTAGATAGTTTAGAGTTAAAAGTTTATAGTTTATAGCTTACAAAGTATTAACAATTTAAAATTCAAGGTATTATGGCAATTAATCTGAAGGCAAAGGAAACCCTCATCCAGGTGGGTGAGTTGAAAGGTAAGTATCGTTTCGTGCTCGGCACCGAACTTTACAGTAAGCTCTCTGAGAGCAAGGTGATTAAGGAGGCGGCTCTCCGTAGTGGTGTGAGCCGTGGAGTGATGCAGGCGTGCTGGGACGCGGCTGGCGAGGTGATCAAGGCGTGGGCCACCGAAGGCCACTCCGTAGCTATTCCTGGTTTGGGAACCATGAGATTCGGCGTGAGAGCCAAGAGCGTGGAAACCGTGACGGAGGTGGCTAGCGGACTCATTACCGCCCGACGCGTGATCTTCACTCCTAACGTGGATATCAAGGACGAACTGCAGCGCACCGCTATCCAAATCACTTGCTACGACAAAGACGGAAATGTAATCAAAAAGGTTACTTCCGGAGACAAGGGCGATGTGGAGGAGCCTGACAATTCTCCAAGCGGCGGCGATAATCCAAGCGGCGGCTCGGGTACCCAGGGTGGCGGAACCGGAAACCCGGGCGGCGGAAATACCGACCAGGGCAAGACTGACACCGGCGGAAGCGACGGCGATTCTGCAGACGTAACCATCTAGCATGAACCGATGGCTGATTGCAGAGCATTCTGCATCGAGTAAAAAAAATTAGAGATGCCACATGGCAAGCATTCATCATGCACCATGTAGCATCTCTTTTTTTATTCTGTCCCTAATATTCAAACAGCAGCGGCAGTACAAACGTCATGACCACGCCGATGATGATCTGCAACGGCAATCCCACTTTCACGTAATCCATAAACGTGTAGCCTCCGGCCTTCATCACCAGCGCATTAGGAGGGGTGGAGAACGGCGAGGCAAAGCACATGCTGGCTCCCAGGGTCACGGCAAAGAGGAAGGAGTATGGACTCACGCCAACCTGCTGCGCTGCCACCAGGGCTATCGGTGCCATCAATACGGCGGTGGCGGTGTTGCTGATAAACATCGTCATCAGCGAGGTGGTGAAGTAAATGCCGGCAAGCAGAGCCGTAGGCCCCATCGCCCCGAGACTGTCTACCAGCCCCTGAGATACCAAGGCCGAGGCTCCCGTCTTCTCCAGCGCCGTAGACATCGGCATCATGGCGGCTATCAGCACGATGCTCTCCCAGTTGATGGTCTTGTACGCCGCCTCCACGTTGCGGAAACAGCCGGCGAACACGGTGAGCAGTCCGGCTATGATTACTGCCGTTACCGGAGCCACGGGGATGAAATCGAACACCATCATGGCTATCATCAGGAGCATGATGGCTGCTGCCACGGGTGCCTTGTAATCCAGCAGCACCTTGTCGGCAGTCTTCTCGGGCTGATCCAAGACCACCCAGTTGGTGGTGTCGGCGGTGAGATGCGCCAGGTTGGTCCATTCGCCCTGCACCAGCAGCATGTCGCCCACGTGCAGTTTGGCGGCTATCAGATTATCCGTGATGTATTCGCTGCCGCCTCTGCCTCCCTCAGAAGAAGAAGAGGATGATGAGCCTCGCTTCACACCCAGCACGTTGATGCCGAAACGCTTGCGCAGGTTGGCCTCGCCTATGCGCAATCCGACAAAGTTGGAGGTTGGCATCACTACTATCTCCGTCAATCCCAGGTCGTAGAAATCAATCTTCACGTCCTTCATCTTCCGGAGTCCGTAGTCCTGGGCAAAGCGCTGCATCTTCTGCTCGTCACCTATTATATATAAGGTGTCGTGCACCTGGATGGTGCTGCTGCTCTTCGCCATGTTCTGGTTCACGTCCTTCACCAGCCCGAGTCGTGATTTCTTTTCGTTTCTTATCTCGATGATGCTCACGCCGTATTTCTTCTGGATGCTGAGTTCCTTCAGGGTCTTTCCCACGATGTCAAGCTGGTTGCCGTTTTCATCGCGGGCGGCAGAGGTGCGGCTGCTGGGCACGATGAATCGATGCAGATTGTCGAGCAGCCGATATTCATCCACCAGGTCGTCGAGCGACTTGGCGTTTTTCTTTTTCTTGTTTCCCTGGCTTTTGCTGAGGAAGATTTTGCTCAGGGGCATGAGCACGATGATGCCGATGGCGATGACGATGATGCCCACGGGGAAGAAGCTGAAGAAGGCGAGCGGCTGATAGCCGGCTTCGGTGAGCACCTCGTCGATGACCAGGTTGGGCGGCGTACCGATGAGTGTGAGCATTCCGCCCAGGCTTCCGGCGAAAGCGAGGGGCATGAGGAATCGCGACGACTGCATGCCCGATCCGGCTGCGATGCTCATGATGATGGGCATCATGAGGGCCACGGTTCCGGTATTGCTGACGAAGGCTCCGATGAAGGATGTAACGAGCATCACGAGGAGGAAGGTGATGGTTTCGTTGCCTCGCGAGAGTGCCATGAGCTTATTGCCCGTGAGCTTGGCCAAGCCCGTCTGCATGATGGCTCCTCCCACCACGAAGAGTCCTATCATCATGATGACGATGGGCGATGAGAAGCCAGCCAGGGCTTCGGCGGGGGTAAGGATTCCGAGCACCAGGAGGGCTGCCAGGGCTGTAAGCGCCACGATGTCGGCCCTCACCCTGCCCCATATAAACATGGCAACCGTGATAACTAATATGATAAGGGTTATTGTCATGCTATATTTTTTTTAAGATTTATATATTACTATTTTTTATTTTTCCGAGAGATTTTCCGAGAGATTTTCCGAGAGATTACGAGCCGGAGCTTTTATTTTTCCGAGCTTCTGGCTTTTCCCCTGAAGCTGTTGCCAGCCAGGGCAGATTCGCAGTTCTGGCAGAGCTTTTCGGATGCCGTGTGATGCTTGAATCCTTCTATCAGCGCCTGCGCCCGGGGCGAAGCGAGAATTTCTTCGAGAGATTGATGCAGAAGATTGCCCAGCACCACATCGCCATCGTGGTCGAGGCAGCAGGGCACGAGACTTCCATCGGATAGGACTCCTATCTGCTTGATCAGGGCCTTGCAGAAAAGCTGCTTCTTTTCTTTTTTAGGAGATTCCTCCCCAGCCATAGGCCATTCGAATTTCCGGTCGAATTCCAGATAGAGATGGTCAGCGAGGCGGAATCCGTCGGGGCGTTCCTTCCAGGGTTTCGGCACGTATTGCTCTATGAGCCTCATCACCTCCTCGTTTTCCAGATCTCTTCCGCCCTGGTTCCAGAGTCGGAGCACCATGCAGGTGCCCTTTTCGGCTGCCTGCATGGAGAAATTCATCACCTCCTGCATGTAGCTTGCCAGTTCGCCCCGGGCATTACTTTCGTGCGAATGCAGCGAGAGCTGGATTTTATGGGGCAGGGCATCGAGCAGCGGCAGGCATCGATGGAGCAGGGTTCCATTGGATGTGAGCACCGTCTTGAACCCCTTTTCGTTAGCCATCCTCACGAACTGCGGAAGCAGCGGATGGAGCAGCGGCTCGCCCATCAGGTGGAAATAGAGGAAGCACACCTTGCCCCTCACCTTATCCGTGATGAGATTGAACTCCTCTGCACTCAACTGCCTCTTCTTGCGATGATGCTTCGGGCAGAAATCGCAATTCAGATTGCAGGTATTGGTTATTTCGATGTAACAGCGGTCTATCATATTTTCTATTTTATTTTTTTCTATATTCTTATTTAATTCTATATTCTGTTTTCTATTTTCTATTTTATCATTAACTCTAAATCTTCTTACCTGCAAAGATACGGCAAAAAATAGAAAAACGAGAAAATATTCAAGAAAAAAAACATCTTCCTACATTTTGTCACAAAATCAATCCCCTTTTCCTTCAATTTATTGGAATTTTCACCATTCTCATGCTCATATTTCCGAATTCAATGCTAATATTTCTAAATTTAATGAAGAATTTCATCAAAAACTACACTTTATCCATCAGTTTTCATTAACTTTGCAATCAGAAAAGCGACATTCGGCTATCGGGGAAGTCACTCTTCCACCTTATCCGATGGAACAATTCAATCAATCAATTCAAAAAAGTTTAGAAGACTTAAAAAACTGTTTAATAACTGTTAGTAATGGAACAAAACAATGTAAAGCCAGCTGAAGGTAAGCTGGGTATCATGGTCGTAGGTTGTGGAGCCGTAGCTACCACATTCATGACAGGTGTTTTCATGGCTCGCAAGGGACTTGCAAAGCCAGTAGGTTCAATGACTCAATACGATAAGATTCGCGTGGGCAAGGGTGCAGACAAGAAGTATCTGCACTACAAGGACATCGTGCCTATCGCCGACCTCAACGATATTGTCTTCGGCACTTGGGATGTTTATCCTCAGAATGCTTACCAGGCTGCCATGTATGCCGAGGTTTTGAAGGAGAAGGACATCAACCCTGTGCGCGAGGAACTGGAGAAGGTGGTGCCTATGAAGGCTGCCTTCGACAAGAACTACGCCAAGCGCCTGGATGGCGACAACGTGAAGGACTGCAAGACCCGCTGGGAGATGGTAGAGGCGCTGCGCCAGGACATCCGCGACTTCAAGGAGAAGAACGGCTGCGCACGCATCGTTGTAATCTGGGCTGCTTCTACTGAAATCTACGTACCTGTGGACATGGAAATCCACGGCACACTGGCTGCTCTCGAGGCTGCAATGAAGGCTGACGACCGCCAGCACATCGCTCCATCCATGTGCTACGCCTACGCTGCCCTTACCGAGGGTGCGCCTTTCATCATGGGTGCGCCTAACACCACAGTTGATATTCCAGCCATGTGGGAACTCGCAGAGAAGACCAAGATGCCTATCGCCGGCAAGGACTTCAAGACGGGTCAGACTCTGGTGAAGAGCGGTTTCGCTCCTATCATCGGCACCCGCTGCCTGGGCTTGAACGGATGGTTCTCAACCAACATTCTGGGCAACCGCGACGGTCTCGTTCTCGATGAGCCAGCCAACTTCCACACCAAGGAGGTGAGCAAGCTCTCTACCTTGGAGACTATCCTGAAGCCAGAGGACCAGCCAGACCTCTATGGCCACGGCAACGATGAGGACACCCAGTATTACCACAAGGTTCGCATCAACTACTATCCACCACGCAACGATAACAAGGAGGGTTGGGACAACATCGACATCTTCGGATGGATGGGTTATCCTATGCAGATCAAGATTAACTTCCTCTGCCGTGACTCAATCCTTGCTGCTCCATTGCTGCTCGACCTCACTCTGCTGAGCGACCTTGCAGCCCGTGCTGGCCGTTATGGCACCCAGCGCTTCCTGAGCTTCTTCCTCAAGGCGCCAATGCACGACTACACCAAGGGCGAGGAGGCTGTGAACAACCTCTACCAGCAGTACACGATGCTGAAGAACGCCATCCGCGAGATGGGCGGTTACGAGGCAGATGAGGAAATCGACTAATTTTTTATTAGTAATACTTCCCCTTTTTCCCGATAGAGACAGATTCCTGTTCTTTATCGGGATTTTTTTGCCCTTTCTTTTTTTAAAAGGAAATAAAAAAGAATGGAAAAATCTTGCATAATAAAGATTATTATACTAACTTTGCAAACAAAACAATAAATATTAGATTTTTAAATCATGACAAAGAAAGGTAAACATACGGTATTATTCATTTGCCTGGGCAACATCTGCCGTTCGCCTGCAGGCGAGGGCATCATGAAGAGCCTGGTAGAGAAAGCTGGACTGCAGGATGAGTTTGAAATTGATTCTGCGGGAATTGGCAACTGGCACGTGGGTCAGCTGCCTGATAGCCGCATGAGAAAATGCGGAGCTGAGCATGGCTACAACTTCAACAGTCACGCCCGCCAGTTCCAGAAATCAGACTTCAAGAAATTTGAAACCATCGTGGTGATGGACAACGAAAACTATCGCGCCATCACCTCTATGGCTTCCTGCCAGGCGGATAAGGACAAGGTGGTTCGCATGGCCGATTTTCTGACGAATCATCGTGAATACACCAGCGTTCCCGACCCGTACTACGGCGACTACAGCGACTTTGAGCTGGTTATCACGCTGCTGGAAGATGCCTGCCAGGAGTTGCTGAACAGCATTATGAATCAATAGGAAATGCAGAAAAGGTTCATCGGAGAAAATGCCGATGAGCCTTTTTTATTTATCTGTAAACATTAAAAGCTTATTTATCAGTAAGCATTAAAAGCGGAAACTTACATCCACGCCACATTGGAAAGGGTTGCCACGCTGGGAAAAGTATTCACGCTTGCCCGTAGCCGCATTATCCACGGCAAAGGTGTTGTAATTGGTGTCCGTAAGGTTCTTGCCCCACAGATTCAACTGCACCTTGCCCAAATCGAAGGCCACGTGCGCACCCAATACGGCATAAATATCCTGACCATAACTGTTGGCATTATCCCAATAAATCTTGCCCTGCATGTTGACGTTGGCACCCAGAACCATGCTGCGCAAGAGACTGGAATCAAACTGCAGGCGATAATCTGCCATCGCCGAGAGAGTGTGCTCCGGAACATAAGGCACCTTCTTATCCTTGTAGCTCACGGCCTTATCTCCTTCGCCATCCGTGTATTCATCAAACTCAGCTCGGGTGTAACCATAATTCAGCATCCAGTCGAGATTGCCGTTAGCAAGCTGTCCACGCAGGGCAGCCTCGATGCCGCAGCTGTGGCTCTTTCCGGCATTCACCATCATTCTTCCGAAACCGTAGTTGCCAGCCATCACAGAGAGCTGCTGGTTCTTCACCTTCATGTAGAAGGACCCCAGGTCGAAATGGAGCGCATGGTCGAAAAGATTGAGATGGGCTCCCACCTCGTAGTTCCAGGAAACTTCAGGCTTGTACGAAATCGTCTGGTTCACCTTTTCATAATCTTCCGGCGTATGAGGCACGTCGTAATCGCCACGCATCGCCTGCTGGCGGTGGGCATTCAGTTCGGTTTGCAGAATGTCGCTGAACATCTGGATATTGTATCCTCCGGCACGATAGCCCTTGCTCACGGTGGCGTAGAGATTGCTCTGCTGGTCATCGAGCTGGTAGGTGATTCCTATCTTCGGCAAGAGCTGGCTGTAATCATCTTTCGCCTTTCCATCCAGGGCACTCTTCAGGGTAAAGGTGGCCTTCTGCCCCATCATGTTTGCCGTCATTGCCATGAAGGCAGCCGACTGATAATGGATGCTGGTGTGCATCAGGTCGTAGCGGATGCCGAGCGTAGCCACCAGTCGGGAGGTAAGGTTGAAATTGCTCTCGTGATAGAAGCCCAGGTTGGTTTGCGGCGTATGGTAAACGCCCGGAGCACCCATGCTCACCGCCATGCTGATGCCGCCCGCCTTCTCTATCGCAGCCGCAGCAGCCGCCTTAGCCGCAGCCTCGGGCATTCCCTTATTCATCATCGACTTCACCATTGAAGCATAGATGGCGGAATACATCTGCTGCTGAATGCCGTTGCCTATCGGCGTGGTCATCGCCTCGTCGAAGAACACAGGTCCATTGGTCTTCAACCATTGACGGGAGAAGAAGCCGCCCACGGCCCAATTCCAGAATCCGCCCACGGCACGATTGCTCTTGAAGGAGATTTCCTGGGTGAAGGAATTCTGAAGCTGCTCCTGCAGGATGCGCATGTAGGGAGCAGAGAGATAATCCTGATCCATGAGCATGCGGTCTTTCAGATACTGGTAGCTGGAGACGGAGGAGAAGTCGAAGCCCCTGCCCGAATAGCCCAGTTTGAAGCCCGAAATGAGATTGTTTCTTCTATAGGTGCCTGGGAAGGTGGAGGCAGGAAGATCTGCCTTTCCGGTTTCCAGATTCAGCTTGCCGTAAGGGAATCCATTCTGATCTACGTATTGGTAATTGGCAAGCACATCCATCTTCCAGCCCGAATTGAATCGTGCCTTGAGCAGCAGTTTGCCGCCAGCCTCATCATATTGGTCGGAACGTTCGCCCGTGAAGGTATTTCTGAAAAATCCCTTTTCTCCCTCGTAGAAGCCCGCCAGGGAAAGGGCGAGATGATTATTGAATTTATAATAATGAGCCGCTTCTACGTTGCGATAATACTTGCTTCCGTAGCTGAGCTTTACCTCAGAGCCTTGATAATCAAATGGATTGTGGGAATACATTTTTACCAATCCGCCCTCTGAGTTCTGTCCGTAGAGGGTTCCCTGAGGACCGCGGAGCACATCCACTCTACTCAACTGGTAGTTGTGGAGATTGAAAGCCGACTTGCTCATCACGGGGATTCCATCGAGATAGAGTCCGATGGCAGGACTGTTAACGCGGCTGCCGATGCCTCTTACGTAAACTGAAGAAGAGAGTCGGCTGCCGTAATTCGGCATCACGAAATTGGGAACAAAAAGTGAAAGGTCTCTCAAATCAGAGGCTCCCATTTTCTTCATCAGCGAGCTGCTCATCGAAGTGCTGCTGAGTGCCTGCTGGCGGAGTCGCATCACCTCCTTGGGTTGTGAAACGACCACCACTTCGTCAATATCAAATACCTTGCTGCTATCCGACAGGGAAGTATTTTCGGCATGGGCAGCAGTTGGGGCTGCATCGGTCTTAGCAGCCGCAGTTGCAGCATCGCCCGCATGAGCTACAGTTGCTGCATCTGCCGATACGGGCAAGACGATGCCGCAACCCGCCATCGCCATCATTACGATTCGATTCATAATATCCTGTTTTTTATTATCTTTTTCGTTATCTTTTTTGTTATCATTCTAAAATCGGGTGCAAAGGTAATAAGAAAAAAAGAAATGGGGAATCCCCATTAATTAGGAAATCCCCATTTTTCGAAATTCAAGAAGAAAAAGCTCCACCTTATTATATTATGCATTGAGTCCATTTAATCAGAAACGCCTATTTTATAAGCAGTTTAATAGATTTGAGTTTTTTAAGAGAAATAAATCGGAAAAAATGCCATTGTTTCACTAAAACTTTGTATCTTTGCAAAGAATAAGTTTAAACAATAAAGAAAACATTAGATTATGCCTAAAGTACTTCTTTATATAACAGCCAAAATAATATGGAACTTTCTGTTTTACAATACAGACTTCCATGAAAACAGAGCTCATGTTCATGTAGGTAAACGAGGAACAGAAGAACTTTGTAAAATTTGGCTAGAGCCAAATGTTGAATTGGCAAAACAAGGTGACTTAACAGACAAACAAGTCAAAGAAGTGATTGAGATAGTAAAAAAATACCAAGCGAAATTACTCCATCAATGGAAGCAATTCAAGGAAGGTAAAACAATAAGAATGATAAAAATTAAAAAGTAAGAATATGTATCAGAAAGAAGGTTATTGGGATGTGAAGCCAAAGATAAAGGCTTTATCTTTTCCCAAAAGAGGTAAGTTTGAAGTTACCCTGCAAGATGGCCGTTCCATAACGATGCCTATCTCTGCTTTCCCAAGCATGAAAAAAGTGCCTGTAAAAGAAAGAAACAATTGGTATCTCATGGGGGGTGGCTTTACTTGGGACTCTTGTCCTGAAGTAATCCATATTGAACAGATTTTGGGTAACTATGCCAATTACGCCCACGAGCAAGATGCCTAAAATAAAATTTAGGGAGTACCCAGCAAATTAACAATTGCTGCTGATACTCCCTTTTTCTTCTTTATACCGTAATCTCATTTAACTACAGTAATCTCACCTTATATTACACCGTAATCTCGCCCGAACCATAGCAGCGATGATGGTTCTCATCATACACTACGCAAAACTGACCGGGAGCCACGCCGTGAATCGCCTCCTCTGAATGAATCATCCATCTGCCATCTTCGAGCTTTTCGATAGTAGCAGGATGATACTCCGGCGTATGGCGAATCTTGAACGTTACTTTCTGCATCGCCACCTCGCGGGTGAGGAAATGGAAATCCTGAAGGGGGAAATCCTGCTTGTAAGCCGACTGAGGGTCGTAACCATGACTCACATACAGAATGTTGTTCTCCACATCCTTCTTAATCACGAACCAAGGACCGCCGCCGAAGCCCAGACCCTTGCGCTGGCCGATGGTGTGGAACCACAAACCCTTGTGGCCGCCGATGCGCTTGCCCGTCTCCATCTCAATCACATCGCCCGGGTTCTCGCCCAGGTATCGGCGGATGTAATCGTTATAGTTAATCTGCCCCAGGAAGCAAATTCCTTGACTATCCTTGCGCTTGGCATTAATCAAATGCTCCTCTTCGGCTATCTCACGAATTTCATTCTTGATGTGATGACCGATAGGGAAAATCGCTTTTCGTAATTGCCAACTCTCTATCTGAGCCAGAAAATCGGTCTGGTCCTTCACGGGATCAGGACTCGTTACGAGCCATTTGTCGCCGTTCTCATCCGTCTCGGTCTGCGCATAATGACCTGTGGCGATGAGGTCGTAGTTGTGCCCCATCTTCTCATCGAAGGCTCCAAACTTGATGAGCCTGTTGCACATCACATCGGGGTTCGGAGTGAATCCCGCCTTCACCTTATCCATGGTGTAGCGGGTCACC